>Ga0256404_1007103_pt1 | contig 17938 bp, 16 predicted proteins | sample RumenRJG_01DNA_FD_185990 | JGI IMG/M metagenome (GOLD analysis project Ga0256404, IMG submission 185990) | Bovine rumen microbial communities from Lethbridge, Alberta, Canada - RJG_01 | ecosystem: Host-associated > Mammals > Digestive system > Stomach > Rumen | place: Canada: Alberta | collected...
GGGATGATTGCATGAAAAAAGTTTTTAAAGTAGAAGACCTGAACCGCATGAACGACGTCTTTGCCAAATATATTTTTGCGAATGAAGAGCGCAAAAAACTGACGTTGGGCCTAATCAATAGTTTCTTTGATTTCGAAGGAACAGCGGAGATTATTGATTTGGCATTCAAGGACCGGGAGATGGACCCGGATAGACAAGAAGGCAAGGGCGTAGTGCTGGACGTGCTAGGCCAGTGCAGCGACGGAACGCTGGTGAACGTGGAAATCCAGCTGAAGCAGCTGAAAGAAATGGGACGGCGGAGCCTGTATTACTGGGCAATGCTGTATCAGCGCAGGTTGCAGAAGGGCGAAAAGTATTGGAAGTTAAACCGCACTGTTACCATCAGCATTTTGGATTACGAGTTGTTCCCGGATGCAGAATGGAAAGATTACCACAGCTGTTTCGCCGTATTAAACACAAAAGACTTGCATCACGCGCTGACGAAGGATCTGGAGATCCATTTCGTGGAGCTGCCCAAGTGGCACTACAAGAAGGGTGCCAAGATGAACAGGCTGGAGCGCTGGCTTGCGTATTTGTCTTCGAAGACGACCATGGAGGAAAGGGAGGCGCTGGCAATGGTAGATGAAGATATCCGCACGGCAATGGAAGCGGAAAAAGAATTTGTACAGGACTACGAATACATAAGCGCCTATGACCGGCAGGAAAAGTATTTGCGCGACCAGGAGGCCAGGGAAGCTTTTGTCCGTGAAGAGGGCGAAACTATTGGTTTTGCAAAAGGCGAAGCAAGCGGTTTGGCTAAAGGAAAGGCTGAAGCCAAAAAAGAACTTATCATTGCCTGGCGAAACAAAGGCAAAACGGATTCGGAAATTGCTGAGCTGTTAGATATGGATGAGGATGAAGTAAAGCAGATAAAATAAATTTGTCTGCACAAATAATTTAACAGCCAATAACGTAGTGATTGTGTAAAAAATAATTTTAAATTAAACGGAACGATTGTCTTCGGTTTTATGATTGCACACACCGGCTTGCAGAAACAAACTGCAGGCCGTTTTTTTTGATGGATTTGAGTATATAAAAACAGTATAGAACTTTTTATCCAAAATAAAACTTAAAAACAAAAACTAAAAGAGTAGAAAAAGAGAAATTTCAGCAAAGCAGAACATAAAATTTAATAAATTCAATTCCTATAAATTACTATGAATTTGTAAAATGCCCGTACAGCTCGTTAAATTAAAAATAGGATATAATTGTTGCATAAAAGCAAAAATGGCTGTACGGGGCTATACGAGCGTTTTAGGGGCATATGCCCAAAAAAGGGGATTTGAAAAGCGAAAAATAGAGAAATTTTACTGAAATAAAATTTTAAATTGGCATAAAAATAGAAGAAAAATAAAGATAATTAAAGAATAATAGATATAAACGAATATAATAAGAGTATAAGGCTATATTTAACTAAAAATAACCAAATTTAACACTTTGAAAAGCCCAATCCGTCCAAAACTGCGATTTTTTTGCAAAAAATGTCAAAAAGTCAAGGGAGGGGGACACGATATGGGAAGCGGAAAAATAGGGGGCTTTTTTACGCATTTTCCATCTTCAAAAATGCAAAAACAGGCAATACCTATTTATGGTTTGCCTGTTTTTTACGTTTACAAATGCTATTCAAAGCGGGCATTACCAAGGCGGAAATTGACGCGGCCATGGCGGTGATGGTGAACAACAACATCTTCAACACCAGCGGCGGCGACATTGTGGAAGCCGTGGAAGGACGCCTGCGTACCATTACCCTGGACCCGGTAGTGTGAGGGTAAAGGAGGCTGCGCAATGGATGTGACGGAACTGTTCAGCTTCATAAAAGACTTCGGATTCCCCGTAGTGTTAAGCTGGTTTTTGTTAGTCCGCATGGAAAACAAACTGGCGGGCCTGACGGATGTGATCAGCGAATTAAGCTGCAACATTGCCTCGCTGAGGGGCGAACCCATAAAAAAGATATAGTACATAACGGAAAAAGGAAACTGTGAAAGCAGTTTCCTTTTTTGTTTTATAACACATATGTGATTGAAGAAAACTTGCAACCCAAAACGGCTGCGAATTTTTTTGCGCCACGAGAATATGAGTACAGACTTTTGTACAGGAAAAAATTTATAATGGAAGGGGGGGAGGTAAATAGGCGAGGGAGGTTGTGTTATGTCGCCCTCAAAGCGACCACACTTTTTGTAAATTCTACTATAATGTAATTAGGAAAAAATCAAAACAGTTTGCAAAAGACAAGGCGTGTTATGAATGTCAGAAGGAACAACTCTTTTGATTCAACTGAGTTGGATTTACAGCCTCAATTAATGAGCAGAAATTCAATGAGATAAAGAAATCTAAAAAAAGTTATGTTTTTTCATTATTATTGATCATTTCTATATTGTGATCTAAAATAGATTTGACACAAGTAATAGTGGAACTTGTGAAACTTAAATGAATAATTACGGAGTTATAATATGGCAACAACATTTCAGATGACGCCTTTTGTTAAGTGGGCAGGTGGTAAAGGTCAATTAGTAGATAAACTTTTGGCCAGAGCTCCGAAACAATTTAATCGGTATTATGAGCCTTTTGTTGGTGGCGGTGCAATGCTACTGGCACTTGCTCCTAGTAAAGCAACCATCAATGACAGTAATGAGCAATTAATAAACGTATATAGTCAGTTGCAAAAAAATATTGAAGCGGTAATGTCGGTAATTCGCGAACTGGATTCTATACCTTGCGACAAAGAACGCTACTACATGATTCGCGAACAGTATAATAAAAAAATCGGTGCGAAAGAACTAGATGCAGAATGTGCCGGGCTGATGATTTGGATGAACAAGCACTGTTTTAATGGATTATATCGGGTAAATCGCAAAGGCTTGTTTAACGTTCCGTATAATAATAAGACTGGTGGTCACTCTTTTGATGAAGATAATTTGCGACATATCGGTGAATATTTCCGTAAGAATAAAGTAAACATTAGCTGCACAGATTTTGAAAAAATATGCTCCAGAGTACGACCTGGAGATTTTGTGTATTTTGACAGTCCTTATATTCCAGTTTCTGTAACAGCGAGTTTTACAGATTACACTGCTGATGGATTTTCTATGAAAGATCATCAGCGCTTGGCGGTATTGTTTCGCAAGTTAGCGGAAAAAGGTGTGAAAGTTATGTTGTCTAATCATAATGTCCCTCTAGTAAAAGAATTGTATCAGGGATTTCGTATTGAAGAAGTTGAAGTCAAGCGTCTTATTAACAGCGTTGCTAATAAAAGAACGGGAAAAGAAGTTATTATTCGAAGTGATTATGAATAAGACGGGGTTAACAAAATGAAACGAAATTTTTCTAAATGGCTTTCCACATTTCGTAATAGCATTGCAGATTATGGCTATTATATAGATTTTGAAAAAGTTCATTGCAATGTAAATGAAATTAAAGTTGAACTTAACATTTTAAATTCTTTGATTGGTTCGCGCAACATTGAAGCAGATTTCAAAAAACTTTTGACTCGATATCCGGAAACATTAAAATGCATTCCAATTTTGTTGGCTGTTCGTGCAAATGAAATTGCTGCCTTGGATGAAAATGGTGCTTATGTTTTTTCATTTAGGAAAATCAATTACAGCATTGCCGAATACAATATGTTTATGCGTAAAACCGGATTATTTGACTTATTAGAAAATCATATTCTTGGAAATTTAGTTGATTATGTCACTGGAGTTGAAACTGGATTGGATTCTAACGGAAGAAAAAATCGCGGCGGGCACTTGATGGAAAATGTTGTTGAAAAATTTATCCAGAAAGCAGGATTTGAGAAAAATAGGAATTATTTCAAGGAAATGTATATCCATGAAATAACCGAAAAGTGGAATGTCGATCTTTCAGCAATTTCCAATCAAGGACGTATGGAAAAACGTTTTGATTATGTGGTGAGAACCGAAAATCAAATTTATGTTATAGAAACAAATTTTTATAGCAGCGGCGGTTCAAAATTAAATGAAACTGCGCGTAGTTATAAACAAATCGCACAGGAAGTTGCAACAATTCCGGGAGTAACGTTTGTTTGGTTTACAGACGGAAAAGGTTGGAACTCTGCCCGAAATAATTTGCAGGAAACCTTTGATGTTTTAGACACGATTTATAATATCCAGGATATGGAATCTGGTGTAATGAAAAAGATTTTTGTTTGAGGAAGCAATGGAAAATGTTTTTAAAAATAAAGCAGAAACTTTTTATAAATCAGAAGAAACGTTGTTGATTTTGGGTGACTGCTTTGAGAATTTGAAAAAAATCAAAACTGAATCCATAGATATGATTTTTGCAGATCCACCTTATTTTTTAAGCAATGATGGTTTTACTTGTCAAGGCGGGCGCATGGTTTCCGTAAATAAGGGGAACTGGGATAAAATTAAAGAGAATACTGTAACCAGCGTGGAGGATAAACAAAAATTCAATCGCAGGTGGATTAAATTATGTCGCCGTATTTTAAAACCGAATGGAACTATTTGGATTTCTGGAACATTGCATAATATTTATTCTATTGGCGTTGCGTTGGAACAGGAAGGTTATAAAATTATTAACAATATTACTTGGCAAAAAACGAATCCACCTCCTAATTTAGCCTGTCGTTGTTTTACACATTCGACTGAAACCATCTTATGGGCGCAGAAAAATGAAAAGAAGTCCCATCATCTTTTTAACTATGAATTTATGAAAAAGTTGAATGGCGGAAAACAGATGAAGGATGTTTGGATTGGAACGTTAACTCCGCCTTCAGAAAAAACCTTTGGCAAGCATCCAACTCAAAAACCCTTGTATTTATTGCAGCGGATTATTGAAGCATCTACAAAAAAAGATGATGTAATTTTAGATCCTTTTTGCGGTTCGGGAACTACCGGTGTAGCAGCAAAAATGCTGAAGCGTAATTTTATAGGTATAGATAAGAATCGGGAATATTTGGAAATCAGTAGGAAACGATTGGAAAATGTCGGAATCCAATTGTTCTAATTAGTATTATTTAACTAATATCGGAATGACCTCATTGTTTTATTTACATCTATTGTATAACAAATTTTGTCATAAAAGTATTAAAAAGATGCTGCTTTAGTAAATAAATATTGTATTTGGAGGGCTTAAAATGGCTAATATTACCTGGTCAATAGTAAAACAACTTGGAAAGATTTCGGTTGGGCATGGCACGTGGACTAAGGAGTTAAATATAGTTAAATGGAATGATTATGCCCCCAAATATGATATTAGAACCTGGAGCCTTGGTCATGAAAGATGTGGTAAAGGGGTGACATTAACTTCAATAGAATTAGAGAAGTTAGCATATGCGCTCAAACGTAATATTGATAGAATAGACAAGGTTTATAGTACAAAAGTGATTGGATATGCAAATGGCCGTGTAAAGTGTTATTTATGCTGTGAACTAGAGAATTTTACTTCCGACAATAGTAAAGCTTGGACATTGGAACTTAATATAGTTCGTTGGGGAAATAATGACCAATGTTTTGATGTTCGTTATTGGAATGCGGATAAAACGCTTTCGGGAAAAGGTGTAACATTATCAAAAGACGAGGCTAAAAATCTTTTGATTTTATATAAAAATATAGATCCATCATTTGAACATAAAAAAATTAAAATTAAAAATCCAGGTGGAATTTTTTTAGATTAAAAGGAAGTAATTTATTATGTCCTTGAAAAAACTTACTTTTAAAAGAATATACAGGAGTAACGAACATGATCTCGCCAATGAGTTCTTGGTACCTGCCTTAAAAGAAGCAGTAAAATATGAAAGAGGTACAGGCTATTTTTCGCTATATTCTTTAGCATCATTGGCAGATGGCATTATACCTTTTATTCAGAATGGAGGTTCAATTAAAATTGTCACTTCTGTTCAATTAAGTTATGAGGATATAGAAATTATAAAAAGTGGATTAGAACTTCAAAATACGACAATAATAGAAAAAATAACTGACCTTATTCATGAAAATGTTACAAATCCAAAAGATTTATTAAAGTTAGATATTATTACAAATCTTATTGCAAGTGGAAGATTAATTATAAAAATAGCTTACATGCCAAAAGGTGGAATTTACCATGAAAAGTTTGGATTCCTTTTTGACAAACAAGATGGAATTTACTTTATGGGTTCCCTTAATGAAACATTTAACGGTTTAAAAGCGAATCATGAAAGCGTTATAGTTTTAACGACTTGGAAAGATTCGATTGAAGAGATAAATGAACAACATAGATATTTTGAACAATTATGGCGCAATGAGATCAATGGTTTAAAAGTTTTTACGATACCGGAAGCATTAGAAAAAGACTTATTAAAGTTATATAAAGTCAGTCCTGATTTGGAAACTGCGATAAATAAATGGAAATGTAATAAAGAAAATTCTGATATAAAAGAATTGTACGATTATCAAAAGAAAGCAATTAAAGAATTTAAGGAAAATAAATATTGTCATTTCTTTGAAATGGCAACTGGTACGGGAAAGACGTTTACTGCAGTAAAAGCATATGACCAGTTGGTCAAAGATATTGGTAAAGTTTTAACAATAGTAGTTGTTCCGCAGATTGATCTCCAAAATCAGTGGTTAAATGCATTTAAAGAGGTTAATATTACACCACTATTGTTTGGCGGGTTGTCAAATGCAAGTGCTACTGAAAAGAATATTAGCAGGTTCGTTTTATCTTCTTATAAAGATGAGGCAGAACAATTAGTTGCTATATCGACATATGATACATTTTTTTCAAAAGTTTATAAAAGATTAAATAATTTGGGCTGTGAAATTTTTATAATTGTTGATGAAGCACATAATTTAAATTCGAATCAAATTAAAAAATTACCTAATTCATTTAACTATAGATTAGGGCTTAGTGCAACGCCTGAGCGGTATAACATAGCTGACACGAAAAGTATAATAAAATATTTTACATTGGAAAGAGTTGAAACGTTTAAATATACAATTGAAGAAGCAATTACTAATGGATTTTTGTCGCATTATAAATATTTTCCTATTGAATCACCATTAACCCAAGAGGAGTTCTCAGAATACAAAACAAAAACCAAACAATATATTATTGCCAAAAATGAAAAAGAACCAGATGAGCAAAAAATACAAGGAATATTAAGAGACCGGAGTAACATAATTAAGAAAAGCTCTAATAAACTTAATGTTTTAGAAGATATAGTAAAAAAGAAAAAATACGACTTTAAGAACGCTGTTATATATTGTGGAAGCGGTAAAGATAATGAAACTGAAGATAGTATAATTGATTCCGTAACGAAAATTTTAGCAGTTGAGGGCGGTTATAAGATTTCTCAGTTTACTAGTAAAACGATTGATCGAATTATGGTTCTGAAAGAGTTTGAGATTGGCAATTACGATGTTTTAGCAGCCATTAAATGTTTTGATGAAGGGGTGGATGTACCCAAGCTAGAGAAAATATTTATTTTGGCAAGTGACGGATTAAAAAGGCAAACAATTCAACGGCGTGGTCGTGTATTACGCAAATGTAAAGAAACAGGAAAAACAATAGCCTATATATATGATTTTATTGCGTTACCACCTACAAGTACAGAAAAGACAGAGTTTGGAGGAGCTAACCTAGTTGGAAACGAGTTAAAACGAGTGATTGAATATGGAAGGTTAGCAGATAATAAGAACGAAATTGATATTTATATTGACACACTTGTTAAGGATTACGTAATAGATATAAACATGCTTTTGGCGGAGGATAATAACGATGGCTTCGGAGAATAAACTTGAAAATATTTTAAATGAACTTGGCTTTTCGCAAAAAGAAGCAGATGCTTTTACGGAGAGTATACGTTGGGCAACGCGTTCAATTTCCGATGATACAATTAACCTTAAAGAAAAATTTACCGAAATTGTCAATGAGGTATTTGATAATGAGATTTAAGAAAATTAAATTTAAAAATTATCGTTGTTTTGTTGATGGTGAATTAAATTTTAATGAAAGCCAAAAGAAGCATATTAATCTCATACTTGGTAACAATGGTGCAGGAAAAACAGAAGTGCTTTTTTCTTTTTGGTGGGTGTTGTATGGATTTGATTTTACTAAATTACAGAATAAAGAGGCTTCGCCATATGCATTAAATTCGTCAATATATAAGGATGTGGAAGCAGGTCTTATCAAGGAGGCAGAATGTAGAGTCGTTTTAGAGTTAGAAAATGATAATATTACCTATGTTGTTGAAAGACAGGCCAAATATTATAAAACAAAACAAAATAAGATAGGCGTTGATGAAACGCAATTTGTTCGTTATTATAAACCAAATCATGAATTATCATTACCGATAGTTACACCTAAAAATGAAGAATCTAATTTATTAAATCGTATAGTTCCTAAACGGATATTGCATGGCATTATATTTGATGGTGAAAGGATGAAAAAATTAAGTTCGGTAGACAGAAGTTCAGTAAATGCTATTGAGGGGGTTATTAGCAATATTACAAATATTGAACTTTTAGATCTTTGTTTTAGAACTTATCAATCGCTTGAGGCAGCTGCTAACAAAAGGACAAAAGAGCTTAATAGAAAAAAAGGAAAGGATACTATTGCCCAGTTAATTACGAGAATTGAAGAAAATACTAAACAATTAAATAATAAAAAAGAACTGTTACAAAAAGTTACTGCTGTGCTTAAACAAGACAAAATAGAAGCAGAAGATGTATCAAATCAACTTGAGGGTATTAAAGAAATTCGCGATTTACAAATTAAACGTAAAAATTTAGAAGAGAAAGTTTCAGAAATAGAAGAAAGAAGATCAACTTTACTTAATACTTTTCCAAGCATTATGAAGTTTGGGTATGTTTTGTGTAGCCAAAAATTATTCGATGACATAAAAGGGTTATTAACTCAATATGATGTACCGGCAGAACTCACGGTTCCGGCAGTTAATAATATTTTAAAACGAAGAACTTGTATTTGTGGGAATTGTTGGACAACTGAAATGCGAAGGTGTTTGGAAGACTTGAAAAAAACTTTGCCTCCTGATAATATCAATAGCACTTTAGGAGAAATGACAAGGCAGAAAGAATTAGACTTCAAAGATATTAGAGAAACCATTCTAAAAGAATCAGAAAAATTAACAGATTGTGATGATGAAATTGCAGAAAAAAACAAAAGAATAGCATCCTTTACAGCTCAAATCTCTGGTAGTGGGATTGAAAACGCTGAAAAGTTAGAAAAACGCCGACAAGAGTTAGAACGTTCAATTGCCATTAATGAAAACAAGATTGAAGAATATAACCAAGATATTAACGAATTATTAGAAATGATTGAAACGGATAGAAAGGCATTATCAAGTTATGAGAATAATGATACAGAGTTAAAACGAGTAAACGCAGAAATACGTTTTATTGATAAATGTTTAAAAGCAGTTGAGCGAATTAAAGTAGTTAATCAGAAAACTGCTTTAAAAACTATTAATGAAAAACTTGGTGAAGCATATGCGTTATTGAGTGATGATGCAGATATGGGACGTAGATTATGTATATTGCAATATGACAAAGACCCTCGTATGGTCTCATATTTTGAAGAGAAGTTAAATCAAAAAATTGATGAATTGAAAAGTAATGGACAATATGAGGACTTAAAAGGTAGAGGTGTTAGTGATGAAGAAATACGGGAAATGGCAATACTAAAGTGCGAACTTCCAAATTCAACTGGTCAGAGTAAAATGAATACATTTGCATTTGTTAAAGCCATTTTAGACTATTCAAATAAAAAACGCACAAATGATATTATAGAGTTAACTAAAGAATATCCCTTGTTGATAGATGCGCCTTTTGGAGATATTTTTGATAAGAATTTAGAAAAAAGTGCTATTGCGTTAAATGATTTTACAAATCAAATTATTTTAATGGTTGCAAAGGATAGTTATCTTTCGGTGGAAAAATTTTTAAAAAGTCATATTAGTACAGTTCACGTTTTTAACAAAGTAGAAAACAAAGATAAGTCTATTATTAAACCATGTAAATTGGAGGATATATGATGGCTGTACATATTAATAACAAGTATCGTATTAAAAGAAATGCAAGTCAACAAGAGATGATGCAAAAATTGATGACGGGTAACAAATTATTCGATAGTTATAGAGATATTTTAATGTTGTCTGCTGCTATAGGCTATGCTAATAATGCGTTTGTTCCCATTGTGAAAACGGCTTCTGATGGCGTATTAATGCAATTTTTTTCAGAAAAAGATTGGGATTTTATGGATCTTATTGCGTATGCACATAAAAAAGAACAAAATGTTTTATATACAGATGAAAAGTACGAAATTTTTTCGTCATATGCAAATGGAGGCTTTCCTATTTTATTGAACCTTTTAGAAATAGAATCAGATATTGATATGGACGACACAACACAAGAAAGAAAACTTTTAAAACTATGTGAACTTATAGTTACAGGAAATATATTAGCACCTATTGAAAAAGAAGTCTTTATATAAGTAATCATAAATTTAATAAAATGTCAGCACCCAATTATTTTAATTGGTGTTATATAATTTTAATCAAGAATGGAGTGATGTACAACGATTTCTACATGGGAACCTAAAAATTTTAAATTGCAGACCACCAGCGTGTGGGATTTCCCCGACAGAGGAGATTGGGCAACACATGATGGCAGATACAGAGGTAACTGGTCGCCCTATGTGCCGCGAAATTTAATTCTCCGTTATTCAAAAGAAGGGGATATGGTTTTGGATCAATTTGCCGGAGGCGGCACAACTTTGGTGGAAGCAAAATTGCTTCGGCGTAATGTGATAGGTGTAGACGTGAATAAAGACGCTTTGCGAAGATGCAAAGAAAAATGTAGTTTTCATTGGGAAAGCAATTACAACGTATATTTGAAATATGGCGACGCTCGAAACTTGAATTTCATTCCGAATGAAAAAATTGACTTAATATGTACGCATCCACCCTACGCTAACATGGTGAAGTACAGTTGTGGGTTGCGAAATGACTTGTCGCAACTGGAGGTGCCGGAATTTTTAGAGCAGATGAAGTCAGTGGCAGCAGAATGTTGCCGCGTGTTGAAGCCAGAACATTATTGTGCTGTTCTGATGGGAGATCTCCGGCGAAACGGATTTATCGTTGATTTAAGTTTTCAGGTTATGCAGATTTTTTTGGATGCTGGTTTTCGATTGAGAGAAACCATCATAAAACAGCAACATAATTGCAAGCATACAGAAAAATGGCGAGACCTTAGTGTACAAAGAAATTTTCTGCTTGTAGCGCATGAGTATTTATTTGTATTTAAAAAGTGAAGAATAAACGGATTAGCAGTCAGTGTGATGAAAGCACTGGCTGCTTTTTTGTTTTAAAACATAGTTTTCTATTAATGAAAAAACAATGGTTTGCAACAGTTTGTTTCACTATAAGTGAATTTTGCGTAGCTTACTTCAATGGGATAATATTCATATATTGTGAAAGGTGGATTATCATGATTTTTCGTACAGATGCTGAACTTTATAACGAGATTGGGGCAAATATAAAATTTTATAGAAAAAAAGCAGGCCTAACTCAACAGGATTTGGCAGATAAAGCTCAGATAAGTATCAGTTATTTGTCTAAGCTTGAGGCAACAGGTTGTAAAAAGAGCATTTCAATTGCCATGCTGAACAATATTGCAAATGCGTTGGATATAGAATTGGTAAGATTTTTTGAAAGAAGGAATAACTTATGAATTATGAAGAGTTAAAAGAATTTGTTTATTCTGTTCCATTTGATGTAATGACGGAAGTTTATAGAAATGAAGATGTTGTTTTATCTGTGTTCCGACCAACGAAGCTTTCGAAACGATTTAAAAATTATGATGTTAATAAAAACTTTCAAATCTTTTTGCAAGAAGGAACAGAGAAAGAATTCAGGCCTAATCATCTTCGAATGTTTATTGACCTGAAACTTCGTGTCATGGAGCATCCTGAACTAAAAAAAGATTTGTTAGAAGCATTTGATAGGATTTTCTATGGTGAAGATCCTCGCAAAGCAGTTGCAACTGTCAAAAAACATAAATTTTCTTTGTGCCTGAACTCGATAGATATTATAGCAAATTTAGCACAGTTGTTTTTGTTGGAACAGAACGAAGGGTTTGGAAAGAAAAGCAAGTATGATCCACCATCATTATATTTACAAGGCTGGATTCGAACATTTTTAAATGAATCGTCAACAATAGATGATTTATTAAAAGCCTTGACTAGAAATAACCCGCCCAAAGTATGTTATACAAAAAATGATGATAAAAACCATATTGAGTTTACAGGCTATAGGGAACCATTATGGTATATGTAATGTAATTAAAAGAGAGATTCTCGAGAAAAGCTGAGGTTAATTATCATGACAACAAATTTGAAATTGATTCGAGTAAAAACTCGACTTGATGAATTGTTTAGGGGAAAAATAGATTTGAATGAATTACCAAATGAAGAAGAGAGAATCAAAAAATTTTATTCATGTTCGATAGCAGCATTAACATTGGTTATGCACTGTGGCGTTAACTATGAGATTGCTGCGCAAAGCATTACTGATGGTTATCATGATATGGGTATTGATGCGGTATATAATGATAATACACAAAAAAAATTATTTCTTGTCCAAAGTAAATGGAGAAACGATGGAAATGGTAGTATTACACAAACTGAAGCTAATAGCTTTGTAAATGGAGTAAAAAGAATTATTAATCTTGATTTTGAAGGATGTAATGATAAATTGGCTTCTAAAAAGAGTGAAATAACTGAAGCTATTCAGGATATGGAATATCAAATTGAAATGATTTTTTGCCATACTGGGAATCAAGATATTACTGAATACAATATGCGACCGATTAATGAGTTGCTTGCAAATGTTAATGGAGGAGATCCTACAGACACACTTATTCTTTTTAATGAAGAAAAATTACAAGACATATATGATTTTTTGGCAAATAGCCAAAACTATGATAATATCATTTTGGAAAATGTGATTATTAATAATTGGGGTTTCGTTGAAACACCGTTTAAAGCATTCTATGGAACTATTCCTGTTTCTGCCGTTGGTGAATGGTATAATAAATACGGAAATAGACTTTTTGCTAAAAATATACGATATTATAAAGGCAGTACTACAGTTAATCAGGGCATAAAGGAAGCATTGAAAAGTGAACCTCAGAACTTCTTTTATTATAACAATGGAATAAAGCTGCTTTGTAAAAGAATTACAAAAAACTTAGCTTATAGTACAAATCGTGATATGGGCTTATTTGTTTTAGAGGGAGTTTCATTAGTTAATGGTGCGCAAACAACAGGCGTAATTGGGTCGGTATTTGCAGAAAATCAGGAAAAGATATCAGATGCAAAAGTTTTTATTCAAATGATAGAATTAGGAGATGTTGGTGAAGAACAAGTTGCACAAATCACAAAATTGTCTAATACCCAAAACAAAATTGATGGAAAAGATTTTGCATCATTAGATCCAAATCAGGATCGTTTAAGAATGGAACTCAGTTTAGGGGGAATCCAGTATTTATATAAGACAGGTGCAAAAATTGAAGATTTGGAACATCAAATATCCTTAGATGAAGCTATTGTTTCGCAAGCATGTTTATTATCCGATATTTCAATAGTGGCTTTGGTAAAAAGGAATATAGGTGCTTTAACCGAGAATATTGATAAACCGCCTTATAAACTGCTTTTTAATAACGGAACTAACAGTTTTTCTTTATATAATGGGGTTCAAGTATATAGAAACGTTGAAAATTTTATTGTTAAGAATATGCCGAACTCGACAGGCAGAAAACGCTTAGTTCTTGTTCATGGGAATAGATTTTTGCTTTATTTAATTCTGTGTAAAATTAAACAGAATGAAAATTTCAATACGTGTTACATGGATAAAGAAGCTATTAACGAATTGGTAAATTTTCACATCCTGCTTTATTGGGATAAGGTTTATAATGCTATGGAAAAACAGTTCCCAGATTCTTATCCAGCCCATATATTTAAAAATGTTGGTCGGTTAAAAGCAATTTTGAATTTATTATAATCAGCGTTTTAAGAATAGTTATTTGTATCCATCTCGTTGTTATATTGGGAAAAAAGGAAAGCCAGTGATGATAAAAAAGCAAAAGCAAGTCCGCGGAATGGTTTGTGCCTAAACGCGTTGCACGACAAAGCATTTGATTTGGGATTTATTACCGTTGATAAAAATACGTTGTGTATTGTTGTTGCTGAATCGTTGAAGAATTTTGCAAAGCTTGATGAAACGACTAAGAATTGGATTGTTGCCTGCGAAGGTGAGCAAATCATCTTGCCCCATCGGAGCACGCCGGATAAACTGTTTTTGGAATATCATAACGATGCAGTGTTTAGAAAATTAATAGATCTCGATTATTATTCGGAAAACGCTCAAAGTATTGACAAAATAATAAAAATCCCCTATACTATAAGCATCATAATATAAAGTATTGGAGGGATTTTTTTTGCAAACTAATGTTGTATCCAATTTAGATGAAAACTTTTGTCGTTTAATTGTTCGTTGTATGCATGATGCTTGGGGTGATCGCACAAAAGAAATTGTCTCTAAAAATCAACTTAAAACGCAAAATAGTGTTCCGTTTTTAAGGTGGGATACTCTTTGTACTTCGCTTTGTGATGAATTTAATTCACCTGCATGTATGACATATTTATCAAACAGAGGTGCATGGAAACTGCCGCTTCTGCTTGATACAGAATCGGGCGTCTTAATAACATTCATGCGTGAGTCAAGGTTTAAAAAATTACGAAAAGAGTATTTTGGCCGTAAAAAGATGCATTATATTGATTTATTATCACATTATTTAAACAATGATTTACAAGCTGATACACAACAGTTGGAGCTACCATTATTTAATAATTTTCAAAAAAAGTTTGAAGATGAGAACAAAATACCAGAATTTGTGCGAAAATTTCTGTATCAATTGCTTGAGGATGATCGCCAGCTTAAACGCCATGTTTTAGTGTTATTTGACAATTCAGGCTACGATGTTACATCAGTACGTGCGGTTGTGATTGACAAAGCAATGAATGTGGTTTATGAAGAAAATTGGAACAAGTTTATTCCTACGGATATGAGTGTTATAGCCGATGAGATTGTTGATAAAAATGATGTTAACAATGATCCGCGACATGGATTGAAATTTACAGCTAAATCTAACAAGCGTAAGAATAGAAAATATAACATAATTAATTCTAAAACAGACAATGCCCCTGAAACTTCGTCTAAAAGTTAAAAAGATAAATTCATTTGAGGATGGTAATATTTATGATTAGTAACTTTAATGGTAACCGATTAAAAGCAGCACGTCTGTATAGAGGTTATTCATTAGCTGAGTTAGCACAAAAAAGCGATTGTTCAAGACAGAGCTTATCAATGTATGAAAGTGGAAAAACAAAACCATTAGAAGCCGTTATCGTAATGAAAATTGCAGAAGCTTTGAATTTTCCATCAAAGTTTTTTATGGAAAAAGATTTACCAATTTCTTCGAATGTCACATATTTCCGGTCATTGCTTACCACAAAACAGTCTTATCGATTTGAGCAAATTCAAAGAATGGATTTAGTTGCTGCAATTTATAACTTCCTAAAAGACTATGTCGAGTTTCCTAAAGTTGATATTCCTGATTGCTCATTAAAAACTCCAGAAGAAGCTGCAAAATATTTGCGTAAATACTGGAATTTGGGAAATGGACCAATTCAGAATTTGATAGATGTGGTCGAACAACACGGAATTATAGTAACTTGTTTTCCAACAAAAACAGATACAATTGATGCGTTTAGTCAAAAAGTTGATATTAATATTGACGAGCACGCTTTTTTAATCGGCTATTCAAACAATAAAAATTCTGCTGCAAGAATTCACTTTGATATTGCGCATGAATTGGGGCACATATGTATGCATGACTGGACTGAGTCAATTGAAAAGTTGGACAGAGTTGAGTTCAAAGAGCGTGAAAAAGAAGCAAATATGTTTGCATCTGCGTTTTTATTACCAGAAAATACATTTAAAGCTCAGTTTTATACGGATAAAATCAATATTCCTTTTTTAACATTGCTTAAATCTCAATGGAAAGTTTCTATCCAAGCTATTGTAAAAAGAGCGTATGATTTAGGGTTAATATCAATTGAGAAGTACCAAAGTTTAATGATAATTTTACAGAAAAGAGGTTTAAGAAAAAATGAACCTCTTGATGATAAATTGATTACAGCACCCCCTTCTTTACTCAAAATTGCTGTAGAAATGTTATTAAATGATGATGTATTTACAAAAGAAGAATTTATGGAGGAGTTGTCTTTAAATTATGATTTGAGTTTAGCACCTGGAGAAGTAGAAGAGTTATTAGATTTGCCTGAAAACACGTTAAAAGATGATGAAGATCATTTTTTTTCGCATACAATAAAATTGAAAATTGTGCAAACAACTTAACTTTGAAAAAAGCAATCGTGATATCATATATATGCGATTGCCTTTTTATAATATAAAATAAGAAAGATAAAATTGGAAATCCTATAATAAATAGTTTTCAATTACCTTTTTATTTTAGAAAAAATCATTTATCAAGTCCCTAAACATTCAATCAGACTCCATTTACACCAACCAACTGAATACAGAATGCTTTGTCCGCATGTTGAAGGAGCCGTCACAGTGCTATAAGTTTTACTGGCTGGAAGCGATCTTCACGTTAATGGAAACTACAGAGTGCGGTTTAAGTTATGATGCGATCATCAATAAGATAGTCTGTGCCGATTGGTATTCCGTTGTCAATTAAAGATAAACAGAATAATGTTATTTTAATAGAAGGCCAGAGTTAAAGCCGTTATTAGAGAAATATCCAACATGGAAAACATTGTTTTGATTTATAAGTAGTTGTTTAAACCTTAACTTAAGGATTTGTCTAACAAAAAAGCGCTGATTGTTTGCTTATTGCTTAACTGGCTGTGTTGCTTTATTAGTTGCGAGATTATTCCTCTTTCTAAAATGCCGTTTTTTAAACAGCTTTTTGAAAAAGTAACAAATGTTAATTTGTTAGAAGTTGGAGGTAATGTCTTAATGTCTATTAATAACTCACTTATGATGGTTCAGACGGGATTCCCTACAGGTAAATGTGAGGTTCGTAGCCGTTTAGAACAATTATGGAAAAGGTCAAATAAGTTATAAGCGTAAAACATACAGGACATTTACCTAGAGGCCGTCCCTCTGAACCTCACCAACTTTATTTTTGTTAATATTAAATTTAAATGAAAAAGAAGTGTACCCATCATGCAACTTCCAAAATCAGAACAACTGAATATTGCAAGCTTGTCTCGCCTGTTCGATAACAAGTCGGAATGCTACAAGCTGTTCTGGTTTCAGGCAATTTTGCATCATGTCTGCAAGGGGCAGCAGGAGATCCGTTTCGAAGATCTCATTGACCATATGATTGCCAGTGCCTGGTACATGGTCACCGAGTATCATCTCAACCTGGGCCCCAGGGACAAGCTGGAGGAAGCGGTCAATTATATTTCCCGGCGCACGGCCATGTTGCCCAATGTGAAACAGCAGGAGATTCTGGACTGGCTTCGGTCCTGTACCGATGGGGCCGTCATCCGGTATAAGCGGACTCTTACCCTGAATGTGCCCTACCGTCTTCAGGCGCCTTTCTTAACAGAATTCCGCGGCGACACTTGGAACTGCGGTACCCGGGAACTGGCCGGGCGCATCAATCAGCAGCAGCAGCTTATGTATTATTTTCTGGACTATGCCGGGCTGGATACCCGCATCCGCATCGTGCCGGAGTGGATGGAGTATCTGCTGAAGAATCAGGAAATTCTCCGGGGCTGGATCCAGTACCATATGATTCTGTACCTGCAGCGAAGAAATCCCAGCGTG
>Ga0256404_1007104_pt1 | contig 17936 bp, 19 predicted proteins | sample RumenRJG_01DNA_FD_185990 | JGI IMG/M metagenome (GOLD analysis project Ga0256404, IMG submission 185990) | Bovine rumen microbial communities from Lethbridge, Alberta, Canada - RJG_01 | ecosystem: Host-associated > Mammals > Digestive system > Stomach > Rumen | place: Canada: Alberta | collected...
GAGCTATCGCTCCTGCCCGCGGTGCTTGGCGCGGTAGCGTTCCTCCAACAGCTTCAGGATCGCGCGCTCCATCTGCTCGGCGGAGTAGCTGCTCGGAAAGTATTTGCGCAGCGATTCCGTCTTGATGTGCACCTGCTCCTTTTGGTTGGGCTTTTCCTCGGTCAGAACGGCATAGATAACCTCCGGCGTCAGCTTCCCTTGCTGTGAGAGCTTCTTCATGCGGATTGCCTGCGAGAGCGACGGCGTGGCGTCCTCCTGTTCGATGGAGTCCAAAAGATAGGCTTGCTGCTCCCGCGTGAGATAGGATAGCTCGACCGCGGGAGAAAACGCAATGCGCCCCTCGTCCACCATGTTCAAAAGCGGCTTGACGAGGTTTGTGAGGCGGATGTAGCGTTGGACGGTTCGCCCGCTTTCGTCATTGCTTATGCAATCGGCGCTTTCCGACTTTCCGACAATTTGTCGGGAAGTCGCTTTCCCTTGATGCTTCAACGCCTCCAGCTTCATCTTGTAGGCGAACGCTTTCTCGCTTGGCAGCAGGTTTTCCCGCTGCAAGTTGCTGTCCACCATCAGGATGACCGCCTCGTCGTCGCTCATGTCGCGCACCAACACGGGAACGGTCTGCAAGCCCAGCTTGATCGCCGCGGCGCGGCGTCGATGCCCGGAGACCAGTTCGTAGCCCTCACCCCTCGGACGCGCCAGTAGCGGCGATAGGACGCCGTAGACGCGGATGCTCTCGGTCAGCTCGTCCATCGAGGCGTCCTCGCGGAGTTGGAACGGGTGCTGCGCGAACGGCGTCAGCTTGTCCGGCGCGATGCTCTGCACAAACTCCTTCATGCCCGCGCCTCCGGCAGCGCTGCCAGTACATCGACGTGATAGTGCTTGTCCGACGCGCGGTGATGGTAGTCCTGCTCAAAGGAGAACAGCCAGCCCCCACTTCGCACATTCGCGTTTTCGTCGCTTTTCGAGGCTGGGAAACCGCATAAACAGGGCGTTTCTGAATTTTTGCGCCGTTGCTGCTCCTCGTTAGGTACCGAGGAGCTGGGACATCTTGAGATGGTCGGCACCATCGTCCACCAGCTCACGCGGAACCTCACGGTAGATCAGATCAAGGAGGCCGGCTTCGATACCTATTTCGTCGACCACACGACCGGCGTGTTCCCGCAGTTCGCCTCCGGCTATCCGTGGTCGGCGGCGACGATGCAGGTCACGGGCGATACCATCGCCGACCTCACCGAGGACCTCGCCGCCGAGCAGAAGGCGCGCGTGACCTACGATAACATCCTGCGCCTTTCCGACGATCCCGACGTCAACGACGTCATCAAGTTCCTGCGGGCGCGCGAGATCGTGCACTTCCAGCGCTTCGGTGAGGGGCTGCGGCTTGCCAAGGAAAAGCTCGACGAGAAGAACGTCTACTTTGTCAACCCCGGCTTCGACCGATAAAGGAACGGGAGGGCGTCCCTGCGGACGTCCTCCCAATGTCAGGACTTATGCGCGAGCAGCTCCGCGAGCCGCCTGCGCTTCGTGCGTTGGTCGCCCTCGATGTGGAGCTTGGAATAGATCTGGTTTACATATTGCTTGACGCTGCCCTCGGAGAGAAACAGCTTTTCCGCGATCTCCCGGTTCGTCAGCCGCTGTGCCATCAGGCCGACCAGCGCATATTCCCGCTCCGTCAGCGCGGCGAACGCTGCGGGGCGGACCGTCCCGCTCTGCCGCCGCTCCCCTGCCTCGCCCAGCGCGAGCACCCGTGCCGTGAGCGCGGTCTGCGGTCCTGCGGCAAGCAGCGGCTTGAGATAGCGGTAATTCTCCGCAAACGGCATCACGATGCCGTCCGGCGCGGCGTCGGCAAGCGCCTGTGCCAGCAGCGCCTCAGCTTCCCTGCGCTTGCCCAGCCGCTCATAGGCCGACGCGGTCTGAAGGCGAACGTGCAGCGCGACGAGCGCATAGTGCATCCCCTCGCACAGGGCGAGCAGACCTTCGCTGCGGCCGATCACCTTGGCGTAAGCGCCCTGGGCAAGATACACCTGATTTTCGATCATCTCGATCATCGGTCGGCCCGGCGCGAGGATGCTGACCGAGGCGAGGCGGTGCTCGGCAAAGACCTCCGGAATTAGTTCGGTCTCGCCCCGCAGAGCGTGGCAGTAGGCGCTGACGGCGTTCCAGAGGTTGAGCCACGAGGCGTTGTGGTGCCGCAGCAGCTCCGCACGGCGCTCGGCAAAGCTGCGGTGCGGCCCGGCCTCCGCATACCGAGAGAGTCGCTGCGCGAGGAAGTCGCAGCAGAGCGCCATATTCTCCTGCCCATTGCCCTCGATCTGCGCGTAGGAACTCTCCAGCGCGATGTGCGCGTCGGTGAAGCGCCCCTGCACAAAGGCCGCCTCGGCGCGCATGATGGTCTCCGCGCCCTGACCGTGACCGTTGGTGATCTTATAGTAGTGCGGCATACATTCGGCCATCTCGGCAAGCTCGCCCGCAAGCTTGCCCGGGGCGCGGTAGAACATCATCAGCACGGACGGCGAGCCAAAGGTCCAGCCGCCGCTCGAGCGGATGCTGATGGCGGGACGGGACATCTGCGCGCTGGCGCTGCGGTGCAGACGGCTCATGGCGCTGATGTCGTAATAGCAGAGGAAGCTCATGATAAGGTCGCATTCGCCCAGCAGGTTGCCGCGCTCCTCCGCGGGCAGCTCGGGATGCTCCTCCAGTGCGGCGAGCAGGAGCGCCTTGAGCTCCAGCATTCTCGGGATATTGCGCCAGTTGAACATACTGCGCATCAACACCAGAAGCGCGAACGGGTGCGCCTTCAGAGCATCGGCGGGACATTCGTCGAGAGCGGCCAGCACCTCCGACGGGGGCAGCGACGCGAGCAGGATGCCCGCATCCTCCTGCACCACGCGCAGCAGCGCGTCGTAGTCCCCGCAGCGCCGGTAGGCCGCCATGGCGTGAAGATACTGCCCTCGCCCCTCGTACCATGCGCCGTAGCGCTCCCGGCAGCGCCGCTGCGTCTCCGCGTCCAGCGTCCGGAAGGTGCGCTCCGCGCATTCCTTCATCATGTGGTGGAAGCGGTAGGTCACGCCGTCCGGCAGACGCTTGACAAAGGCGTTCTGCGCGGTCAGCACGGCGAGCAGCTCCTCCGCGTCGGCGTCCCCGGTGACAAAGCGCGCCATTTCCGCGGTGAATTCGTCGGCGACCCATCACCGCGAGAAATTCCTGCTGCCGCTGCGGCAGCGGCTCGATCATGGCGGCGGTGAACATGGTGAAAATATCGGAATCGCGTTCGGGCAGAGCCCCACGCTCGGAGAGCGTCCGCAGGTTCAGGTAGACGGCGGAGAACCAGCCCTCGCTGGAGTAGAGCAGCGATTCCACCTGCGCGTCGGAAAGCTCCGTGCCGCAGCGGTGCGCGTAAACAGTCAGCTCCGTGTGGTTCAGCCGCAGCTGCTCTGTGCCGAGCCGGTAGACCCTCGCCCCCAGCCGGACGATCTCTGCGGCGGGCAGAAAGCGGTCGCGGCCGGCGATGATCAGGTGGACGTTGGCGGGCAGGCGGCCCGCGAGCATACAGAGAAAGGCGGTCACGCGTTGGTCTGTGAGCAGGTGAAAATCGTCGATGAACAGATAGCAGGGCGTTTCCCCCGCCAGCTCATGGCAGAGATCGTCCGCCAGCAGCCCGCCGCCGGCGGCGTCCGTGGGACAGGCATACTCCCGCAGCAGGTCGATGCCCGCGCGGGCAAAGGCGTCCTGCGCGCTCCGCCAGAAGATCGCAAGATTGTCGGAATACACGCTGATGCGGACGACGCGCAGCGGCCCGGCCTTTGCGCGCTCCTCCAGATACCAGTTCACCGCGGTGGTCTTTCCGTAGCCCATCGGGGCGACCACGGTGGTCAGCGCGCAGCGGGAGATCGGCCGCAGGCTCTCCTGCAGCCGCTCGGATATGTAGATGGTGTTCAGCTTCCACTTTGGCTTTGGCATGGTGCTTCCTCCGTGCGGCGATGTGCTCTGACCACATTTTATACGAAAACCGGCCCGCTCGCAAGCGGCAAAAAGAAAAGAGAAATGCCGCGCATCCCTCTTTTCTTCTCTGCTGTTTTATGCGTTGATGGCCTCGTCATAGACGGCGGTGGCGGCGGAATAGCTCGTCAGGAGCTTATCGCGGAAGGTGTTGACCAGCTCCTCGTTTCCGTACGCGGAGAGCACGCTCTGCCCGACTGTGACGATGACCAGCTTATCCGGAAAGCCGCACATCCAGCGCTTGGCCTGAATGGTCGTGCGCAGGTCGTCCGCGAGCCTGGTGACGTTGTTCGCGTCGGCGACATGGAACGCGCCGCAGGTGAAGGTGTTCATATTCATCATGTGAACGAGCGAGGCGGCGCTGTCGATGAGCGAGGCGTCGTCCGCCGGGAAGGTGAGCAGATAGCTGAGGCTGTCGGCATTGCTCACGTCGAAGCTGCCGGGCGCGCCGTCTACGGCGTGCTCGGAATCCCCTCCGGCGGCAGGGAACTTTTCTTCATCGCTGTATGTATTCCAGATCGCGTTGAGGATCGTCAGCGCGTCGTCGACAGCCGCGGCGGGCTTGTCCTCTGCCGGGGTCTCGGGCTCGGGCGTCTCGACCGGCGGCTCTGCGCTCGTTCCCTCCGCAGGCTTTTCAGCCGGCTTGGGATTGGGCTTCTGCTCAGGCTGCCTGGCAGGCTCCTGCTTGGGCTTGCTGTTGTCAGCCGGCTGCGTCTGCTCCGGCTTGCTGTCCGTCGGCTCCTGCTCTGCCGGCTGCGTCTGCTCGGGCTGCTCCGGCTCGTCGGGCGTCCCGGTCGTTCCGCCGGGCTGCGGATCTCCGCCGCCCTGCTCCTGCGAAGGCGCGTTGTCATCGTCGGCCGGCGCGGCGTCCTTGCTGCCGCAGGCGGCGAGAGACAGCAGCATCGTGAGGATGAGAATGAGGGAAAGCGTTCGTTTCATGCGAATGGTTCTCCTTGATAGATCGTTCTTTTGACCGCGTGCCGCGGCCCTGCATGAATAGACGAAGGAAAGCAGAAAAAAGTTCCGGATTTTTCGATATTTTTTTCGGGCGCGTTTTGCTCAGCCCACGCGCAGCTCGTAGTTGACGATATCGAGGTAGCGGCCGAATTTCAGCCCCACCTCATGCAGGGTGCCGGAGTAGGTGAAGCCGAATTTCTCATGCAGGCGGACGCTGGCCGCGTTGCCGCCCGCGATGACGGAAACGACCGTGTGCGTGTCCGCGTCCTCGCGCGCCAGACGGAGAACGGCCTCCATCAGCGCGCTCGCAATGCCGCGCCCGCGGCTCTCGGGCGCAACGTAAACGGAAAGCTCAACGGTTTGCAGATAGGCGTCGAAGTCGCGGTAGGGCGAGAGCGAGGCGTAGCCGAGGACCTTACCGTCCTCCTCCGCCACGAGCAGCGGATGGTTGCCGGTGTTGTGCGCGGCGAACCACGCCTCTCCCGCCGCGCCCGCGCGGGGCTCTACGTCGAAGGTCGCCGTGCCGTTTTTCACCTCGTAGTTGTAAATATCGAGCATCGCGGAAAGATCGCGGCGCTCTGCCGTGCGAATGTTCATCAAATGTGCTCTCCTTTTCAGGAAAACAGGCCGAGCTGTTCGCCGCTTTCGCCGTTTTCCGGATCGTCCTCGGTCTTGCCGCCGAGCAGCGCCAGAAATTCGTCCTCCGTGAGCACCGGAACGCCCAGCTCCTGCGCCTTGCGCAGCTTGCTTCCGGCGGCCTCTCCGGCGACCACATAGCTCGTCTTTTTGGAGACGGAGCCGGCGGCCTTGCCGCCGTGGTCGGCGATGAGTGCCTCGGCCTCGTCGCGCGTGAAGCGCGTGAGCGAGCCGGTGAGCACAAAGGTCTTGCCCGCAAAGCGCAGGTCCTGCGGGGCTTCCGTGCTGGTCATGTTGACGCCTGCGTTTTTCAGGCTTTCGATGAGGTCGCGGGACTGCCCGTCCGCGAACCAGCGCTGTAGGAACTGCGCGGTGATTTCGCCGATGTCATCCACGGCGGTCAGCTCCTCGACCGTGGCGTTCATCAGCGCGTCCATCGAGCCGAAGCGCTGCGCGAGCACACGCGCGGCCTTTGTGCCGATCTGGCGGATGCCGAGGGCGCAGAGCAGCTTGGAAAGATCGTTCTGCTTGGAGCGATCAATGGCGGCGACGGCGTTCTGCGCGCTCTTGAGGCCCATGCGGTCGAGCTGCGCAAGCGTTTGCACATCGAGACTGTAAAGGTCGGACGCCTTGCGGACAAGTCCGGCGTTCACCAGCTGCTCGAGCAGTGCGGGGCCGACGCCGTCAATGTCCATCGCCTCGCGCGAGGTGAAGTGTGTGAGGTTGCGCAACAGCTGCGCGGGACACTCTGCGCCCGTGCAGCGCGTGGCGCTCTCGCCCTCGGCGCGGTAGACCGGCGCGCCGCAGACCGGACAGCGGTCCGGCAGACGGTAGGGCTGCGTGCCGTCGGGACGCTTGTCCTTCAGCACGCGCACGACCTCGGGAATGATCTCGCCCGCCTTGCGCACCACGATGGCGTCGCCGACGCGGATGTCCTTCTCGTCGATGAAGTCCTGGTTGTGGAGCGTCGCGTTCGTGACGGTCGTTCCGGCCAGATGCACCGGCTCAAAGACCGCCTTCGGCGTCAGCACGCCCGTGCGGCCCACCTGCACGACGATCTCCGTCACGCGGGTCTCCTTCTCCTCGGGCGGGTACTTGTAGGCGATGGCCCAGCGCGGCACCTTGCTCGTCGAGCCGAGAATTTCACGGTCTGTAAGGCTATTTAGCTTTACAACAGCGCCGTCCATATCGTAGGGCAGCTCCGCGCGCTCCTCGCCGAGACGGCGGATCTCCGCAAGCGCGTCCTGCACGTTGTCGACCACCTTGTTGCCGATGACCTTGAATTTCTGCGTGCGCAGATAAGCAAGCGTCTCGGCGTGGGTCGTGAAGGTCCGTCCCTCGGCAAGCTGGAGGTTGAAAACGGCAATATCCAGCCGGCGCTTCGCCGCGATCCTCGGGTCAAGCTGGCGCAGCGAGCCGGCGGCGGCGTTGCGGGGATTGGCAAAGGTCTGCTCCCCGTTCTCCTCGCGCTCGGCGTTGAGCGCGGCAAAGACCTTTTTCGCCATGTAGACCTCGCCGCGCACGATGAGGCGCGGCAGCTTCTCCGGCAGCACCATGGGAATGGACTGGATCGTGCGCAGATTCTCCGTCACGTCCTCGCCCACGCGCCCATCGCCGCGCGTGGCGCCGCGGACGAACACGCCGTCGCGGTACTCGAGCGCGACGGACAGACCGTCCACCTTCGGCTCCACGCTGTATTCGACGTGCTCGAGCTGCTCGCGCACCTTCTCGTCGAAGTCCACGACCTCGGCGTCGGAGAAGGAGTCCTGCAGGCTCTCGAGCGGGACGGCGTGCGTCACCGGCTCGAACTTCGTCAGCGCCATGCCGCCCACGCGCTGCGTGGGCGAGTCCGGCGTGATCTCCTCGGGGTGCTCCTTCTCCAGATTGGCCAGCTCGCGCTGGAGCATATCGTATTCATAGTCGCTGATGCTCGGCTCGTCGAGCACATAGTAGCGGTACGAGTGTGCGTTGAGCGTGTCGCGCAGCTCCTTTATGCGTTCCTTGTAGTCCATGGCGTTCTCCCCTTTTATCCGGCGTTGTTCATAATGAAGTCCTCGGCGGTGGAGGACATATCCTCGCGTGTGTCGAAGTAGGTGTAGGTATCTGGTACGGAGCCGACGATGACCGTCTCGGCGACGGCGCAGCGGTTGGTGACCTTGGTGACGGTCGAAAAGCCCGGCAGCAGGACGCTCACATACACGTCCACCACCAGCCGGATCTCGTGGCGCGTCTGGTTGATGCCCGCAGAGGCGAAGGCATTCTCAAAGTGCGCCGAGGACGAGCCGACCGACTGCATTTTGATGTGCAGGAGTGGCCCGCGGCCCGCGAGCAGCGGCGAGCCGGTCAGGCTCCCGAGCGGGATGGCCAGCTCGCGCGTGGAGACCTCCGAGAGCCTTTGCAGCACGTCCGCGAGCACGGCGGACTGCAATCGGTTGAACTCCGCCATGTTGCTCTTGACCGCCGTGATGTGTCCCTCGTTGTCCTTTTCCAGCGAGATCAGGCGGTCGTAGTCCACACCGGCGTCGTAGAGTGTTTCGTTCACCGAGGTGTTCACGACGCGCGTGACGGCGTTCGAGACGCGCGCGGTGGCAAGGCTCGTGAGAATGGGCCGAAGCTGCGTCATCGCGGTGACGGCGAGCGCGATGAGCGCGGCGCAGACAAGGAAAAGCAGCAGCCGGCGTTTCTCCCGCCCCGTCATGCCGCGGCGCATATAGCGGCGCATGGGCGTTCCCCCCTTCGGGAGAATCTATGCGCCCACGGCTTTTCCCTATTCGCCGAGCTTTTTCACCATTTCCTTGTAGGCCCTGCCGCGCTCCATAAAGTTCGCGTAGCAGTCGAAGGCGGCGCAGGCGGGCGAGAGCGTCACCACATCGCCGCTCTCGGCGCAGAAGTAGGCGGCGTCCACCGCCTCCCGCAGGTCCTTGCAGCGGAGGATCCGCGGCCGAGCGGCCGCGGTCTCATAGGCTTCGCTCTCCACCACCGCGCGCTCGATGGCGTCGGCGGTCGCGCCGCAGAGGATGAGCGTCTTGACGTGCTCGACCACCTCGGGCGCAAGGGGTGCAAAGGGAATGTGCTTGTCATACCCGCCCGCGATCAGCACGACCTTGTGCGGGAAGGCGCGCAGCCCTGCGATGGTGCGCGTGGGACTGGTGGCGATGGAATCGTTGTAATAGCGGACGCCGTGCAGCTCGCGCACGAACTCGATGCGGTGCTCCACACCGGCAAACTCCCGCGCGACGCGGCGGACGGTCTCATCGCACACAAGTCCGTCCACGGCGAGGAGCGCCGCCATATAGTTTTCCACATTGTGCCAGCCGGGAAGGCGGATGTCCGCCAGCGGCAGGACCTCGCGCTCCCCTGCCGCATCGCGCAGCCAGATCGCGCCGCCGCGCACGAACGCGCCGTCGGCGACCTCCTCCTGCCGCGAGAACAGACGCGCACGTCCGACCGCCTTGCCGCTCAGATCGCGCGTGATGGCGTTGTCGGCGTTGAAGATGGCGGTGTCCCGCGCGCTCTGGTGCAGGTAAATATTTTCCTTGGACGCGATGTACTCCGCCATGTCGCGGTGCACGTCCAGATGGTTCGGGGCGAGGTTCGTCAGCACCGCGACCTGCGGCGAGTACGGCATATCCATCAGCTGGAACGACGAAAGCTCCAGCACCGCAAGATCGTCCGGCGTCATCTGCTCCGCGTCCGCGAGCAGCGGACGGCCGATGTTGCCACCGAGCCACACGCGCCGTCCCTCGGCCTTGAGAAGCTCGGCAATGACGCTCGCGGTGGTTGTCTTGCCGTCGCTGCCGGTCACGCCGAGAATGGGACACGGACAGACGGCGAAGAACGCCTCCATCTCGCTCGTGATGACCGCGCCGTGCGCCTTCGCCTCCAGCAGCTCCGGTACGTCGGGACGCATCCCGGGCGTGCGGAAGACGACGTCCGCGTCCAGATCGCGCAGATAACCCTCGCCGAGGTGCAGCACCGCGCCGAGCGCCTCGTAGTGCGCCGCCGCGCCGCCGAGCGCCGCGCGCTCCTTCCTGTCGCAGGCGATGACCTTCACACCGTTCCGCGCCAGCAGCTCCACGAGCGGACGGTTGCTCACGCCAAGGCCGATGACCGCGGCGGTCTTTCCCTTCATGCCTTGCAGATATTCGTGCAGCGTCATACACAAATACTCCCCTCTGAACATTCGCAATATAGGAAATTATACCGCGCCCGCCGTATTTTATCAACGATTTCCCTGCACAAATTTTTGTTTCTTGACTTTGCCCGCTTCGTCCTTTACAATAAGGAGCGCGAGTAAGACAGGCGGTCGCGCGGCAAAGCCGAAAGGCTTGCTGTGAGGAAAGTCCGGGCTCCACAGGGCAAGGATAACGGGTAACGCCCGCCCAGAGCGATCTGAGGAAAAGTGCAACAGAAATAGACTACCCATAGCAATATGGGAAAAGGTGGAAAGGTGCGGTAAGAGCGCACCCGTCGGCTCGAGAGTGTCCGACGCTGTAAACTCTATCCGGAGCAACACCGGTATGGGAGCAGGGGCCTCGCGCCCCAAGGTTTGCCCGACCGCTCCCGGGGTGGCTGGAGCGCCGCGGCAACGCGGCGCGTAGATAGATGACTGCCAGATACAGAACCCGGCTTACAGTCTTGCTCGCACGAATATGAAAAGACCGACGGCGTGCCGTCGGTCTTTTCGTTATTTCTATGTACCTTAGTCCTCGGTCTCCCAGTTGTGGTAGGTGTTCTGCACGTCCTCGTTGTCCTCGAGCATATCAAGCAGCTTTTCCATGTTCTTGACGTCCTCCTCGCTCGTGAGCTTGACGTAGGTCTGCGGGACGAGGCTGATGTCGGCGCTGACAAAGGTGTAGCCCTTGGCTTCGAGCGCGGCGATGACGTCGTTGAAGGCGTCGGGATCGGTGGTGATCTCAAACACGGGACCGTCGGCGGTGAAGTCGGCTGCGCCGGCCTCGAGCGCGTCCATCATGACGGTGTCCTCATCGTAGTCGCCGTCCTCGTTGTCGATGATGATGACGCCCTTGCGGTCGAACGACCAGCTCACGCAGCCCTGCGCGCCCATGCCCTTGCCGAACTTGTCGAAGTAGTGGCGGACCTCGGGCGCGGTGCGCTGGCGGTTATCGGTCAGCGCCTCGACGATGACGGCGACGCCGCCGGGGCCGTAGCCCTCGTAGGTGACAGACTCGTAGTTGTCCGTGTTGCCGGAGCCGAGCGCCTTGTCGATGGTGCGCTTGATGTTGTCGTTGGGCATATTGTTCGCCTTGGCCTTGGCGATGACGGTGGCGAGGCGGGAGTTATTCGCCGGGTCGCCGCTGCCGCCCTGCTTGACGGCGACGATGATCTCCTTGGCGATCTTGGTGAACGCCGCGCTGCGCTTGGCGTCTGCCGCGCCCTTGGTCTTTTGGATATTGTGCCATTTGGAATGTCCGGACATAGTTGATCTTCTCCTTACAGATAGTATTGAATGGCGTCGTGATGCGACGCGGAGCGTACGACCTCAAGCAGAGGGAAGGACCTCGCGAGATACGCGCGGACCGCCTCGCACACGACGTTCTCGGTCGGATAGTGACCGGCGTCGATGAGGTTGAGACCGTGGGTATCGAGGAAGTCGTTGTAGCGCAGGTCGGCGGTGACGAAGGTATCGCAGCCCTGCGCGATGGCCTGCGGGATGTAGTCGCGGCAGGCGCCGCCGCCGACGGCTACGCGATGGACCGGCTTTCCGCCGTCGCGGAACCGCAGACCGCTGCATCCTAATGATTTTACCACAGCAGGCAGGAACTCTTCAAGAGGAATTTCACAGGAAAGTGTGCCGATGCGCCCGATTTTTTCCTCATTGAGCATGGAAAGGCCCGAAAGACCCAACGCGTGCGCCAGACAGTCGTTCACGCCGCCGTCCGCCGCGTCCAGATTGGTGTGCATACAGCACACCGCGAGGCCGTGCTGCACGAGATAGCGCAGCAGCCTTCCCTGCGCGTCGTCCGCGCGGAGCGTCTGCACCTCGTGCCACGCGCAGTTCATCACGGGATGGTGCGAGACGATCATCTGCGCGCCGAGGGAAACCGCCTCCTCCGCAACGCCCTGCGTGATGTCCAGCGCCACGAGGACCCTTCGGACCTCCTGCGCCGGATCGCCGACGAGCAGGCCGACGTTGTCCCAGGCCATCGCCAGCTCACGCGGCGCCCAGTCGTAGAGACTGCGTTCAATGTCATGTGCCGTTGTCATGTTCCCACTTCCCTTTCTTTGCTTCCAGCGCGTCCGCCAGCGCGGCAAAGCCGTCCGCTTCGCCGCTGCCCGACTGCCGCAGGCCCTCGGCCCGGCGGCGCAGACGCGCGATCTGATGGGCGAGATAGTCCCCGTAAAGCGCCTCGCGCTCGAGCGCAAGGCCGCCGTAGAGCTGCTCCGCGCCGGGGGTGTATCGCTCCCCTGCCGTGACGGTCATCACGACGTAGAGCTTTCCCTTGTCGCGCACAAGGTGCTCTCGCGTGACGGCGTAGCCGTTCTCGCAGAGCCGGAGCCGCAGCTCCTCGATCTTCGTCTGCGGCTGGAGCAGCAGCGTGTGCCGCCCGTCGCGCGTCCACGGCGCTGCGGCGAGGATGCCCCAGATGGTCTCGCCGCCCATGCCGGCGATGAGGACGGTGTCGCACTCCTCCGGCGCAATGGCGTCAAGCCCCGCGCAGAGACGAAGGTCGATGCCGCCGACGGCATATTCCTCCGCGGTGCGGCGGGCGTGTTCCAGCGGCTCCCGCCCGATGTCGGACGCGATGGCGCGGTCGATCACGCCCCTCTGCCGCAGGCAGACCGGTATGTAGCCGTGGTCGGTGCCGACGTCGGCGAGCACAGCGCCCTGCGGCACAAGCGACGCGAGCAGCGCGAGCCGCGGCTGAAGCGATAATTCTCTTGTCACGGCGCGACCTCCTTTGCAGCAGAAAAAGGCGCATACGAGCGTATGCGCCTTCCGGCCTGTCCGGTTATTCCTCGGCGGGCTTGTTCGCTTCCTCGTTCACGAGCGCAAGGAGCTTGTCCACGTCCACGCCGTGCACGGCGCAGGCCTCCTCCACGGTCTCGCCGCGGGACGCGGGGCAGCCGAGGCAGTGCATCCCGATGCCGAAGAAGATCGGCGCGGTCTGCGGAGCGACGTCAAGAATATCACCGATGATGGTGTCTTTCGTGATCTCAACCATTTTGAAAATACCTCCGGAAAAGAATGTCGGAGATAGTTTACCCCATTTTCCGCGTTTTTTCAATAGGAAAAAATGCAAACGTGCCGCATTCGTTCGATACGGACGCGGACGACCGGAACAGAACGCAGAAAAGCGACCGTCCGGAGACGGTCGCTTTCGGAAAAGTCAAAGCAATGACTTAGCCCTGCTCCTTCATCTTGGCGAAGCAGTCGCTGCAATAGACGGGACGATCGGACTTGGGCTCGAAGGGAACCTTCGCCTCGCCGCCGCAGGCAGCGCAGACAGCGGTGAAGTACTCGCGGGGACCACGGGCGGCGTTCTTGCGAGCGTCGCGGCAGGCCTTGCAACGCTGGGGCTCGTTCTGGAAGCCGCGCTCCGCGTAGAACTCCTGCTCACCGGCGGTGAACACGAACTCGTTGCCGCACTCTTTGCAAACTAAAGTCTTGTCTTCGTACATGATTTTACCCTCTCTTTGCTTTTAGAAAAAAATATATGCGTTCAGCGTTTGCTGATATCGCCGGATGAAAGCTGCCGTGCCGCCTTGCGCCTAACGCGCTGCACAGCGTTGTCCACAGACTTGGGAGACTTCCCTACCGCCTTTGCGATCTCCTGGCAGGAAAGACCGTCTAAATACAACCCTAAGATCTTCGCCTCGAACTCGGACAACTGCTTTCGGGTGCTCTCAAGCGCCTCGGCCACGCGGTCGCGGTCGATGATAAGCTCCTCCGGATCGGCGGAGGAGGCGCGCAGAGCGCCGAACGGATAGGAATTGCCATCAAAGAAAGGGGTATCCAAGGGAACGGACTGGTTGAGCGGTGAATGCTTGTCGCGCGAGGCCGCGCGAAGCGCGGAAATGAGGCGGTTGCGGATGCACACCTCGGCAAAGGTCCGGAAGGACGCGGCCTTTGCGCCGTCGTACTCGCGAATGGCCCGGATGAGCCCGAACATCCCCTCCTGGATCAGGTCCTCGCTGTCGCCGCCCGCCAGAAAGAGCGGGCGCGCGCACGAGCGCACAAGACCGGAATAGCGCCGGACAAGCGCTTCCTCCGCCTCGCGGCTGCCGTCGGCAGCGCGACGGCAGAGCGCCTCGTCCGAGGGCTCCATCGGGGTATTTCTATCCTCTGCCACATTTACCATACTGCATTATACCTGTACTTGCACGGTTTTGTCAAGTATTTACGAAAATAAACTGAAAAAAAGATAAAATTCGGGCAACAAGATACAATTCCTGTTTCATTTGTCGCCCGCTCACCGACAAATCGACGAATCAGACCGATCGAATGACCTTCACCAGCCGCTCGGCGACCAGCTGCGCGACGCTTTCGGTCTTGGCCTCGACCATCACGCGGATGAGCGCCTCGGTGCCGGAGGGGCGCACGAGGATGCGGCCCTCGCCGCGCAGGAACTTCTCCTCGTCCGCGACGGCGGTCTTGAGCGCATCGCTCGCCATGATGGCCTCCTTCACGCCGCGGTCGTGGCTGACGACGACGTTCAGCAGCACCTGCGGGTACTGCGGGCAGTCGGCGGTGAGCACGGACGCACTCTTGCCGGAGAGCGCGAGGATCTGCAGGAACTGGAGCGCGGAGAGCTGACCGTCGCCGGTGGTGGCGTAGTCGGTGAAGATCATGTGGCCCGACTGCTCGCCGCCGAGCTTGTAGCCGCACTCCACCATCTTTTCGAGCACATTGCGGTCGCCCACGTTGGTGCAGACAAGGTCGATGCCGTTCTTCCGGCAGAACTCGTGCAGTCCGAGGTTCGACATGACGGTGGCCACGATGGTGTTGCCGGTGAGCCTGCCGTTGCGCTTCATATAGGCTCCGCAGACCGCCATGATCTTGTCGCCGTCGATCTCATGGCCAAGCTCGTCGACCATCAGGCAGCGGTCGGCGTCGCCGTCGAAGGCCACGCCCACGTCGTACTTCCCCGCCACGACGCGCTGGCCGAGGCTTTCGAGGTGTGTGGAGCCGCAGCGGTCGTTGATGTTCGTGCCGTTCGGCTCGCGGTGGATGAAATCGGCATAGCATTTGAAGCGTCCGAACAGCTCGGGCGCGGTGGCGCTCGCCGCGCCGTTGGCGCAGTCCACCAGCACGCGCAGACCGGAGAGGTCGGAGTCGATGGTGGTGGTGAGATGGTGGATGTACTCGAGCTTCGACTGCTTGAGACCGTGGTGCAGCACGCCGATCTCGCCGCGCGTGGCGACAGAAATGGTCTCGCCGGAGAGGATCTTTTCCTCGATCTTCGCCTCCGTCGCGTCGGGCAGCTTGTAGCCCTTTTCATTAAAGACCTTGATGCCGTTGTGCTCGAAGGGGTTGTGGCTCGCGGAGATGACGATGCCCGCGTCCGCGCCCTTGAGAACCGTCAGGTACGCGACCGCCGGAGTCGGCAGCACGCCGAAGGGCATCACGTCGCCGCCGACGGAGCAGATGCCGCAGATGAGCGCGGATTCGAGCATATCGGAGGAAATGCGCGTGTCCTTGCCGATGGTGATGAGGGGCGCTCTCCCCTTCTCCTCCTTCAAAACGGCGGCGATGGCCTGACCGGTGTGGAATGCCAGCTCGACGGTCAGATTCTCGCCCACGATTCCGCGGATGCCGTCGGTGCCAAATAGCTTGCCCATAGATGAAAGTCTCCTTATTGATTCAGTTTAAGCTGAGCTGCTCCGCCTCGTCCGCAAGGGACGCGGGAACGCTCAGGCCGAGATGCTCATACGCCTTGCGCGTCACGCAGCGGCCGCGCGGCGTGCGCGTGAGGAAGCCGAGCTGCATGAGGTACGGCTCGTACACGTCCCAGAGCGTGACGGATTCCTCGCCGATGGTCGCGGCGAGCGTGTCGATGCCGACCGGGCCGCCGCCGTAGTTCTCGATGATGGCGCGCAGCATCCGGTAGTCGATGGGGTCGAGGCCGAGCCGGTCGATCTCCAACGCGCGCAGCGCCTCGTCCGCCACCTCGCGCGTGATGACGCCGTCGGCCCTGACCTCGGCAAAATCGCGCACGCGGCGGAGCATCCGGTTGGCGATGCGCGGCGTGCCGCGCGAGCGGCGCGCGATCTCCATCGCGCCCTCGGGGGCGATGGAAACGTTCAGGATTCCCGCCGAGCGCGTGACGATCTTCGCAAGCTCCTCGGGCGTATAAAGCTCCAGACGCAGAGTGACGCCGAAGCGGTCGCGCAGCGGCGCGGAGAGCTGACCGGCGCGGGTCGTCGCGCCGATGAGCGTGAAGTGCGGCAGGTCGAGCCGGATGGAGTTCGCGCTGGGGCCCTTGCCGATGATGATGTCGATGGCGTAGTCCTCCATTGCGGGATAGAGGATCTCCTCCACCGCGCGGTTGAGGCGGTGGATCTCATCGACAAAAAGAATGTCATTCTCGCTCAGATTTGTGAGCAGCGCGGCGAGGTCGCCCGCCTTTTCGATGGCGGGGCCGGAGGTGATGCGGATATTGACGCCCATCTCGGCGGCGATGATGCCCGCGAGCGTCGTTTTGCCAAGGCCCGGAGGGCCGTGGAGCAGAACGTGGTCGAGCGACTCATTGCGCCGCTTTGCCGCCTCGATGAAGACGGCAAGGTTGCCCTTGGCTTTCTCCTGCCCGATGTATTCGCGGAGCGTTTTCGGGCGCAGCGAGCCCTCCTGCGCGTCCTCGCTCAGGAAGGTCTTGGCCACGATGGGCTCTTCATAAATGTCGGTCCCGAAATCAATGCTCAAAATGTCACTTCCCTTTTGCCCGTCACTTCACCATTTTTTTCAGGCTCTGGCGCACGATCTCCTCGAGCGGCAGAGTCTCCACGTCCACGCCCTTGAGCGCCGCGGAAATGTCCTGCTGCGTGTAGCCGAGCACCGCGAGCGCCGCGGCGGCCTCCGCCGCCTTGCTCCCGCTGCCGAGCGCCGCACCGCCGGCCGAGGCCGGCAGGCCAATCTCCTGCGTCTCCTTGGCGATCTTGTCCTTCAATTCCAGAAGGATGCGCTGGGCGAGCTTTTTTCCGACGCCGGGCGCGGCGGTCAGCGCCTTTTCGTCGCCGGTGATGACCGCCATCGTCAGATGCTCCGGTGTGCCGACGGAGAGGATGGCAAGCGCCGCCTTCGGCCCCACGCCGGAAACGCCGATGAGCAGCTTGAAGCTATTGAGCTCCTGCTCGGTGGCGAAGCCGTAGAGCTCAAAAATGCCGTCGCCCACGTTCAAGTAGGTGTAAAGCTGTTTGACTTCACCCTTCTTGAGCTGACGGATGGTGTGGTTCGTTGTGCGGCAGGCGTAGCCCACGCCGCCGCAGTCGATGACCGCGAGGTAGGGCTCGACGTGCGCGACCTTGCCCTCGAGATAATAGAACATGGAGCGTCCTCCTTAGACGGTTTGCTTGACCGGATTTTGTGCGCGCGCGAGCAGCGAGGTCGCGCTGCGCGCGTGGCAGATCGCCAGGGCGAGCGCGTCCGCCGCGTCGTCGGGACGCGGGACGGTCTTGAGCTTCAAAAGCCGCCTGACCATGTCCATCACCTGCCGCTTTTCGGCAAGGCCATAGCCGACGACCGCCTGCTTGACCTGCATGGGCGTGTACTCAAAGAGAGGTATCCCGCTCTTCGCCGCGGTGCAGAGGATGATGCCGCGCGCGTGCGCGACGGCGATGCCGGTGGTGATGTTGTTGGAGAAAAACAGCTCCTCGACCGCGATGGCCTCTGGCCGGAGCTGCGCGATCAGCTCCTCCATATCGCGCTCGAGCTGCACGAGCCGCGCGGCGAGCGGAAGCCCTGCCGGCGTGGTGACCGCGCCGTATTGCAGCATCTGCGTTTTCCCGGTCTCCGCCTCGATCAGGCCGAATCCGACGATGGCAAGCCCCGGGTCGATGCCGAGTATCCGCATGGCGCTCCCCTCCCTCGGCGCGGAGCGATGCACGGCGGCGTGCAGCGATCCGCGATCTGCGCAATATGGCATATTATATCAAACAGGCGTTCAAAACGCAAGCCCTTGCGGCGCGACGGCAAAAAAACCTCCGCAGACCGCGCTGCGGAGGCTTTCATGCATGGTGCTTACTTGGTCACAGCCTTGTGGAAGACCTTCTTACCCTTGCGGATGATGATGCCGTCGCCGGCGAACTTCTCCTGCGGGATGCTCTCGTCGATGCTCTCGACCTTCTTCTCGTCCACAACGATGCCGCCCTGCTGGACGAGGCGGCGG
>Ga0256404_1007106_pt1 | contig 17933 bp, 17 predicted proteins | sample RumenRJG_01DNA_FD_185990 | JGI IMG/M metagenome (GOLD analysis project Ga0256404, IMG submission 185990) | Bovine rumen microbial communities from Lethbridge, Alberta, Canada - RJG_01 | ecosystem: Host-associated > Mammals > Digestive system > Stomach > Rumen | place: Canada: Alberta | collected...
GTAATTCGCTGGCAAAGGCGGGTTTGGCGGCATAAAGATCCTATCTGATTGCCTGTATTATTGAGTTTTCAAGGTGCGAAGCCCATTTTTGCTATGGGAAGTTTTAGTAAGTAATTGTATACTGACCATAATAGGGAGCCGGGCTTTTCTTTACCTGAGGCAAAGTTACAGACCAACTCTTTTCTGTATCGCTATAAACAGGAGAAAGCTGTGTTAAATCCTCACCGTTCGGTCCAGTACTAATATCGGTACTACCCGTCGCACCGCTTGCTCCATTATACATGACAGTCCAGCCCTTCATCTGGTCAGCAGAAAAGGAATTTACTCCGCTGAAAACATCCTTCAAACTAATTTTATCATCTGTTCCTTTGTGAGTAATAACCGTAATTGTGTATTTAATATATCCTGCATATTCTCCGGATGTCTGAAGATATCCCTGTTTATGAATTTCCAGATCCGTATCAGTAGAATTTGGCCGAATCGTAATAGAATCCTTCGTTCCGAAATTTACAGTACTGCCATTATTTCCACCGGTATTTTTAACGGTTCCTTCAAAGGTAATATTTCCTTTGAAGGCCGTATGGGTATCATAATCATCATTTAAGGTAATGGTGACTTTACCGTCTTTGGTAATGGAATAGGTACCGACCGTCTTGCCGTTCTGCGTGACGTTGCCGGACTGATTCTTATCCGGAAGGACAACATTGTTTCCCAGAGAATAGGTCAGGGTCTTCTGATCCGTGTCCAAAGCCCCGCTAGGTACGGTAAAGTCCAGCGAGAAGGTTGCATCCTCTCCATCCGTAAAGGTCGTTGTCGGGACCCACTTGTCTCCATTTTTCTTATACGCTGTAAATCCGGTCAGATAGTCTCCCAGATTCACCGACCCATCCGATTGGGCCGGTGCCCGGAAAGGACGCCTGGTTGCTTTTGCTTCGACTGTTTGCTGTGATGAAGATGATGAAGATGCAGCCGGGTCGGCTGAGGATTCAGAAGAGTCAGAGGTACTGCTTTCTGCTGTTGCAGCATTTACAGAAGTTTCGGTGGAAGTTTCATAGGATGAAGCCTCCTGAGAAGAAGCCTCTTCCGCAGAAGATTCTGCCTCCGACTTGTTCTCTTTTGTCAGCGCCGTCAGCACATAATCTGAAAAAGAAGACGCACGGAAAGAAGCTGTTCCCACCGTCTTGTCATCGATCATGGTCAAAACAAGCCGGTCGTCAGCCTTGGTGATCTCTTCTGCTTTTGTTTCTGCGTTTTCGCTGGTATAGATATGATACAATTTCCAGACGGTCTCTTCGCTGTCAGCGACAGCTCCGCGATAGGACATGGTCACACTGACGTCACCGTCCGGTTCAACAGTTTGGCCGTTTCTGGTAAAGGTCAGGGTATAAGGATACATCGAAACGATCTGCCGGTCCGAACCGACAGTTTCTTCAATAGCCTTTTTATCGGCTTCAATCGTTTGCACATCCGGGACAGAAGCTGTTAGAGCCGTTCCCTGATGCAGCACTCCGGCATCATAGCTGACCTGGACAGCCATGCCGTCTTCCGTTTTCGCAGTCAGCGTTCCGCTTTTCTCATAACAATCAGCGGTATGGACAAGCTCTTCCTTTCCGCAGATCAGTTCTCCCTCTTCGTTATAGCATGCATCAGTATGGGTGTGTTCTTCTTTACCGCATATAATTTCAGCCGTAGCGGTATTAGCGGGCATAGTCATCCCGGTCCCGGTCAATGCGATAATAATAGCGACAGCGACTGCCACAGCCCTTGTCCATACCTTTCTTCTTTTCGAGGAACGAATCACCTTTTGGACATGGCTGTCGGTTATTCTTTGCTTCGTAGACGCATCTTCTACAAGTTCTCGCATAGAATTATCTCGTGTTTCTCCAAAGTTACCTGAAGCAGCAGCGGACAATCGTCGCAGACGATGTCCCTTCTGCTCGCAGGCTTTTACTTAAATATCGAAAAATCTTTCAAAGGCCAGACCCTCAGCACCAGCCGCCCGATGACGGCATCTGTCGAAACAGGTCCGATCTGTTTGTTTCGTGAGTCGATGGACACATCACGGTGGTCGCCCATCACGAACACCGTACCATCCGGTACCTGATAGGGAAGATCGATGTCGCAGTCTCCCAGACTTTTTTGCGACACATAGGGTTCGTCCAGCAATTGATCATTGACAGAAACGTTGCCATCCGCGTCGATATTGACCCACTGGCCGGATGAAGCGATCACTCGCTTTACCAGGATCTTATTGTTGTAATAAAAAGCAACCAGGTCCCCCTGCTTTAGCTTACTGGTCTTGACTGCCATCACCACGTCGCCGCCGGTAAGGGTCGGCGTCATGGAAGTACCATATATCCGGAATACAGGGAAGATCAGCGTTGCGACCAGTACGGCCGCTGCGGCTGCCGTCAGCAGGGCAAAGATCGTATTCCTAAGGGTGTGCCTTGTTTGTTCACGGCGCCTCTCATGTTCCAGCTCCGCCTCAAACTCAGCGGTAGTCGGCATCCCCACCGGCTGACCTGCTTTCCTGTCTTTCTTTTTCTTTTCCTGCATATTCATTCGATCGACACAAAATAATCGGAAGGACACAAAAGGATAGACGGATCACCCCGCCCGAACCTGACATCTATGTTGATTTAGTTGTATCCTTTACTCCGATTGCTGAATACTATAGTCCTTATAAGCCATGTATGCAAGCCTTTCCAGATATTTTCCGCATTTCTATATTATAATATTATAGTATTTTTAATAATATTATTCGACAGCCGTAGTCTTCCCCGGGTCCCGGCAGGACCGGCAGATAAAGTCTTATCGTCAACAAACATTTGACTACCGCCCGCATCCATGGTACTATTGCGGTAATACAATTGAATGGCATCTGCAACTGACGGTAAGCAGAAGATGCAGGATATATCCTGCATCTTCTGTCAGGTGGGCCACCACCGGGGAGCAGAAGGCCTTACGCTGATCCGCTATGCCGCGGCAGCCGTCGACCGTCTGGGCGCACCGCACAAAACAGGTCCTGTTTTGCCGCGATGCTTTTTTATTGTCCGGAAAATAAAGGGAGGTTTCGTCATGAACATCGTTTCACTTTCCCGGGAACTGAAAAGCTCCTCCTACCCCGGCCGGGGCATCGTTCTGGGCCGCAGCGAGGACGGCAGCAAAGCCGTCGCTGCCTACTTCATCATGGGCCGCAGCGAAAACAGCCGCAACCGGGTCTTTGTTACCGATGGCCGCGGCATCCGCACCCAGGCCTTCGATCCTTCCAAACTGACGGATCCCAGCCTGATCATTTATGCCCCCGTCCGCGTAATGGGCAACAAGACCATCGTCACCAACGGCGACCAGACCGATACCATCTACGACCTGATGAGACAGGGCAAAACTTTTGAAGAAGCCCTCCGCACCCGCACCTTCGAGCCGGACGGCCCCAACTTTACCCCTCGCATCAGCGGCCTGATGGATTTTGAAAACGGCTACGATTTCTGGCTGTCCATCCTCAAATCCGACAGCGGCGACCCCTCCTCCACCCTGCGCCAGACCTTCTCCTATACAAACCCCAAGGCCGGGACGGGCCGTTTCATCCACACCTATAAGGATGATGGCAGTCCCCTTCCCAGCTTTGAAGGAGAGCCTACTTTGGTCGACATCAAGGGCGGCATTGACGAATTCACCGATCTTGTCTGGACCGGTCTGAACGAAGCCAATAAGGTTTCTTTGTTCGTCCGCTTTATCAACATTGCGACCGGCAGCGAAGAAACCAGAATCGTTAACAAAAACAAATAACCTTTGTTTCACACGATCAATCCGACATGGATCAGAAAAGGAGCTTTGCAATGAACGAACTGCAGCTTAAGTACGGTATGAACCCCAACCAGAAGCCGGCCCGCATTTATATGGCCGACGGTTCCGATCTGCCGCTGACCGTTCTCAACGGCCGCCCCGGCTATATCAATCTTTTGGATGCCCTGAACGGCTGGCAGCTGGTTTCGCAGATGAAGGCTATTTCCGGCCTGCCCTCTGCTACCAGCTTCAAACACGTATCCCCCGCAGGCGCTGCCATCGGCCGTCCTCTGACCGACGTGTTGAAAAAGATCTACTGGGTCGATGACCAGAAGACCTTCACCCCTCTGTCCTGCGCCTATGCCCGGGCCCGCGGAGCCGACCGCATGAGCTCTTTCGGTGATTTTATCGCTCTGTCCGACTCCTGCGACGTGGCCACCGCCCGCCTGATCCGCCGTGAAGTATCCGACGGTATCATCGCTCCCGGCTATGAACCCAAGGCACTGGAAATGCTGAAAAGGAAAAAACAGAGCGGCTACTGCATCCTGCAGATCGATCCGGCCTATAAACCGGCTCCCCTGGAGGTCAAGCAGGTCTTCGGTGTTACCTTTGAGCAGGGGCGCAACGAACTGGTCATCGACGACAAGTTCTTTGCCAATATCGTGACCAAGAATAAAGATCTTCCGGATGAGGCCCGTCTGGATCTGGCCCTGTCCATGATCATCCTCAAATATACCCAGTCCAACTCGGTCTGCTATGTCAAAGACGGGCAGGCCATCGGTATCGGAGCCGGGCAGCAGTCCCGTATCCACTGCACCCGTCTGGCCGGCCAGAAGGCGGACAACTGGTGGCTGCGCCAAAGTCCTCAGGTCTTGAATCTTCCTTTCCGCGATGATATCAAACGCCCGGACCGCGACAACGCCATCGATCTGTATATCGGCGATGAATACGAAGACCTTTTGGCGGACGGTACCTGGCAGAACTTCTTTACCGAAAAGCCTCCGGTATTTACCCGCGAAGAAAAGAAGGCCTGGATCGCTAAGAACACCGACGTTGCCCTCGGCTCTGATGCTTTCTTCCCCTTCGGCGACAATATCGAGCGCGCCTTCAAGAGCGGCGTCCGCTACGTGGCCGAGCCCGGCGGATCGGTCCGTGACGACAATGTCATCGAAGCAGCCGATAACCATAACATGGTCATGAGCTTTACCGGTCTGAGACTCTTCCATCATTAATGGTCGTTTTTAGACCGTTACCTGTTGCTAACGGTTGTTACTACGGTTGTTACTAACGGTTAGTTACGGTTCAAGACAAAAGGGGCTGTGAAGAAACGGTAATTCGTTTCTCACAGCCCTTTTTTTGTGGTCGAATGAGATCGATCCGATTCAAAGAGCGTTTTCAAAGGTCCTGTTAAAAGGCATTTTCAAAGAGCGTTGTTAAATTTCCCATTTAATAACAATTTGACAAGATCTGTACAGCGAAAAATGAAAAATCTTGTTAGATTTCCGAATTAAGCGCAAGCTGACAAGATTTGTCCCCCTATTTTGGGGCTCGAAAAAGGCCGGAACCTTTGCACTTAGACATATTTGAAATTTGTTTATAGAACATTTTCTTGATTTTATAATACTTGCAAAAAGGCCTCTTAATAGTCTTGTCAAAAATTCGGAAATACGATTTTTAACAAGATCCTCTTTTTTAGGATGACAAATCTTGTCAGCTGAGGCGAAAAATCAAATTTTAACAAGATTTTTGAAAATCAGCGTGACAAATCTTGTTAGAAATTCGAAAATCAAAAATTTGACAATATCAACAGCTGTGTCCATTTTCCAGGGTATACTTTATAAACCGCAGGCTTTGTCTGTGATTATGATTCCCCGGGACTATCCTTTGTCACTACATCTTTTTTCGTCCTTCCCGTCAGCATGAAAACAATGCTCAGTCCTACCAGAAGCACCGCGATCACGATCATGCACTGAAGGAAAAATTCCTCAGGCAGGATGTTGATGACTGGGTCGGTATCGGGATCAAAGACCCAGTTGGTCTTGCCGGGAAAAAGGACCCCGTGAAGAAATAGGAATAGCCGTTCAAAGTCGATGGCGCTGCAAATACCCAAAAGAGCCGCCAGGATCAGCATGATGAGCCCGGAATAAAAGGGCCAGCCCATGGAGCCCAGGCGGGACGGCTGATAGATGTTGGCACGACCGACCTTACAGCCAACGGCACTGCCGCCGTTTGCATTACTGCCGATGGCATTACTGTCCGCCGCGAGCCGTTTCCGGCGGTTCATGAAAAGCCGGACCAGGCCGTTTATCAAAAGCAGGGCGGCAGAAACGGCCAGCACCTGAAAGTCCAGGATGAACAGGCGGCGGCAGTCCGCAAAATGAGAAGCCCCCGACTGAGAATAAGGCAGGATCCCCGCCGAAAAGGTATCGGTCCTGCCGATACAATAATCCAGGACCTCATTATAGGCCTCTTTGATCTGGTCTTTGGTCAGCCCCGACATCTGTGTAAGGTGCATGGAATCGATTCGGAGCGTGTAAAGCGGCCGGATCAGGATGGGGGCCGCAATGGAAAAGGACAGGATAAAAGCCAGGCCTGCGATGACCAGCACGATCGCCCATAGGTAGCTTTGGCGGACTGTCAGATTTGATTCTGATGTCATGACAAACTCCTTTCGAAGGTAAGTTTCCTTACCTGGTTTTTAAGCTTTGCGCAATCAGTACCTGTGCCGGCAGATAAAAGAGCCAGATCAGCAGGGATGCCGCCACCGCTGCCTCCCGCGGAAAAGCGGGAAAATATGCGGGAAAGTTGCGCAGGCCCACACACAGATCACAGCCCAGAAAAAGATCGATCCCCACCGCAAAAATCCGCGGGCAGCTGCCTTTTTTCCAGCAAAAGACCGCACTCAGGGCCAGCTGACTGATCGAATACATAGACAAGGCTGTCAGCAGATCCAGCACTCCCATGCCTTTCACAACGGCGATCAGGATCAGAAACAGCCCGGCCCGCACGGCCAGCTGCCCCAGGACAGCCTTGGACAGGCCCCTTTTTTCTCCTTCATTGCTCAGCGGCAGCAGGACGATCAGATACAAAGTCTCTACCAGACAGAACAGGGCCGTCCCAAGTGTATAACAAGTATCCAGCAGGATGAGAAATGTGTCGGCAGCCATGGTTATCACCAGGGCCGTCAGAACGATAGGCCGGGCATATGCCTTGCCGACGTCCTTCCATTTGTCCTTTGTTTTTTCAAGTCCTTTCCGGGATGAGTCCGCTCCCTTTTCTCGTTCCTTATGGGACCGCAGGCTCTGCAGGCTGTATAGAACAGCCATCAGGACAAGCAGGACGATACCGGTATATTTGAGCTTATCGGCCGTCAAAATGGCACCTGTAAGATCACAATAAGAAAAGGCAGCCATCAGCAGCCCTTCGACGATCAGAAAGATAGGGCCAAGATATTTCATGATTCTTCCACCAATCGGTATAGATAGAACAAGGATAGGGACATTATCAACCTTTTTGCCTGAAAATACAAACAGAAAACGATTTTTGCCTTCGGTGGGATTGACTTTTGTATGGATAATATGTACTATTATATTGAAGAATCCAGCACTGTTTTTGTGCGTTTATTACATTAATGGAGGTGTTTTTTATGCGTACGGATCTTCCTATCGGCATTCAGATGTTTAACCTTCGCAATGAGGCTGCCAAGGATTTTAAGGGAACCGTTCAGCAGGTAAAGGATCTTGGTTTTGATTTTATCGAGCTGGCCGGCCTGTACGGCCATAGCTATCAGGAGATCAAGGATATCCTGGACGAAGTCGGCATCCCTGCTCTGTCCGCTCATATCCCTTATCAGGAACTGGTACAGGATCCCGAAGGGGTGCTGGAAGGCTACAAACTGATCGGCATCAAATATGCTGCCTTCCCTTATCTGGATGAGACTGTCCGTCCCGGTACCGATGCCTTCCCCGAGACGCTGAAAAATATGCGCCACATCGCCGAAGTCGCCAAAGGACTGGGCATTCAGATGATGTATCACAACCATGACTTCGAGTTCATCAAGATGCCTAACGGCCAGTTCGGTCTGGATTATATCTACAGCGAGATCCCGGCTGATCTGCTGACGGCTGAGCTGGATCTGTGCTGGGTCAAAGTTGCCGGTCAGGATCCTGTCGCTTACCTGGACAAATATGCGGGACGCATCCCGGTCGTACATCTGAAGGACTTCTATCAGGAAGGCGCTGCTTCCAACATGTACGAGCTGATCGGTATCACCAAGAAAGAAGAGGCCCGCGGCTTCTTCCGCTTCCGTCCTCTGTCCTATGGTAAACAGTACTGGCCTCCGATCCTGGAAGCTGCCAAGAAAGACGGAGCCAAATACCTGATCTACGAGCAGGATATGAGCTACACCAATACGCCTATTCAGAACGCCAAACTGAGCATCGATTACCTGAAAGGTTGATCGGCGCTGTCGATGATCTTTCCGGCCTGCCGCCGGAAAGAGAAAGGGGGACCGCTTTCGGAGCGGTCCCCCTTTTTTTGTGGAAATACAATACTGAAACTACTTACTGCTTAACATCAAAGGGATTTTCCGTAGTGGCTTCCTGAGGCTGTGCGGGAGCATCCGTCGAAGCTTGGGGAGCCTCCGGAGCTTGAGCTGCCTGAGGTGCCTGATGACCTGCCCCTGTCTGAGGGGCCTGCGGTACAGCAGGAGCAGCAGGAGCCTGAGGAGCTGTCTGCTGCCACTGGGCCTGAGGATCGATCCGGCCGGTGCTGTAAGGATTCATGTTGACGCCGGTCTGCTGAGGATTCTGAGCAGGCTTTTGATAGGAACCGGTCTGATAAGGCTGCTGATAAGGAGCCTGATAGGAGGGCTGGTTCTGCCCGGTGACCTGAGGTCTTTGCTGTGCGCCGGTCTGCTGGTAAGCAGTCCGGTTATAAGGAGCCTGATAGGAAGGCTGCTGATAGGTATTATAGTTTCCGGTCTGTGTATTGGAATTTTGATACCCACTGTTCGGATAAGCCGTATTTGTATAGCCGGTATTCGGATAACCGTTACCCTGGTACCCGCCATTCTGGTAGCCGGTGTTTTGATATCCGGCATTCGCATATCCGGCTGTCTGATAAGTGCCGGTCTGATAAGCGTTATACGCAGGGGCTTGAGACAGGGTGCCCACATTTTTACGAAGCCGGATGAAGGTAATAGTCTCCAGAAGAAGGCCGACCGCTCCGGTCAGTCCAATCACCAGATTCAATACCGCATAGTTGGACGGGAGACCGATATACAGCCCCAGGCCGTTAAGGACAGACTGCATGGTGAAGCCGCCGAAAGAAGAAATAAAGTCGCGGATCAGGATCAGGAAGTTGAAAACGATGACCAGCATGGAGACAGCCGTTAAGGTGCGTCCCTGTAAAGCTACTTCCTTTCCGGCTTTATAGATCCCTGCCAGTTTCAAGCGGTAAGCAAAGGCCAGGATCCCGATGACCAGAACGACCAAGAGAAGAAAGATCATAAGAGCGGTAAAAGCTCCCTGGCCCATGTCCAGTTCGCTGGACAAAGAATACAGAACATAATTACCGCCTGCCATGACGACGATCATCAGGATAACGCCAACGACCAGACCGATCATGGTGAAGACGGCTTCAATGATATTCAAAACACGGAGCAGTGAAAAACCGCCGGTGGAAGCCTGTGCTTTCGAGGTGCGGGAGCCTGCCCAGGCAAGCCACATACCCAGAACGACCAGGATGGGGACGATCTGACCCAGGATGGCTTTGGTGACGCTGGCTGAAAACAGGTCGGTAAATTCACTGGGAAGGCCGGCATAATAAGCGACCTGACTGAAAATACCCAGAAAACCTCCTGTCGCGTTCTGTATGGTCACCAAAAGGACGTTCAACGTTGCCAAAATCGTCGCGACCAGATACAAGGGACTTCCGAACGTAGTTTCCAAAGCCCATTTGCCGGGTGCTTTATAAACAGGCTGCTGATAACCGCCGTAGGGATTGGTATTTGTCTGATAATACTGCTCCATGATGAACCTCCATGTCCACATAGTATGGAATCATTGTAGCACGTTTCAAAATCCCTTCAATAAATGGATAAATCTTTTTTTGTAAAATTATTGTTAAAAGAAAGATAACACTTCAGGCTTACAAGTCCCCGTTTGCAAAGAAAACGAATGCTGACTATAATATCAGAAAAGGCACCTGCTGTAAGCAGGTTGCTGTAAGCAGGTTGCTGCAAGCAGGCTGCCGTATAATCATGCAGAAAACATGAAAACGAAAGGAGAACTTACCATGAAATATAATCTGTACGCCGATCAGCCCTGGCTGCCCATGGACCCCAACGGCCATGCAAACCGTCATCTTCTAGCCTTTGATGACGGAGAAAACGGCTACACCCTCAATTATCTGAAGGCTGACCCCAAATGCGCTGCCAACATCCATAAACATCCTCACAAGCAGTTTGTCTATATCCTGAAGGGCAGCGGCAATTTCCAGTGCGGGGATGAGTTCAAGACTCTGAAAGCCGGAGACACCGTCCAGATCGATTCCAATGTCATGCATGGCTTCGTTTCTTTCGACGAAAACTGCGAATGGCTGGAATTTTTCACGCCTCACCGCGAAGATTTCGCGCCTGAAAAATAAGACGGGACAAAAGCAAAGCTCCGGGCAGGAGATGATCTCTTCTGCTCCGGAGCTTTTTTTATGGGAAAGATCAGGACAAATATCAAGCGGATCAGGCCAGAGAACCCATAGGATCCCAGGGCTCCAGCTCGATGGGTGCCTGCTCATAGGCCGCAAGGACCTCCGCGGGCAGGTATTTCTTGTTTACGACGACCTGGTAGGTGTATTCGTTGAACCAGTCATCCGTCATTACGTAATAACCGTCCTTACCGGTATCCTTGCCCCAGCTGTTCTCGACTCTCCACCGGGTGGGCCTGCCGGCATCGTCCAGGTCGACGCCCTGGAAGGTCATGGCGTGGGTCATAAGGCTGTGGCCGTAGTCGAGGCGCTGAGCCTTTGTCATGGTGAAATCGGTCTTGAACAGATCCTTGGTATCAAACAGATCCAGAGCCATCAGCCCTTCCGTTCTTTCGGAGGACTTGCCTACGTCGCAGCCGAACCATACCGGATCTCCGTCCTTCATCTGGGCAATGGCTGCTTTTTTCAGCTCTTCGATGGGCAGATTGACATATTTGACGGGGCGGCCGCCTCGAACGTTGCCCAGGAATTTTACGGTAAAGCTGCGCCAGTAAGGCTTATCCTGAGTCGGAGCGTTAATAACACTGATATAATCCGACAAATCAAGACCAACATATTTATGGAAGAACTCCTGAGGAGTCAGGCCCGTATCACGGATGAATTTCTTATCCTTGTCGCGGACTTCCAGGTCGACGGTCTTGGGAGGAACGCCCAGGCAGATGGTCAGCATGTTGTAAATGGTGCTCATCATCTCTTCTTTCATGGTGCGCAGCTCTTCAAGGCTCTTGCCTTGCTGGTAGGCGGTACGAAGGACGCAGGCGTCCTCACGCAGTTTCTCGGTAACGACGCTGTTCATTTCGCCGGTGTTGGAAGAACTGTAAGTCTCCGGCATGCAAGCCTTTGGAACGACGCCATATTTTTCCACCAGAGCGCAGATCATGTCCCACTGACCGCCGTCATTTACCGGAGCCATCAGCAGCCAGGCGATCAACCGGCTGTCGGTAGGCTGGTCCAGTGTCTCCAGGATGCTCTCCAGGAAGTAATTAGCCTTTTCCAGCTTATCATAGAAAAGAGTATAAGCCTGGCTCAGTTCAAAGGTCTCCAGATTCAGTTTTTTGATGACCTGAAAGCGCAGCGTGTTCAAAGCTGCGAACATCCAGCAGCGGCCGCTGCGTTTCTGGTTAGTGATCTCGCCCTGTTCCAGGCTGATCGAAAACTGATGAAGATCCGTACGGAAAGCCTCCGGATTTTTGCTGGCTGCGTAAACACCACTGTTGGTCACCGCATTCATGGCGATGCGGTTGCCCCGGCAGGTGGTGAAGGCTTCTTCATAGCTCTTCAGCTGATCGAACGTGATTTCTTTGCTCATGGTTCTTTCTCCTGTATGGTTTCTGATAGGCGTCTGTCCGTCAAAGACAGATGATATAAACTTAGTACTGCCGGGATATTAATAATAGAACGGATATTGGATCCGGGATTTGACTTCGTCGGCTTCGTCTTTGCTGACCAGGCGCTTGATCAGCGTCAGAGCAAAGGGGATAGCGGCCCCCAGGCCGTTGGCGGTTACAAACCGTCCGCTTTCGACTACCGGTTCTTTAACGAATTCCGCCCCTTCCAGCTGGTCTTCAAAGCCCGGATAGCAGGTCGCTTTCTGTCCTTTCAAAAGGCCCAGGACTCCCAGTACGCTGGGGCCGGCGCAGATGGCAGCCATTTCCTTTCCCTCCTGCGTGGAAAAATACGTAACAAACTTGGTAGTAAGGGGAGAAGCCTTCAGGTTATTGACTCCTTTCAGGCCTCCGGGAACAATGCACAGATCATAGTCCGCCGGTTCCAGATCCGACGCCAAAGCGTCCGCGATGACCGTGACCTTGTGACTGGTCGTGACCTCTCTGCGGTCGGAAATGGAGGCAATGGTTACATCCAGACCGGCACGGCGCAGAAGATCCACGCAGATCAGACCTTCGCACTCTTCCAGGCCGTCCGCGAACAAAATGACAACTTTTTTACTCATGGATATGAATACCCCTTTCTATTAATTTCTGCCGAAGTTCCCGTTCATCCTCACGGTACAGGATCCCGTCCATTCCCGCCATGATTGAGGCAGCTATGTTGGCCTGACTGTCATCGATAAAAAGGCACTGGGAAGGATCCAGATGATAAGTATCGAAAAAGGTCCGGTACATAGTCTGATCCGGTTTATAGCAGTGATGAAAAGCGGAAACAAAGAGGCCGTCCATGTAGGTAAAAGCCTCAAAACGGTCTTTGTATTCCGAAAAACGGGTGCTGGCATTGGACAAAAGGTAGAGCTTGTAGCCTGCTTTTTTTAGCTGACGCACGATTTCCAGCGTTTCCTGAATGGGATGCAGACTGTAATCAATAAAATGAGCAATGGCAAAGCGGCAGTCATCATGAGCCCACTGGGGCAGCCGTTTCAGCGCTGCCTCTTCCATCTCTTTTTCGGTAATAAAGCCGGCGTCCACCATGACCCATTCGGGGGCCGTAAAGACTTCTTTTTTCAGCAGCGGCTTGCTGGCTTCCTGGATGGACATTTCCTGCAGTATCTGATCGGCATTCCAGTCGGCCAGTACCCCGCCCATATCGAACACGACCGTTGTTATCATCCTTTTCTCCTTTGCTTAGCAGCAAGCAGTGCAGCATTGCTTGCTGTGGTAACAGGTCAATGGTATACTGAAAAGCGTGAAAATTCAAGTCGGAGGTATATTTATGGCAGACTCAGACGTTCGGCGCATCCTGTCGGCCGAAGACCAGAAACGGGCTGAAATGGTCGACGGCGCCGCCTTTTTATATTCAGTCGATTCATCCACTTTTAAAGCCAAGAATCCCGAAGAAATGGAGGCCCTTCCCTATCAATTATACGGAGCGGGCCGGCCGCTTACCTCTGTTTTATACGCCCACGACCACGATGTCTGGTTCGACGGGAATCTGACCAGGTCCGTCGGCATCGGCGGGGTCGCCACCCTGCCCGAGGGCCGTGTCAAAGGCGGCATGCGTTCCATCTTCGAGGCCTGTCTGCCCCAGTGGTACCAGCAGGGGTATGTTTTTTCGACCCTCTACCCTTTTTCCCATCATTTTTACCGCAAATTCGGGTATGAACTAGTCCAAAAATCCTCCTATTATACCGTACCCACCGCGTCGCTGGCTCCTTATCAAAATGACGAACCTGCTGCCCTAGTCACCGATCCTGCCCAGCTGGTTTCCATCGCTGACGCTTTCGGCAAAAGGAACAACCTGACCATCCGCCGCAAGCCCAGCCAGTGGGGCTTCGTCAGCAAAGACCCTTATAAAGACGCCCGCTATACCTACAAGATCGGAGAAGAAGCCTACCTTACCTTTAAAGTCAAAAAGAAGCCGCAGGGAGGCGACTACACCCTTAACGTTGTGGATCTGGCCTTTGTCAGCCCTCAGGCTTTCCGCCATCTTCTCGGTTTTATCTATACCCTGCGGGCCCAATTCGATCAGGTGGAGATGCAGCTGCCCGACAGTCTTCCCATGCACGATATGATCGACGAATGCTACGACGTTTCCCAGAAAGTGACCCAGCACGGCATGGCCCGGGTCATCAACCTCCAAAAAGCCCTGCAGCTGATGGCCTATCCTGCCGGAAGTTCAGGGTCTTTCACCATGAAGGTAAGTGACCCTCAGATTTCGCAGAATGACGGCTGCTTCAAGGTATCTTTTGCGGACGGCAAAGCAGTCTCGGTGGAAAAGCAAAGCGATGCCAACGCCTCTGCCGACCTGGCTGTGGACATTCAGACGGCTACCCGTTTGACCATCGGCTCTTTGTCGATTAGCGAAGCCTTGTATCTGCCCGGGGGCTTCGACTGTCCTCATCCTGAAAAAATTTCCTCTGTTTTCACCCGTCGGGACATTTATTTCAACGACGGATTCTGATTTTTATTTCAACGACGGATTTGAATTTTTCTTGACAGAAAGGCTTTTCACTGGTATCGTATCCATTTGTCAGTTCGAAACCATCCTGACCCTGGCAGCGCGCGCTGCCTCGTAAAAAACAAAACTAAGGAGACAATATCACATGAAAAGCAAAACCCGCTTTCTGACAGAGGCAGGCTTGATAGCCGCTGCCTATGCCGCCACGACTTACCTGTGCGCACTATGGGGGCTGGCTTACGGAGAAGTGCAGTTCCGCTTCTCGGAAGCACTGACCATCCTGCCCCTCTTTACCCCCGCCGCCATCCCGGGCCTGACCCTTGGCTGCCTGATCGCTAATATCGGCAGTCCTTTAGGAATGGTGGATGTCGTATGCGGCAGTCTGGCCACTCTGATCGCCGCCGTCGGCGTCCGTCTGGTCCGTCACGTACGCATCAAAAACGTTGCCTGGCTGGCCCCCCTGATCCCGGTCGTTGCCAACGCTTTGATCGTCGGTCTTGAGATCAGCTGGTTCCTTCCCGAAGGCCTTACCTGGGCCGGTTTCGCCGGAGCCGCTCTTTCGGTTGGCCTGGGCGAACTGGTCGTCTGCTACGGGCTGGGGCTGCCCCTGTCCATCCTGTTGGACAAGCTGCCCATTTTCAAAAAAGACAAAGATTAATGTTCAGGAAATAATGGATACATGCCTCCGGGCAGGTTCTCGAATAGGAGAAACTGCCCGGAGGTATTATAATATGTGAAAATGTCCGCGATCCCTCGATCGATACTGCAGGTGCTGCCCAACCAGGGAACCGTCAACGATCGGAAAGGAGTTATGTCATGTCCAAGCAGGAGCATTTGATCCCTATAGGGACCATGGCCCGGATCAACCGGATCACCATCCCGACTCTTCGTTACTACGACCGCATCGGTCTGCTGAAACCCAAAAGGACCGACCCGGATACGGGATACCGTTATTATTCACTGGAACAAAATGCCCGTCTGGATATCATTTCATACATGAAAGAGATGGGGATGAGCATTTCGGAGATTTCGGAGATCCTGCAGAAAGAAGACCTGAACCTGATCGAGGAGATCCTGTCGCGTAAGAACGAGCAGTTTTATAAGGAAATGGAAACACTGAAGATCCGGCAGGATTTCGTCCGTTCCGCCATCGACAGTATCGAACGCTACCGCAAAGCTCCCAGCACGGGAACGACCTCCCTGGAGTATATCGACCAGCGCTACATTTGGTCTATCCCCTGCAGCGAAAACTTTTACGAAAAGGATCTGGAATGCTACGAAAGGCTGCTGACTCAGCTGCGCTCTGCCCTGATCAGTAGCGACTTTCCTCAGGTCCATTCCTATAATACAGGGACTTCGATCCTGCAGAAGGATTTTACAAAGCAGCGCTACATTGCTGACAAGGTCTTTATCTTTGCCGACTATCCGCTGGCAAAACGCTATCCCAACATGACAGTGCTGCCAAGCGGCATGTACGCCTGCATCTATGCCGATAAGTATGAAGACGAACTGCCCTTTGCCCAAAAACTGTATGACTACTGCCGGGACAAGGGGTATCTGATCAGCGGGGACTATATCTGTGAAGTGCTGACGGAATTTAATGTTTTCGACGCGGATCGCCGAAATATGTTCATGCGGCTGCAGGTGCCCGTGACCGTTTCTGAATAACAGAAGACCATACCCAAGAAGAGCGCTGTCCTAACATCCTTGAGCATATTTCCCTTTAGCATGCTTACCTTGAGCAAATTTCCCTTGAGCATACTCCCCGCGCCTTACTTTGATTATTTTTTATCAAAAACGCTTGACTCTACCTTTAGGTGAGACTTTATACTTTAACCATACTCGTTCGGCAGCAAGGGGCTGCCGTCATCACCTTATTATTGGGGGGTATTCAAATGGAAAAAATCAAAGTTGTACAGTACGGCTGCGGCAAGATGAGCAAGTACATCCTGCGCAATCTTTATGAGCACGGCGCTCAGATCGTCGGCGCCATCGATGTAAATCCCAGCATCGTCGGCATGGACGTGGGCGATTATGCAGAACTGGGTGTAAAGACCGGTGTCAAGATCTCCAACGACGCAGATAAAGTCCTGGACGAATGCGACGCGGATATTGCCGTCGTTACCCTTTTCAGCTTCATCGACGACATTAATAAACACGTTGAAAAATGTGTCTCCAGAGGCATCAGCGTCATCACGACCTGCGAAGAGGCCATCTTCCCCTGGACCACTTCCGCTGCTGAGATCAATAAACTGGATGCACTGGCCAAAAAGACCGGCTGCACCATTACCGGTTCCGGCATGCAGGATATCTTCTGGGTCAACATGGTGGCTATGGTAGCCGGCGGCTGCGACAAGATCACCAAGATCAAAGGTGCTTACAGCTACAATGTTGATGAATACGGCCTGGCACTGGCAAACGCTCACGGCTGCGATCTGACTCCCGAAGAGTTCGAAAAGAAGATCGCTCATCCTACCGATTTTGAGCCTTCCTATGCTTGGAACTCCGCTGAGGCCATCTGCAATAAGCTTGGTCTTACCATCAAATCCATCGACCAGAAGCATGTTCCCTTTACTTCCGATAAGGATGTTTACAGCAGCACCCTGGGCAAGACCATCAAGGCCGGCAACTGCATTGGTATGTCCGCTGTCGTTACCATCGAGACCATGCAGGGAATCACGGTTGAAGAAGAGACCATCGGTAAGGTATATCAGCCCGGCGAAGGCGATATGTGCGACTGGAAGATCAGCGGCGTTCCGGATACCGAATTCCACGTTGTTAAACCCAACACCGTTGAGCATACCTGCGCGACGATCGTAAACCGTATTCCTTCTGTCCTGAACGCTCCGGCCGGATATGTTACCGCCGATCAGCTGGACGAGATCCAGTATCTGACCTACCCGATGGAATATTATTTGTATTAATTTGCACTTTGCTTAAAAAACGCAGAAGATGTACCCTCGTGTACACTTCTGCGTTTTTTATTATTTATTACTTTGTAGGAAGGTTTCGTCATTTCTTTCCTTTAAAATGGTTTTCGAACTCAGGCAGGATGTCGTCCAGGCCGTCCAGTTGGCATCTATGTCCATTGTCCCGCGTTTGAACTCATCAAACCCGTTTTCCTCCAGCACCAGATTTGTGATCATTGCTCCTTTGAAGATGATTGGCAGACGGGACAGCGCGCCCATTATCCGGTACATTTGCGATTCAGCCGCTTTTGCTGCGTCAGTCATCGTAACCTCCGTCATTCTTTAATTTTTTCGTGTCAACTTCCAGCCCGGCTATATGGGGATCAAATGCGGCATAGCATGTGATCGTGTCTTCGTCCATGTATCCAGGAAACAATCCCATGTATTCAAGTGCAGATGTTCGGGATAAAACGATATCCATTCCTCCTATTGAGTGCCTGAGCCACTCCTGATGAGATGTCAACTACCCCGACCCGTAAAGGGATCGGGGCTTGATGAAAGTCCCTGCCCAATACAGTTTCAAAGGTTTGCGGCTCGCCCATCTGGTCCTAATGTATAAGCCTA
>Ga0256404_1007107_pt1 | contig 17932 bp, 16 predicted proteins | sample RumenRJG_01DNA_FD_185990 | JGI IMG/M metagenome (GOLD analysis project Ga0256404, IMG submission 185990) | Bovine rumen microbial communities from Lethbridge, Alberta, Canada - RJG_01 | ecosystem: Host-associated > Mammals > Digestive system > Stomach > Rumen | place: Canada: Alberta | collected...
ATTATGTAAGGCATTCAACGGTCCAGAATAGTTATTTTTTATTGCTCGTTTAACATCATCATTATAAACAACTCCATAATGCTTATCAAATTCATTTACTGCAGCATATTCAGTTTTTGTCTGGCTCCCAACCACTTTACCACTGTGCGAGCCTATCAAATACAGGTCTTCATAATCAGTGCCGTCCCTATGCTTTAAAATGTCTTTTGATTTATTGTATAGCGTTTGTTGCGCTTCTTGATTAATCCCCTCAATTTCAAATTTTTTCTGTATTCTTGGCTGTTTATAGCATCCCAATAACAGTTTTGATGCCTCCGGTATACATCGTCCGGACTATCCGGATATTCGTACGTCTCAGCGAGCGCCTGGCACCACTTATACGGCTTGAATCCGTGCATAATGCGCTTTATCTTCGGTATCATCCAGGCCTTAAACTGATAATCCATAATCTGCGTTTGCCTTCACCGAATTATCGAGAACAGACATCGAGTAATTAACCGTGTTTGATGTTAGTATACGCATCGTCTGGTCATAGTCAGTCCGATAATCTTCAACCGCTCTGCTGCACATCCCATTAATCCTATCCTCGCAGCGCTCCGGGATGACTGTTTTCATGTTAAGATTTGCCTGTTTATTAAGGCTCTCCTGCGTTTTTCGTGCTGCATCTGCTGTTATTATGCAGCGCCGGTTTCAGCACTGCCTGTGCCATCTCGGCTGTAACTTTGACACCTTTTCCTATGCAATCTTTATATGACTTTGCCAGCAATTCACCTATTTCTTTTGAGATGTATGACGCAGATAACATTTTTCGAAAGAGATTTGCACCCGAAACCATAACATGGTATCATAACCGAGTTCAACTTTCATACGGTATAATTGGAAACGTACACTTCTTCTGGTGATAACGAACAACACGTCCTCACAACACCGGAAGGAGTGTTTTTTATGCCTGAAAATAAGCTTGAAAACTTCGTATTTACAGTTATCATGGCCTTTCTGATGGTCTATGCGATGATTTGTTACAACATTGCGCTCAATATTGGCGGAATGCAGGATGCCGTTTTCCTGATGGCATTCGGTGAACTTCGTATCATGTGGCCGGTGGCTATTGTCCTGGAGCTGTTCGTGATGGAACGGCCCGTCATGGCGCTGACACAGCGTGTGATGACAGACGGGATGCCTTTTATCATGATTCTGTTGATTCGCTGCTCGCTGACGGTTTGCCTGATGTGCCCGGCTATGAGTTTTGTAGCAACGCTGCTTTTCAAGGATTACCAGGAGGCAGGACTTGTTGGAGTCTGGCTTCAGACAGCAGCGCTGAATTTCCCTATGGCGCTTTGCTGGCAGATCTTCTTTGCCGGACCGGCAGGAAGAGGAATTTTCCGGATTTTGTTCAGAAAGAAAAAATGAAGAGGGCTTCATTGCAAGGCATTCGGGAGAATTGTTCAGAATCAGTTTTTTGGCAGGTTCCGCTTGAAGCGAGAACCTGCTCTTTTTTGTCTATGATTGTGGTACGATAAATAAGATGAACCGATGCTAAATGAATAGCACAGCGGGGATGGAACTGACTGACATGCCATGTAAGCCTGAGGAAAAAGATGGGAAAGCTTTTTGATAACCTGCCAAGGCGGTTTTTCAATCCGCTGGCTGCCATCACGAACGGTGGAAATCAGCAGGAGTTCTATGCAGAGTGCATGCTGACGATCAACAGCCTGTTTGCCGACCGGACGCAGGTCAGCCGGGAGGATCTGAAGGATGAGATCGTCAGCCTGCTTCTGGCGGATCACATCCAGTCTATTGACGAAGCCGATATGCAGGCAGGTTCCAGCCAGAAATCCGGTGTCTTCTCAAAAAGCGGGGTGGATGCGCCTGCTGAACAGGGGCAGTCCAAGGAAGAGTGGATGGCGAGTCATGTCATCAGCTACCTCTCAGATGAGGAGGTCGGCTGGATTGAAGAGGGGATTGATTCGAGAACCTACAGCCGGACTTACATGATCACCGAGCAGGGGATGATGCTGGCCGATTACATCCGGCGGGCATCCTCCATGAAACTGGATGAAATGTCCAATTATCTTTATAACACGTACCTGGCGCTCGATGATTTCAGCAGACACAGAAAAGAGCGGGCGAACAACAACCCATATACGCTTGTCATTGTCAATGCCTACACGAACATCAAGGCGCTGGCTGCTTCGCTGAAAATGCTTCGCCGATCCATCAAGCGGATCGTACAGAAAGTAACCGGCAGGCTGACCTTCCAGGAACTGATGGATAATCTCGGCGACTACATCGACGGTGACTTTATTGGTGAATTTACGAGACTGGTGGACAGCGAGAATGCGGCTCTGTTCCGTAGCCCGATCACAGCGATGTTGAAAAGGCTGCTGAATGCGCCACAGACCGAGGAAATATTCATCCGGGATTGCATGAAGGCTGCAAAAGAGGAACAGCTGACCTGGGAAGGCGCGCGCGTGCGAGTCTATGAGCAGGTGACCTTCATCGAAGACTTCCTGACAGACGGCTATCCGAATATCGTCCGGGACATCCGCAACCAGATGGTCGAGTATATCATGACTGTCCGGCTGAAGCTGAAGATGACGATGGATCTCGCAGACAATGCGCAGGAGGTGCTCGGCCAGTTCATCCGAAAGCTTTCTAGTTTTGCGGCCGGGGAGGACACCCCGCAGTCTGCGCTTTCCGCATTTCTGATCCTGGAGAATTACTACATTTCAACCGGGTCTGTCAAAAATGGAGCCAGGAGACGTGACCGCATCCAGAACCGGACAGTGGAGCAGACACTGCTCTCAGAGGAGGAGATTTTGGAGGAGCAGGAGAAGATGCGGCGAATGAAGGATGTGCCTTATACGAAGGACAAGATGCGTCACTATGCTGAAAAATACAAGAATCAGGGTCGGGTAAGGGCAGTGGATCTTCCGCTTGACACAAAGGAGGACGCGATTGCGGATGTCGCAGCGGCAGCCTTTGCCCCTGCGAACAATATGGATGTGCATGTGGATGACAACTATATCCGGACTGACAAGATCCAGCTGAGAGATTTCACACTGACGGACAGTGTTCCGGCTGAATCCACTTCTGCGAGCATGGCCTGGAATGAAGAAGGTACATGGGATGAAACCGGACAGATCCGGTATGAAGCAGGGAAAAATGGGGATAGATGCTGACACGGCGCAGGATGTGGCAGGTGAACCTGAGAGGGAGGATATGGATGGACGACAATCTGACATTTGAGCAGTGGTACCCGGATTTGTCATCGAAGGAACAGGAGATGATGCGGCGCGGTGTTCGTCTTCTTCTATCCAGGACGTTTCTGACGCGGTCAAAGGAACGGGAGCTGTTTGGCTTTTTTGCGAGAAATGAACCTCATATGGAGACTTACTTTGCGCCGATGGGGTATACCATGTTCCTCGACCGGGACTACGGCATCATTATGCTGCGTGACCGGCAGGAGGAAAAGGTGGACGCGCAGGAGACGGCGGCGATCAACAAGAAAATCTTTACGATCCGTGAGAGCGTGATCTACTGCGCGCTGGCCTGGATCTTTATGGGACGGATGAGCGGAAGCATGGACCGCTCGATTCTGATCCGCCCGGATGAGCTGACGAAGACGCTGGAGCAGTTCGGGATCGGGGCAGGTTTCCGGACGGAATTCAACAAGACGCAGATTGAGGACGCGCTGAAGACTTTGGAGCATTTTTCGCTGGTCGATCTCAAGGGGGCGGTCGGGGATGAGGACTGCGCGCTTGTCCTCTATCCGACGCTGCTTTTCGGGCTGGATCTGAAAGCGATGGAAGAGCTGCTCCGCCAGAAAAAGGAGAGCTATCGGAATTATTATGCCAAAGCATCGTCGGAGACGGAAGAGGCGGACGAGCAGGAGACCGAGGCAGAGCAGGAATCGGAAGGAGCACAGGCGCAGGACGACTTCGGCTGACTGCCGAGAGAGGCAAAGAAATAGGTGCTGTGTCACAGGCGACTGCGGTTTGACGGCGGAAAGCAGCAGAGAAACCAGGTACTGACTCACAGACGACTGTGGCTTGGCGGCCGGAAGCGGTAAAAATCAAACGCAGAATTTCGGAGGGTATGGGATGAATCAGTGGGAAGCAATGAAGCGGACGAGAACGGTGGAGGATGTCTTGATCATAAACTGGGCAGTCTACACGTGCACCCATTTCCAGATCAGAAATTCTGCGCTGATCACCGGTGCAAACGAATCTGGAAAATCGACGATTATCGATGCCATGACCTATGCGATGTTCGGCATCACGGATTTCAATATCCAGGCTGGCGCGGGCGAGGATGAACGCTCCGTTATTGCTTACGTGAAGGGCGATACGAAGGACAACGAGGATCGGTTTCTGCGCGGTGACCAGGATGTGACCAGCTATATCGCGGTGGACGTCTTCAATCCGGCAGACGGAAGCTATCTGACGGAGGGTGTCTGCATCGAGTTGTACAAGGGCGATACCCAGACCAGGTCAAGGTGGTTTGTCGTGCCTGGAGCGAAGATCAGTGACATCAATTTTTACCACAAGGATGGAAATGCGGTTACCTTCACGGCCAGGCAGGATCTGAGGTTCAGGGGGAAACCGCTGAACTTTTATAAGCGGGAAGAAGGGATCGCCGTATTCCTCCGCCTGTGCGGCCTGAGGCTGGGGCAGGGCGGCGTCCGGGAGCTGCGCGGAAAGATCAGGCGGCTTCTGGCCTGCGGAAAGAAAAAGATGGATATTGACCGGTTTGTGCGGGAATCCATCTTCGAGGAGGATACGACCGCTCAGAACTCGCTCGACAACATCCTTCAGCATAAGGCGGAGTTTGAGAAGCTTGCAGAAGACCTGAAAAAGCTGAATGAGGAAAAGGAACTCCTGCAGCGGATCGAGGAGCAGTACCTGCGTGTCCTGCAACTCGACTCGGAGGCGACCTGCCGAGACATTGCGCAGAAAAAGTATTTGTACATGAAGCAGAAGACAAAAGGTGATGCCCTTGATAGGAAGATCAGCGATCTGAAGAGTCGACTGCGTGTTCTGGAAAAACAGGAGAGAAGAGCGCAGAAGCTGTTCGAAACGGCTGACGAGGAGTTTATCAGAGCATCGACAGCCGTCCATGAAGGCCAGCGGCCGATTGAAGAGATGAAAGAGCGGCTTCGAAGGGACGAGGAGAGCCAGGCGGCGATGGAGGAAGCTGTCCTGTCCCTTCGGGGGCTGAAAAAGAAAGCTCAGACGCTGTTCGGCGGCCAGACAGACATCACGGTACCGGATGAGCTCTATGAAACCATCAGCCATGCGGGTGAGGCTTCAGCGGATGAGTCTGCAACCATCTCCGCCCTGCAGGAGCTTGAGCACAGGCGTCTTTCGCTGTATCGGGATTTCCAGCAGCGTAAGGAGGAAACGGGCTACGCGCTGCGCGATATCAGGCGGGAACTTGAAAAGCTGAATGGAGAGATCCGGACACTGCAGCAGAACAAGAAGGTGCTGCCGGACGGTATGAAGGAGGAGCTCTCCATCTTGAAAAAGGAAGCGGAGCGCGCCGGCATCCGGACGGATATCCGTTTTGTCTGCGACCTGGTCAACGAGATCGACCCGAAGTGGCAGATGTCGGCGGAAACATTTCTGGGAGGAAGACGCTTCAACGTGATTGCCGATCCGGAAGCGGTTCCCGGGCTGCTCCGGATCGTGGACGAGAAGAATCTGTACAAAATCTATCTAGTCCTGACCAACAAGATGGACGACATTCCGGCGAAGGCACCGGAAGGCTCCCTTGCAGCCCGTTTTCAGATTGCGAACATCTATGCGCGGAAGTACATCAACTATACCTGCGGAAACCTGAAGTGTGTTGAGACCAGGCAGGCGTTGAATGACAATCCGAAGGGTGCCATCACGCCGGGCGGCATGCTGGCGCGTGGAATCGTCGGCAGCAAGATGAAGCCGGTGCGGGATCTTGTGTTCGGGAAGGATGCCATCCTGCAGCTGCTGGCGAAGAAAAAGAAGGAGCGGGACGATAAGCTGAGAAAGGAGTCTTCGCTGAAAGAGCAATCGGATGGGTTTGCGAAAATTGCGGAGCAGGCCTTCGAGACGAGCTTCGCTCCGGAGAACTACGATACGACAGCGCCACGGATGCTGCTGAAGATCCGGGAGGAGATTGAGGAAATAAAACGGAATCTAAAAGCCCTTCAGAACAATCCATCTGCAAAGCGCCTGATGGATATGTATGTGACAGCTTCAGAGCGGAGAGAGCAGGCGCAGCAGCGGCTGACGGATGTCCAGAGCGAGCTGAAATCCGGTGCGCGGTCAGTCCAGGAGTCAGAAAAGCAGCTGGAGGGTGGCAGGCGCAGTGAACAGGCACTTCGGGATGCCTACGAGACGGCGGCAGCTCTTCATCCGGAGGAGAAGGGGGCGGCGGATGAGCTGTATGAAAAACAAAAGAACAACATCGAGGGCAGCATCCTGAGAGCGATCCAGGAGGTGAACCGTCAGCTTTCGGACGCGACAAACAGTATGCTGGAGGCCATGTTCCGGTACAATGCCAGCCATACCGGCTATGTCGCAGACAAAAATGGCGCAAAGAACTACATTGCCCGACTGGATGAACTTCGGACGAAGGACATCGAAGAGACAAAGAACAAGATTGAGGCGAAGGCACAGACTATTTCCGACACCTTCATGCGGGATTTTGTGGAAGTGGTGTATTCCAGAATCCGCAGTATGCGGGATCAGAAAGATGCCATCAATGCAATGTTGAAGGCACACAGGTTCGGAGACAAGAATTACTCGCTGATCATGAAAGCCAGAAGCAGCGCGGATATGAAAGCGTTTTTTACAATCGCGCAGAAGATTGATGAACTCGGGTCGGCAGATAATCTGGAGCTGTATCTGAACATGAACAGCAACTTCATGCAGGAACAGGGAATCGCAGATGCATTTGAAACCTTCCGGGATACAGTTTTGAATGCAGATGATGTTACCGAGTATACGGACTACCGGAATTACTATACCTATGATTTCTTTATCAATGACGGACAGCACACAGCTTACCTGTCCAGGTCACAAGGCATCTATTCGGGCGGAGGAAAGCAGACGCCCTACTTTATCCTGCTGACGGCGGCGCTTATGACAAGCTACCGGAGTGATGCCTGCTGCCTGCGGATTGCCTTTATCGACGAGGCGTTCGCTGCCATGGACGAAGACCGGATCCGCAGCATGATTGATTACTTCAATGATAATGGCCTTCAGGTGGTCTATGCTGCGCCGGACAAGACGATGCACAACATTGCGCCGTACGTGGACACGACTGTGACAGTCGTCAAGAAGAACCGGAAGGCGGATGTCATCGACATGCAGGCACGCTGACGGATAACCGCCAGTACGGGGTGCCCGGGTATCATGAAGCGAGGTACAGGCGGAATACAGACACGGATCGATGGATGTCCGCAACGCGGAAAAAACAGGATGCTGCGCGGCAAGGTGCAGGTACGGATCGATGGGATGTCCGCGGCGCGGCCAGGAGTAAGCGGAATACTGAGGAGGATGGATGAAGGCGGAGACTGGGCTGGACAGCTGGCAGAAATGTTTAATCGGTAAAATGATCGATGCCTATGAGCGCACGGGAACCTACCGGGGCGAAGCAAAGTGTAATCAGAACATCCGGATTCCGGTTACGGACGTCTTCCCGGCATATGAGCAGGATAGTGTGAACCTTCAGGAGCTTCAGGCCTTTGAGGCATCCATGAGAAAGCTGGAACAGCTTACACCGATCCGGATCCAGTATAAAGACAAAAGAATTAAAAATGAGTTTTGCGCATTCCGTATAGCGGCCGCTGCTGTTGAACCGGCGCTCTATGAGCTTTCCGGCAGAAAGCCCAGAAGAGAGCTGCATGCCGGGCAGGTGGATCTCTATGAGCGGTATCAGGGGAAAGATGCTGTCCTGGATGCCTACGTCCGTGATCAGGAAGCGCTTCTACATGCAGATAAAAATGCATGGTTTGAGCCGGACGTGGCAGAAAATGTCATGCAGACGGTGGATGCCATTGTTAATAACCGTGGAAATATTCTCTGCCGGGAGCTTTCCATCTCGCTGTTTGGCGATACCAAATATATCGAAAAACACGGAGTCCTGTCAAAAGCGCTCCGTGTTCTGAAACAGTATGGATCTTTCGACTTCGAAGAGACAGATTTTGGCTCTCAAAAAGAATACGAGGAAGCGATTCTGGCGGAGTATGAGGTTTATGAGAATCCGTCCTATGTGAATTTCAACGGGGATGGGGAGCTTGTCTTTCGGAACGGCGCCCGCCTGGAGATGAAGGCGGGTACCCCGCTTGCTGTACGGTCAGACTGCCTCTCAGACATCGTGACCATCCGTGTACAGGCGGACGCGATTTTGACAATCGAGAACCTGACCTCCTACAACCGGCTGCAGACAGATGCATTCCAGCTGTATCTTGCCGGTTACCACAATCATGCCCGCCAGAAATTTTTGATGCAGATACACAGCCAAAATCCGGACGTACGCCGATGGCTTCATTTTGGTGACCTGGATCCGGATGGGTTTTGTATTCTGGAGAACCTGAGAAACAAGACAGGAATCGACTTCAAGGCCTTCCGGATGGATCTGACTTATCTGGAGAAGTATCATGCCTTTACGAAGAAATTGAACGAGAATGACCGGACAAAGGCGGAAAACCTGATACAGGCAGGAAAGTACCGTGAAATTCTGCTCTATATGCTCGAGCATGATGAAAAGCTCGAGCAGGAAATTATCAGCTGGAAGGAAGCGGGGTAAAACATAACGAGGAATTTCGACAGAGAACAAAAATGAGTTTAATATGAAGTGGACTTCAAATTAAACTTAAAAAAGAGGTGTACCCATGACATACATCCATCGTTATCCGGAAAGAAAGTTCCTTAGGATGAGCCATGTCTTTTAAGCGGGTAAAGTGCTTGCTGTTGATAAAGCATCAACAGTAGTTTGACTTTTCATGCTGGCTGACAATGAATGAAGAAAAACGGAGATCGGATGATCATGACAGATTTGAAGAGATCAATAAGAAGTGATAATCCCCTGAATGGAAAGCATATCGTGTTTCTCGGCAGTTCTGTGACCTACGGAGCAGCTTCGAATGGGGTTTCATTTGTGGACTTTCTGGCGGACACGACAGGCTGCAGGGTGACGAAGGAGGCAGTTTCGGGGACAACGCTGGTGGATGATGCGCCGGATTCCTATATCTGCAGGATGAGGAAGCTGAATCCGGAGATGAAGGTGGATCTGTTCGTGTGCCAGCTTTCGACAAATGATGCCACCCAGAAGAAAGAGATGGGAGAGGTTTGCCGTTCGTATGACCTGGATGATTTTGACATGCTGACGGTTGCAGGTGCCATCGAATATATCATTGCCTATGCAAGGAAAACATGGAATTGCCCTGTAGCGTTCTATACAAACCCCAGATACGACAGTGGGCAGTACGCTGCCATGGTCGTGCTGCTACAGAGTATTCAGCGCAAGTGGGACATTGCGCTGATCGACCTGTGGAATGATGCAGCTTTCAATGACATCACAACTGAGCAGCGGAGCCGGTATATGGCGGATCCGATTCACCCGACCAGGGAGGGATATCTGGAGTGGTGGACGCCGTATCTGGAAAGAAAGATAGGCGTGCTGATTGACGCCGGCTGATCCTGAACAAGCTCAGTGGTGTCTGACAGGATCAGCATGCAATGAGTGTCGCAGGTTACAGCGTACTTGGGAAGGGATCATCGATCGACCTGGGGGCGTAGAAGGTGCCATTCATGACGCCGGCCAGTTCCAGCAGCATGCTCCCGATCCCGGCAGCGCCGTCGTAGTATCCGATTGGGGCGGTTATGTGGGAGGGACTGACACGGTCAAAAGCCATATACCAGGCAGCAGTGACGAAGGCAGAATGTGTCAGATGGGCTCTCCCCTGCGATTCCTGTACAGCCTCTTGTACGGATTGGGTGTCCAGCCCATCAACCAGTTCACCGGAGTGCAGAGATTCCGGCCATCCGCCGCTGAGTTCTGACTGCGGGGTTCTCTGGGCGCTGCCATAAAGAACCTTGCCGCAGCGTTTTGCATAGGACAGCCATATGGGATCCTTTGTTGCTGCATACATGCTGAGAAACAGGTTCAGGATACCGGCTGTTCCGCAGCAGAAGCAGTGAATATACCAGAATCCGCGGGAATGGATTTCCGGAGCACCGGCTTTGACCACACCTTTTGCAAGTTTCTCCGCCCAGCCGAGGTCAGCTGAACTGTTCCGTACCAGGTAACGCTTGTAATAATATCGGGCAGTGCCTGCCGGCCCATGACAATAGCTCAGGTAGAACAGATTCCTTCGGTACGGCAGTGCGTGGGGCAGCAGCGCGGCTTTCCCATCCGGACTTTGAACAGCGACTGCTTTCAGATATTCCGGGATTTCCTCCTCAGCCTTCAAGAAAGCAGGATCTCCGGAGACCTCATATAGCCGAAGCAGAAGAAAACCGATGCCGGCTGTTCCCATCGGGAAGTTCGGATCCCGATAATCCTGAGGATAGCCGAAGAATGCCGGGTCAACTGCACGATAGCAGACACCGCCCTCGGGCTGCTTTTCTCCGCGGTCGAGGTAGGATCGGCCTGCCTGGATGGCGAACTCTCTGAGATCTGAGCGGTTCAGCTGCTCGGAGGCCTGAAGCAGAAACAGGATCGTCCCGCCATCGCCGACAATTCCCGGATAGCTGCTCCAGAGTCTGTCAGGTGTACCGGTACCTTTGGACAAGGCGGTGTCTGCCATGATGGCATCGGCAACTTCGTGAACCACGCGGAGTTCTTCCATACGGGACCGGTCATCCGGGTCAGCGGATGCGGCTTCCAGGAGTGCGCTGGCGGCTCCTGCCCACCCGGTTGTGTAAGCCCAGGGAGAGAAGCATTTCGACAGAGCCCTTTTATGATCCCAGCGCCATATAATATAGCGGGCAGCCTTCAGGCTGTCTTTTTTGTATATGCCCATGCCACTCTCAGCATATGAAGAATCGGTTTTCTGAAGAACCCGATCCAGCTGAAGGAAAAAATGAATGATTCCTGCGCTTCCGGTATAGAGTGAGATTTCATCATTCCAGACAGCCTTTCCGCTCCAGGCGTCTGCGACATCCCAGACAAGGCCGTGAGGTGTTTCTTTGCGCTTCGACTGGATGTAGTTGGCAGCTTCTGCAGCAATTCGGATGTAATCATCGCTGGAGGGTTCGTCAAACAGGGCATGTGATCGGAAGTCCATATTATTCAGCCTCAGTCTCTGTAAAGGTTTCTGTTTCCGAACCAGCGGCGGCGGTGTTTACATGCTCCGGAACGGTATCCTCTTCTGAGAACGTATCGGTGGAAGGATCATAGCTCATAGATTCGGGAACTCCGTCAAGCTCAGGGAAGACCTTTTCGGTAAACTGTTTCTCATCGAGCTTATTGTTAATATCACCACTTTTCTGGAGATCAGAGAACGCATTTGAGAAGGTATCCCTTGCCTTCGAGACTGAAGGGTTGAAATTCAGGGATTTGATGACCGCAACATTGTCTTCTAAAGTACCGGAGACATATCCGGTATCCAGCTGGATCTTTGCTGCCTTTTCCGGATCGGCTTCAACGAATGCTGCACCCTTCTGGACAGCACGTGCAAATGCGGCTGCGCCTTCAGGGTTATTCTCAATCATGTCCTGTGTCACAAGCGCCATGCAGCAATACTCGTCCTTGAATTTATCATCAGTCCCTGTATCGAGGAGTTTGACAACATCATAGTTTTGCTCTGTCATATACCCCATGGGTTCGTGCACACCGATGGCATCTACGGCGCCATTATCCAGTGCAAGCGGGAGATCTGCCATGTCATAGGCGACAAATTTGACATCGGCATTGGGTTCGTTAACCTGGAACCCGAGGTCCTGCAGCTTTCTCTTCAGGTTCAGCGTACTAGAGTCTGAAAGCGTTGGAACACCGATCGTTTTTCCTTTCAGATCTTCGAGGCTGGATATGCCAGAGCCTGCCTTGGCGAAGAACTTGGTGCAGCCGGTATGAACGCCGGTCACGAAGGAGACTGGAAGACCATTGCTGATCGGTGTGATAAAGTTGCATGCCAGGCCGAATGCGGCATCGATTTTTCCCGCTGTGATCAGATTCACGGTTTCGGAGGAGGCAGCAGAAGTCACCTCCGCCTTCTGACCGATCTTTCCAAGCTCATCGTCGAAATACCCGTTTTCTGCGGCAATCTGCATGGCGATTCCACAGACAGTGTTTTTACTGACCTGGATTCGTACGGTCTGGCCATCTGCCCACGCTGTATTTCCATATGCCGGTATGATCAATGTGATGGAAAGTGCTCCGATTGCCAGTTTCTGTCTCCATGCGAAATGCTTCATTGCTATTTCCTCCATTGTTTTTTGCTTTCTTTAAGTTCCATTTAAGCTTCTGCTATTGCTCTGGGGAATTCCACATCGGAATACCCGGCAGGTACCTTGATTTATATGTAGAAGTCCGGTTCTGCGCTCTGTCCTGCAAAGTTCAGAATTTCGAGAATCTTTTTCCGGTAAAGAAAAAATTCCTCCTGACCGCGGACACGGGGACGGGGCAAGTGAATATCGATGATCTGATTTACACGTGAGGGGCGGGAAGTCATAACAACAACCCGGTCTGACATATGAATCGCTTCATCTACGTCATGCGTTACCATCAGCATGGTCATCTTGTGGCGCTGCCAGATTTTCAGGATTTCATCCTGCATGTTCATCCGGGTGAAGGCATCCAGTGCACCTAACGGCTCGTCAAGCAAGAGGACCTTCGGTTTCCCGACCAGTGCTCTTGCGAGGGCTGCCCGCTGACACATTCCTCCGGAAAGCTGGTGGGGAAAGGATTTTTCGAAGCCATTGAGTCCGACAAGGTCGATAAAGTTCTGCACCTGATCTTTTTCTTTCCGGAAGACACCTCGGGCTTTCAGTCCAAATGCGATGTTGTCGTAGACGTTCAGCCATGGGAAAAGGTTTGCGTGCTGGAAGGCATATCCGCGGTCTGCGCCAGGTCCGGTGATTTCAGCCCCGTCCAGAAGGATGGTGCCACTGTCTTGTCTGTTCAGCCCGGCGATTGCGCGCAGAAGCGTCGTTTTTCCACATCCGGAAGGACCGATCAGGCTGACAAATTCGCCAGGCATGATCGTAAGGGTGACTTCTCCCAGGGCATGCAGAATCGTGCCATCGGTATTTAGGAAATCTTTTTTGACTTGCCGGATTTCAATTTTTCCTGTTGTAACCTGGCTGCCTGTTACCATTTGATGACTCCTTTCTGCCAGACGAGCAGGTGATCTTTGAGACGGAAGACCATCGTCAGAACAAAGGCGCAGATCACGGCCATCAGGATGAGACCGGCATAGACATTTGCATAGAGCATCATACTTTTCTGCCAGTCCAGATACCAGCCAAGACCGGACTCTGCGCCAAGAAGCTCAGCCGTTACAAGCGTGGTAAAGGAGCCGCAGGTTGCATAGAAGATACCCAGGAAGATGCTGGGCATCGCCGCCGGGACGCCGACACGGAAAATCTGAGTCCATTTTCCGGCACCGAGCGTCTGGGAAACCTCAAAATAGGCGTTCTGTACGTTAGCGATTCCGCTGCTGGTCATCAGCGTGATTGGAAACCAGACTGCCAGGGCTACCATGAAAACTGCAGCCTGATATGTAGTAGTGAATAATGAAAGAACGAGTGGCGACCAGGAGGTTGCGGGAATCGGACCGATGAATTTCATGAAGGGCTGGATCCAGTACGAGGCTTTCTTACTGAAACCGATCAAAACCCCTGTAAAAAAGCCAAGTGCTCCGCCGATCAGAAAACCGATGATCAGGAGCTGACCCGATGACAGAACACATTTCAGGAGAAGTTTCCAGTCTGTCGGATAGACTTCAAGAATGCGGTCGAGGGAAGGAAAGAAAAGCACCGGAAGCAGCGCATACTTGGATACGATCAGATTGATCCCGCAGATGAAAAGAGTAAGGCCGCAAAGAAAAGCACCACGTGAGGCCAGCCGTGCATCTGCTTTCTTCCAGATGAAAGACAGTAGAAATAAAACAGTATATAGAACCAGAATCATCGAGATAAGGTATTGAAAATAGGGTTTCCCTGCTGCAACCTGTCTGGGAGATTCCGGGATTGCGGTATCCAGGATCAGTGTCAGGATGAGCGCTGGATACGGGAGCAGCTTCTGGACCAGATTCTTGTGATTCTTCATAGGATAGGCGCTTTCTAAATATAAGGAAATGACTGACGCACCGGCTTCTGACGCCTGCTCTTATGCTTGTCAGCGATACAGATTGGTCGAGAGGTACTTGAAGGCATTGTCTGCGCAGATCGCAACGATTGTTTTCCCGGCTGCTTCAGGACGCTGTGCGACCTTGAGCGCGCCGAGAACAGCGGCTGCAGAGGACTGACCCAGAAAGATGCCGTCACTCCTGACGAGTTCGCGGCCTGTCTCATAGGCTTCGTCCGCATTCAGATCCAGGTACTCATCACATTTGAAACTGTAATTTCGTATGAAATATGGAATTCGCTCTTCCGGGACATGATGGAACTGAAGGACGCCATCAATGGTATCCACTTCCGGATGATCCGGGTTCTTCAGGGACTCGTCTGCGGGCTGTGCTCCGATGATTTTGATGTTTGGGTTCATCTCACGAAGATAACGTCCTGTACCGACAAGCGTTCCGGAGGTTCCGACCAGCATGACAGCGTAATCCACCTTGCCGCCTGTCGCCCGCCAGATCTCAGGGCCGGTTGTATGGTAATGAGCCAGAACATTTTCAGAACTGAGTCCCTGATTCACGAAATAGTACCCATGGGCGTCGGAGTAAGACTGAAGGAGTTCGTAGAACTTGCTGAAGACAAGGCCCTCTGAAGCGACCAGCTCGGAAACGCCGGGAATATCGTCAAATTGGAGAAGTTCAGCCCCATAAGCCTTCAGAATCTGCGTCCGCTCAGATGAAACTCCGGGCTGAATGACACAGGCGTAGTGATAACCAAGTGCATTCGCAAAGGCAGCAAGCGCGATTCCTGTATTGCCGCTGGAAAAATCCAGAATGGTGTCACCTTTCCGGATCTTTCCGGTCTTTTCTGCGCTTTGAATCATAGCCAGTGCAATGCGGTCTTTTACGGACCCGGATGGGTTAAAGTATTCAAGCTTTACAAGAATCTGCGTTCTGAGCTCATGCGCCCTTTCAAGGTTGGTTAACTCTACAAGCGGGGTATGCCCGACGAGTTCTGCAATAGATGAATACACCCTGTCTTCCATGTCCGGACTCCTTTTTATATTATTAAAAATGAACTTAATATATAATACATATATATCTTATATATTAAATACAATATAGATTTAGCGTGATGGTAGCGCGATGTGGGAGAGATGTCAATAGTATTTTGATCGAAAAAGTAGGTAATTTTAAAATAAGAATAATTACTAAAATGCTATTGTGAATGGTTCTGTTCAGTGATACGATATGACTATAGATAATACTGAAGAGAGAATTCTATCAGAGAAACGGAGGGAGTAGTATGTGGCTGTTGTTTGCGATTGGCTCGGCGTTTTTTGCGGCACTGACATCCATTCTGGCAAAGGTTGGAATCGAGGGCGTGAACTCGAATCTGGCGACGGCGATCCGTACCTTTGTTGTGCTGGCGATGGCGTGGGGAATGGTGTTTCTGACACATGCGGAAAGCGGGCTTGCAAGTATCGGAAAGAAAAGCTGGCTGTTTCTGATTCTGTCGGGGCTCTGTACCGGTGCTTCATGGCTCTGTTATTACCGGGCGCTTCAGGTCGGGGAAGCCTCGAAGGTCGTGCCGGTCGACAAGATGAGCACCGTGCTTACGTTGATTCTGGCGTTTATCTTCCTGCATGAGACAATCAATACCAAGTCGATCATCGGGATGCTTCTGCTTACAGCGGGAACCCTGGTTATGGTCATTTCCTGAACCAGGCATCAGATTGATAGAATGAAGCAGCATTCTTATGACTGAACAGCTGCCGGAACTCCACAGGGGTTCCGGCAGCTGTTTTTTATGGACACGCTTTGTATTTTAAGATGGACATCGTGAATATATTATAAAACATATTGACATACTCATATATTGTGCGTAGAATACAGTCAAATCCAAATAGCATATAAAACATACCAATAAAGTATACATTAAGAAAGAGGAGGGAATTGACATGAGCATGAGAGGAAAAAGGTTTTTCATCGGTCTGACTGCAGCGGCTGCTTTGACGGCGCTTGTATCCGGCAGCGCATATGCATATGACACCGTAAAAGACGGCGTGTTGACAGTTGGGGTAGAGGGAACATACCCGCCGATCACCTATCATGATGAAAGCGGAGAGCTGACAGGTTTTGATGTTGAGGTGGCGAAGGCCATTGGCGAAAAGCTGGGACTGAAGGTACAGTTTGTGGAGTCAGAGTGGGATTCTCTCCTGGCCTCCATTGATTCAGGCCGGATTGACACAGTGATCAATGCAGTGTCAGTGACGGATGAAAGAAAGAAAAAGTATGACTTTACCGATCCGTATGTCTCACTTTATCGCCACGTCATTGTAAAGGGTGATAATAACTCGATCAAGTCCCTGGATGACCTGAAAGGCACGAAGGTCGCTGAAAATATTACAACGGAATATGCAGATCAGCTGGAGGCACTTGGAGCGACGATTGTTCCGATCGATACCATGCAGCAGGCTTTTGATCTGATCACCAGCGGAAGAGCAGACTTTACATTGCTGGAGGATGTTCAGTTCGGTCCATATATGAAGGAGCATCCGGACACCGACCTGAAAATCGCATTTACAATTGATGGAAACAAGGATGATGTTGACCAGTTTGCAATCCCGACAAAGAAGGGAACAGATCTGAATGCAGCCATAAATGATGCACTCAATACACTGAAAGAGGATGGGGAGCTTGGAAAGCTTTCAGAGAAATATTTTGACGCAGATGTAATCGACTATGACTCAATCGGGGGAAAGAAGGCGGGTTCCGGATCTGATACAGAAGCCGAAACAGAGGGTGTTTCGGAGGCAGGCACAGAGGGTTCGGCAGCGGCGGAGTAAGAATCCTTAATATAAGAGAAAGAGCCGACAACATAAGCGGCAGGCAAGACGACTGGTGGGACAGTCGAACAGTGTGAACAGATATAGAGGACGATGACGATGGGAAGAATATCACAGATTGATCCGGAAACAGCGCCGGCGGAAGTGAAGGCTGCAATCTGGAAGCATATTGCGGAAGGACGAAAGATTACGAATGAAAAAAGGACGCTTCTTCACAATGTGAATGCGTTTAACGCAGTGGAGGTAGCCTCCTATGCGCTTGATGATGATCTGCAGAAACTGATTGGAAAGCTGGACGGAGACCTGTTTGAATATGCAGTATCGGTCTCAAATGACTGCCTGGTCTGCACAACATACTTCAGCAAGCTGCTCCGGGAGGAACATGGTATTGATCCGAAGCATTTCCACCTGACGCACAGGCAGGAAATGCTGATGAATTTCGGGAAAAAGGTCGGACATGCGCCGAAGGAAATCACGGATGAAGAGTTCTTTGCGCTGAAGGAAGAGTTTCTGAAGAATGGCGGGAAAGACGGGGAACCTGTGGATGAGGAGAAGGCAGAAGAGATTATGGTTGTCCTTACAGCCATGGGTGTCATGATGGTTGCGAACAACTATGTCAATGACATCCTGAAGGTTGATTTGTGAGAAGCAGGAGACTGGTATGAGTGATCGCTTGATCAAGATTCTGATTGATTCCTTTCCGAAAATTCTGATCCCGGGTCTTCGTATGACAATCCCGTTGACATTGGCATCCTTTGCCGTGGGATTTGTCATTGCACTGGCATTGGCATTGATACAGGTTGCGAAGGTTCCGGTT
>Ga0256404_1007108_pt1 | contig 17932 bp, 16 predicted proteins | sample RumenRJG_01DNA_FD_185990 | JGI IMG/M metagenome (GOLD analysis project Ga0256404, IMG submission 185990) | Bovine rumen microbial communities from Lethbridge, Alberta, Canada - RJG_01 | ecosystem: Host-associated > Mammals > Digestive system > Stomach > Rumen | place: Canada: Alberta | collected...
TAGAGTAAGATAATAAGGTACCAGTTGGTACAATAACCTAATGCGGATGTGGCGGAATTGGTAGACGCGCTGGTCTTAGGAACCAGTGTCACCGACGTGGGGGTTCGAGTCCCTTCATCCGCACCAAGCAAGAGGCATTTTGCCTCTTTTTTTGTTGCTCAATAACATTTGAGAGAATCCTACAACACCTATAAAATGGGCATTTTTTTAATTTTTTGCTTCTACGATGTTATTAAAATCTATAAAATGTTATTGAGTTTGGACACCATTTTGGTCACCAAAATTTGTGATTTTTTTGGTGACCTAGTTTGGTGACCAAATCATATCTAAACCCAGTTGTAGCAAGACTTTTAAGAATTACCAATTTTGACAAATTTATAAATTATCATAAATTGTTATAAAATGTTACATCTTATTTTTCTTTATCATTAGCTTTTTCTTCGTTGCTATTTGCTTCAATTACACCACTATCAAGTTTTAATACATCCATATTGGGCTTAGTTAAAAGGTTTTCTTGCATATAATACTTATTAACTTTTTCTAGTTCTGTTTGTTTATATTTATCAAAAACAGAAGTATATGTATTTAAAGTAATTGATACATCAGTATGTCCCATTAATTTTTGAAGAACAACAGGAGTTACACCAGCTTCAATTGATCTTGTCGCATAAGTGTGTCTTAAACTATGTGAAGCCATGTGTTCAATTCCAAGCTCTTTTAAAATTTTGCTTAAACTTCTATTGATAAATTCTTTATCTGCATAAGGCATTTCATCAGTAGTTCTAAAAAGCATTTTTTCAGGATTATTTTCTCTTTTTTCTGCAACATTCATTTGTTCAACAATGTAAGGGTAAAGTGATGGTGGAATAGGCAAGTATCTAATTCCAGCTTTTGTTTTTGGAGATTTTGACATCATTACTCTACCATTAATTCCAGTTGTTAGTGTTCGATGAACATAGATTTGCTTGTGCATTAAATCAATATCACTTGTAGATAATGCTAAACATTCTCCTACACGAAGTCCCATAAATAATTGAATTAAGAATTCATTTCTATATGGACATTCTTCCAATGTTTTGCTTGTAATGTAATCAACAAATTTTGATTCTTCTTCAACAGTCATAGCTCTAATAGGTGGCTTTTCTTTTAAACTTTTAGGCTTTATAACGCCATCCATTGGATTTCTTACAATATAACCTCTGTTTATAGCATATTTAAATGCTTGTCCAATTTGTTCTTTCAGTTTTTTAATTGTTGAATCGCTAAACTCAACTTGTGAATTTAAAAATCCTTGAATATCATCAGTGGTAATTTCATCAATATTTTTTTGTGCAATGTAACTTTTTTCAATTTTCTTAATACTCATTAAAACTCTATTATATTGTGATTCGGAAATAAGATTCATTTCTTTTTTCTTATTCAAATTAAGTTTCAAAATTTCAGCAAGGGGAATACCATTATTTTTAATAAATACAGGATTTTCTTTTTGAAATTCAAGTGTTTTTAAAAAGTTTTGAGCATCTTCTTCAGTTAAAAACGATTTTCTTCTAACTACCATTTTTCCAGTTGTATAATCTTTTACTGAATATTTAGCCATCCAACGATTTCGCTCTTTTCTAAAATATACACTACCATTAGCATCTGATTTATCATTGTTCATTATCTGTTCTCCTTTCCATTTTCCATAACCAATAGGCAAGTATATTTACTTTTCTTGTTTTACCAATGTTGATTGATGGAAAATCATTTCTATTAAAGATTTCATTTGCTTTTCTTGAGCCGATTTGAAGATCTTTTTCAATATCTTTTATACCAATATTGGCATAAGGATTCATTTCAGCTTTTTGAACTAATAATGCAATCAAATCATACTTCAAGTCATATTTTTCAAATAGTTCATTTTTGTTGTTTTTTTCATCTTCTTTATATTTCATATATTCCAGAATTTGATTCATTATCTATCATCTCCTTTATCTAAGTTAAAGGTAATTCCATTATCTTTAAGCACAGAGTATGGAATTATAGGTTCTTTTACCTTTGTCGAATTCTCTCCGTTTTTGTCGGAAATTGTCGAATTTTTTTCTTTTGCTTTATTCTCAGATTTTTGTTTATCTTTTTGGAATACTTGTAACTTTGAATCTTCTTGTAATTCCTGTATCTTTTGTTTTTGGGATTTCTCTTCTTGTAATATTTCCATTTCTTCTTTAGCTTTAATTCGTTCATCAACTATTTTTCTCCTTTCGTCATTTAATCTATCTAAATGTTTTTCTTCCCAAGAATTTGCATATTTTTCAAGTTCTTCTTCTGGAAGTCTTTCATCTTTAGGTTGCTTATTATTGATATAAACAAGATTTTCAAACATAGAATCTTGCATTTTAGCATCTTCATAATGCCTATATAATCTTTGGTCAATATCCCAACCTTTGATTATATAAGTGCCATTATCCCAGTTGTCAATATCCATTCTTGCATAATCACCAACACCAAGCGATAGGGTTCCACCAATAGTATTTCCAATAACTTGGCAAAGCCTAGCCCAACCATATTCATAGTCAACATCTGGACTTCTATAACCTTTAACATCGCAGTATGCGAGTACACTTTCTACGAATTCTCTACTTCCATACCAATGTAAATATACTCCGATGTTTTTATCATTATTTGCAATAACTGCACGATTACCCATTATAAATCACCTCCAATCTCTAAATCATTATTTTTGTCGGAAATTGTCAAATTGTATTTTTCGACATTTTCTTTAACTTTTTCTTCAGTATAATCACCATAGTTTTCACCAAAATTTTCTTTAACTTTTTTTTCAGTAGGTTCACCATAGTTTTTACCAAAAGAATCTTTTATTTTATCAACTTTACTTTTGGCAACTTCAAGGTTTTTCTTTTCTTCATCAGAGTGTAGTCCATCAGTAATATTGCAATAGAGCATACTTTCAATATTTTTTTGTAAATCTTTTGGCATTGAATTTAAGTTTGCACTTTTTTCCATTTCATTAAAATCTTCTTCAGTAGGTTCATGCTCATTTTCTTTTTCAAGTTCTTGAATCATTTCATCAATTTCTTGTTCTCTTTTTTTAGTTTCTTCATCAGTATAATTTTTCATTAAATCTTTTTCTTGTTTCAAAACTGCTCTCATTTGTGTTTTAGTGTAGTGAAAGCTTCTAGACTTTAAATCTTCTTTGATTTTCTCAATATTTTTGTCTGTTAAACTTGCAAAATCTCCAGTTTCATAATTATCATTTGCAATAAAGAAATTGCCATTTATAATATCGTAGTCAAATCCTACATTTGGATACAATCCTTGCAATTTTCCTTCATCATTACAAACAAGTTCATAGTAGTCGTAGGGGATAACTTCAATAAATCCACCAACTAAACTTTGCATAGCTTGTAGAGTATTTTCAATCTCAATTACTTCAGGTTCTCTACCAACCCTTTTGTATAAAACTTTAATTTTATTTTTCATATTTTTATTATTCCTTTCCAAATTTTGTTTCTTAGATTTAGCGTTTTCACGCTCTCTAACTCTTTTTACATTTTTATAAAATCTCTCTTTACTTTGTTTCTTTAATTTTCTAACTCTTCTTTCGCGCTTTAATTTGTGTTTATAACTTTTTGCACTTAAATCAAGATATATATCCATCGCTTAACTCCTTTCTTGTATATCTAAATCAATTGAAGATTTTTCTAATTCATCATGTCTTTTAATTGACCTAAATAGATTTTGGTCAACATAGTAAAATTTAGCACCATCCAAAAATTGAGTTTGCTTTTTTTCTTTGTCGTAAGTATATGAAATCAAATCAGTTAGAAATCCAAGTTCAACGAGTTTTTCAGCTTTATCAAAGAATACCTTATCAGTCGTTGCAAAAAATGCTCTCGTTGAACCAGTATTTAAACATTGATTTTTAATGTAACCACCAATCTGCCTAAATTTCATATTAATAAAAGAATTTGGAATGTCTTGAATAAGTCTAATTTTTGCATTTGTAGAAGTACAAACTAGTGTAGAATAGTGGTTAGAATGTTTTACATCATACATAATTCTAGCTAAATCATTTCTTGATTTAATTTTGACTTGAAGTAATGGATTGTTATCAATGAAATTGCTTGAATCTTTATCAAGTAAATTTTCAATAATAAGATTATTAGCAACTTCAAGATTGCCTGTTCTATCATCAACTCCAATCCAAGCATAAGTTCCGTGATCAACAATTACATGACCTTTAAAGTCATCAATATTTCTAACAAAGTTCTTTGTTAAATGAATATCTTCCATGCTTGCTTTTGCACTTCCAGCAGGGTGGTTGTGTTCAATGTAAATTCCATTTGCCCCTAACTTATACTCACGCATTTTAATTTCTTCAAAACCTCTAAAATCATTCATTTTTCTATTCTTATATTTATCTTTAAAAATAAATACTGCATTTGGTAGCCTTGATGTAAACGATTCGTAGCCAACAATTTTATTATCCCTTGTATAAATTACTCTAAAAGTCTCAAATAAAGGATTTCTAAAGATTTGACAAATATTTGCTAAATCTTCTCTTGAATGTATTTCTACATTTCTTAAATCTAAATATTTTTTCATATCTTCCATTTGAGGAACACCATTTAAAATAGTTTTAACTCTTAAATCTGACATTCCTTTTTAGCCTCCTCTTGCAATTGTTCTACGAGGTAGTTGATTATTGCATTATCAACATCATTGATGTTTCTTAGACAAGTAATTAATTCTGTACTTTTGTCATCCAACTTAACGAAATACTTGCAAACAATAAATTGGTAAATAAGTAACAAGCAGTGTTTTAAACTATCTAGATATATGGGAAGATATTTTCTATAAAACTTCATTTCATAGATTTTGTAATCTAGTAAAACCTTGAATTCATCTTCAGACATACTTAGATCATCTAAAAACTCATAATTAGTTAAGTCTTCATCAAAATCAATAATCTTGCTTTCTGCTTTAGCCGAATGATTTAGAATTTGCTTTGTTCTCATTTTTATTAGGTCATCAAGTGAATTAAAATTCTTTAAATAAGCTCTAACTTTCATAGCATCTACTTCAATAGGTTGCTTGCTATATGCAGTAAACCAAGGAATAACTTTGGCAATTTCTTTGTAGTTTACATGTACATTCTTATTTGAAAACCTTTGAACAAAATCATAATTGACCTCTGATTTTTCTTTTGTATCTTTATTTGAATTATCTTTGGCAACATTATTAGTTTTAGATTCAATTTTTTGAAATTGTATCTTGCTCGGATCAAAGTCTTTATCACTTTTTATCTTGCCAGATGCCTTTAATTGAGTTTTAATTTGCTCTAAAACTGATTTTCTTATTTCATCATTAGTAATTTGATTAGATACTTTGTTGAAAGTCTTATTTTTGATTTCATGCCTTTTTATATTTTGTGTGGAATCATCCACTTCATTGTTAGCTGAACTATCAACTCCAAAGCTTTCTCTAGTATCTGAATCATAAAAATAGTTAAGATTCTTTGAGGAAAGTTCGTCTTGATTTTTTGAACTTTGCTTTTCATCATCTCTAGAATCTTCAAATGTTTGATTAAACATTTTTTATTTCTCCTTTTCTTTTAAATTAAGGAGTTGCAACTCTTTTTTCTTGCTAGCAATTATAGGATAGCACGGATTTTTGAAATTTCTTTTTTAGGATTGAAAGAATATAGAAATATATGGAAATGGATTGAAATAGATTGAAAAGGATTGAAACGGAGTGAAAAAAATGTGAAATAGAAATTGGAGGATATAAGGATAAAATAGGCTATGATGGTCTAATTTTTAAGCATTTATTCCTTAAATTTTATGGTATAGTTATTTGCCTGTAACCTAAACAAAACAAATATTTGAGGGTTTACTATAAAATAACTTTGTGATAAAATATTCCTATAAATATTATTTATCGGAACTTATATTTGGGGGAATTTTAAATGGATAATGAAGAATTAAAACTATCTGAAGAAGATGTAAGAAATATGTACATTACACCTGCGTTGACAAAAAAATGGGATTTAGAAAAGCAAATCAGAAGTGAAGTTTATTTTACAGATGGTAGGGTTATTGTAAGAGGAAATATATCTACTAGAACAAAAGGCTTAAAAGCAGATTATATATTGTATTACAATAATACATTGCCAATTGCTGTAGTTGAGGCAAAGAAAAATACTTTAACAGCAGACAATGGAATTCAACAAGCTATTAATTATGCTGAAATTTTAGATATTCCATTTGCATATTCTTCTAATGGTAAATCATTTATTGAACATGATATGATTAATGGGACAGAAAAAGAAATTCCAATGGATAGTTTTCCATCTCCAGATGAATTATGGCAAAGATATAAAATAGGAAAATCTATTGGAGAAAAGGAAGAAAAAATAATAAATACCCCTAATTATTATTCAACTGGATCGAAAACTCCTAGATATTATCAAAGGATTGCAATAAATAGAACTGTACAAGCAATTGCAAGAGGGCAAAATAGAATTTTACTTGTAATGGCTACTGGAACTGGAAAAACATTTACTGCATTTCAAATCGTTCATCGTTTACGTCAATCAGGAATGAAGAAAAAAATACTATATTTGGCAGATAGAAACATTTTAATAGATCAGACTATGTCACAAGATTTTCAACCTTTTGAAAAGGTTATGACAAAAGTTGAAAATAGAAAAATGGATAGTTCTTATGAAATTTATATGGCTTTATATCAACAATTAACAAATGGTCAAGGAATGGATATATTTAAACAATTTTCAGCAGACTTTTTCGACTTAATAATTGTTGATGAGTGTCATAGAGGAAGTGCTAAAGAGGATTCAAATTGGAGGAGAGTGCTTGAGTATTTCAGTTCAGCTACACAGGTAGGATTAACAGCTACACCCAAGGAAACAAAAGAAGTTTCAAATATTTCTTATTTTGGTGAACCTATCTATACATATTCTTTAAAACAAGGAATTGATGATGGATTCTTAGCACCTTATAAGGTTATAAGGGTAAATTTGGATAAAGATTTAATTGGTTATACTCCTGAAAAAGGGAAAAGAGATGTATATGGAAATTTGGTTGAAGAAGAGGGAACATTCTATCAAACAGATTTTGATAAAAATATTATTATTGATGAAAGAACGGAATTAGTTGCAAAAAAAATTACAGAGTATTTAAAAAAGACAGATAGATTTAATAAAACTATTGTATTTTGCATTGATGTTGAACATGCTGAAAGAATGAGAAGAGCATTAATAAATGAAAATACTGATTTGGTTGCTGAAGATTCAAGATATATTATGAGAATAACAGGAGACAATCAAGAGGGAAAAAATCAGTTGGACAACTTTATAGATGTTTCTTCTAAATATCCAACAATTGTTACAACTAGCAAATTATTGACTACTGGGGCAGATTGTAAAACTACTAAATTAATTGTATTAGATTCAATAATTAATTCAATGACTGAATTTAAGCAAATTATTGGTAGAGGAACAAGAATTAGAGAAGACTATGGAAAAACATATTTTACAATTTTGGATTTTAGAAACGCAACTAGATTATTTAGCGATCCTACATTTGATGGTGATCCAGAAGTTATTATTGATGTTGGACCTGATGGTGAAATGCCAGATGATAAAAGTGATGATGAAAATAAAACAAAAGCGAGTGGAACAGATGGAATAATTGATCCTGAAACTACAACTACTATACACAATAAAATTCATGTAAATGGTGTTGAAGTTAGTGTACTAAATGAAATGATTCAATATTATGATAAAGATGGGAAGCTCGTAACAGAGTCAATTAGAGATTTCACAAGAAAGAGCATTTTAAATGAATATTCATCATTAGATGAATTTATTAATAGATGGAATTCAACAGATAAAAAACAAGCAATTATTGATGAACTTAGAGAGCAAGGAGTAAATCTTGATTTGCTAAGAAAAGATATTGGAAATGATAATATTGGAGATTTTGATTTGATTTTACATATAGCTTATGATAAGAAACCTTTGACAAGGAAAGAAAGAGCTGAAAATGTAATGAAAAAAGGATATTTATATAAATATTCAGAAGTTGCACAAAAAGTTTTAAGGGGATTGCTAGAAAAATATAGTGATGACAATGAACTAGAATTAACAAACACCAAGATATTAGAGTTAAAGCCATTTGATGAATATGGATCTCCAATGAAAATAGTTAAAGAATTCGGTGGAAAAGAAAAATACATTGAAGCAGTTGAAGAACTAGAAGATGAAATTTATGCTAGTTAGTAGAAAGGATAAAAAATGGGAATTGGTAATATAATAAAAAGACTAAGAGATATAATGAGAAATGATGAAGGTGTAAATGGAGATGCTCAAAGAATTGAGCAAATTGTTTGGATATTATTTCTTAAGGTATATGATTCAAGAGAAGAACTTTGGGAGTTCAATAATGAAAGGTTTCAATCTATTATTCCTGAAAAATTGAGATGGAGAAACTGGGCAATAGACAACAAAGATGGAAAAGCAATAACTGGAGATGAACTTTTAAACTTTGTAAACAATGAATTATTTCCAACATTAAAAAATCTTCCAGTTGATGAAAAAACTCCAATGAGTAAAGCAATAGTAAAATATGTTTTTGAAGATATTAATAACTATATGAAAGATGGAATCCTATTAAGACAAGTAATAAATGAAATTGATTCTATTGAATTCACTGAATCTAAAGAAAGACACGAATTTAATGACATTTATGAAACAATGCTAAAGGAATTGCAAAGCGCTGGTAGTGCTGGAGAATATTATACTCCAAGACCAGTAACAAATTTTATGGTTGAAATGATAAAACCAACTTTAAATGAAAAAATTGCAGATTTTGCTTGTGGAACAGGAGGATTTTTAACTTCAACATTAGATTATTTAAGTAATCAAGTAAAAACTGTAGAAGATAAAGAATTATATAATAATTCTATTTATGGAATTGAAAAAAAATCACTTCCTTATTTGCTTTGCATTACAAATTTATTATTACACAATATAGATGAACCAAATGTTGATCACATGAATAGTTTGGGTAGAAATGTAAGAGAATTCTCTGAAGATGAAAAATACGATGTAATATTGATGAATCCACCTTATGGAGGAGCTGAAAAGAAAAATATTCAAGCAAATTTTCCAGTAGATTTAAGAGATTCAGAAACAGCCGACTTGTTTCTTGTATTAATTTTATATAGATTAAAACAAAATGGTAGAGTTGCAATAATATTACCAGATGGATTTTTATTTGGACTTGACAATACAAAAGTAAATATTAAAAAGAAAATATTAAGCGAATGCAATTTGCATACAATAATTAGAATGCCAGGTAGCGTATTTGCACCTTATACATCAATAACAACTAATATATTATTTTTTGATAAAACAAAGCCAACAGATAAAATATGGTATTATAGGATGGATATGCCTGAAGGGTATAAAAACTTTTCAAAAACGAAGCCAATATTAAATGAACATTTTAATCCTGTAAAAGAATGGTGGAATGATAGAAAAGAAATAGTTGATCCAAAAGAAAATGAAGATGCAACTACTACATATAAGTCAAAATGCTATTCAATAAAAGAAATTGAAGAAAATGGATATAATTTAGATTTATGTGGATACCCTCATGAAGAAGAAGTAATTTTAGAACCAAAGGAATTGATTGAACAATACCAAGAAAAAAGAGCTTCATTAAATGCAGAAATAGATAAAATCTTAGCAGAAGTAAGTAAATTGTTAGAGGAGGAGTAAAAATGACAGCACAAGAATTAAAAAATTCAATTCTTCAAATGGCTATTCAAGGTAAACTTGTTAAACAAGATCCTAATGACGAACCAGCTTCTGTATTGCTAGATAAAATTAAAGAAGAACGAGATAAATTAATCAAGGAAAAAAAGATTAAAAAAGAAAAATATTCTGAGATCTACAAAGATCCTTCAGATAATCATTATTATGAGAAGTTTGAAGATGGAACTATTAATGATATAACAGAAGAAATTCCTTTTGAGATTCCAGAGAGTTGGAGATGGGTTAGATTTAACTACTTTTCAAATCTACAAATGGGCAATACAATTTTACAAAAAGACATGATATCAAATGGAATACCTGTTTACAGTGCAACAATTTCAGATAAAATTTTAGGTTATGTTAGTCATTGTAAATATCTGTTATATAAAAAAGATATTGTTATTCCTGCTAGAGGAAATTCAATTGGAAATGCAACAATTATTAAAGATGAGAAAGCTACTTGCACCCAAACAACAATAGGATGTAAATTATCAACTTTTTTAAATCATGAATTTATTTTTTATTGTTGCTATGCATATAAAAAGAGTTGGTTTTCTTATATGGGAAGTGCAATACCACAGATAACTATAAATAATACATATAAAAATCTTATAGCGATTCCTCCATTTAAAGAACAAAATAGGATTGTTAAAAAAATAGAAGAAATTTTTCCACATATTGAAGAATATAATAAGAAATATACTAAATTAGAAAAATTAAATAATAATTACAAAAATGAACTTAAGAAATCTATTTTACAATATGCAATTCAGGGAAAGCTTGTAAAACAAAACACAAATGATGAACCTGCTCAAAAATTGATTGAACATATATTAGACGAGAAACGTAAATTAATGAAAGAAAAGAAGATTAAAAAAGAAAATCTTTCAATAATTTACAAAGATTCTTCAGATAATCAATTTTATGAGAAGTTTGATGATAATCAAAAGCCAATTAATATTCAAAAAGAAATTCTATTTGAATTACCCAGTGGATGGGAATGGACTCGATTAAGAAATATAGGTATATACAAAAAAGGACCTTTTGGAAGTGCATTGACAAAAAATATATTTGTTCCTAAAGGAAAAAATACAATTAAAGTTTATGAACAAAAAAATGCAATTTATAAAAATGATAAACTTGGAGATTACTATATAACAGAAAAATACTTTAATGAAAAAATGAAAAGCTTTGAAGTAAAAACCGGTGACATCATTGTTAGTTGTGCAGGCACTATTGGTGAAACTTATATTTTGCCAGAAAATATTGAAAAAGGAATAATAAATCAAGCGCTTATGAGAATGAACATATCAAATGAAATTAATATATATTATTTTTTATTATACTTTGATTATGTTTTAAAAAGAGATGCAAAGACTAATAGTAAAGGCTCGGCAATAAAAAATATTCCTCCATTTAATATTTTTAAAGAATATTTGATACCAATACCTCCTGCTGAAGAACAAGAGCGAATTATAAAAAAATTAAATAAATTTAATAGTATTATTGAAACAGCTGAATAATCAGCTGTTTTTCTTTTTACCAATCGATTATCTTATCTACAATTTCTTGTTGCTCTGTGCTAGTTCTTCTTAAATAAATTCTTGTTGTTTCAATGCTTTCGTGTCCCATTAAATCTGCAAGTAAAGAAATATCATTGAATTTTTCTAGGAAATTTTTAGCAAATCTGTGTCTAAAAGAGTGAGGGTATATAACTTTAGGATTTAATCCATATTTTATCCCCAATTTTTTTAGTTGACTACTAATTCCTCTAGTTGTTATTTTATTTCCATATTTATTTCTAAAAATAAATCCATCTTTTAAGTTAATTGAGTCAAACCATTTTAAAGCTTCTTCTCTTAATTTAATTGGAATATATATTCTTCTAAGCTTTCCACCTTTGGAATATAAATCAAAATATCCTATTTTGACATGTTCAACTTTAAATTGTACTAGTTCACTAACTCTAGCACCTGTTGCAGTAATAAATCTAATCACAAAATACCAATACATTTCTTTTTCATTATGCAAGCACTTTTTAAAATATTCATAGTCTGCTTCGCTTATTACATTCTCCAAAAAATTCTTTTGCTGGAGTTTTAATAAGGGTAGTCTCAATTCAATTTTATTTAAATATTTTAAGTAATTATTGATTGCTTGTATTCTTAGATTTACAGTCTTAATTTTATAATTTTCAACAAGAAATGTTTTATATGCTTGTAAATTTTTCTTATTTATTAATATATATTTTGATTGGTATTGTTTCACTGTAAATACATATGCCTTTATTGTATTTTGAGATAGATTTTTCTTTTTTAGATATTCTTCAAAAGAAAATGTCATATTGAAAACCTCCTTTCCAATATGACATTATACAATGCTATAGCAAGTTAAATAATTTATCTATCTTAGAAACTATGCGTTGTTGCTCTTCTAATGGTGGAATGACAATAAAAGTGTTAGCGATATCTTTAATAACCCAATTTTTATTTCCAACTCCTTTTGTATTTTCTCTACATTGTTCTTGAACCAATGGTGATAAAATTAAATATATAAGATATTTTCTATCAATCAATTTATCATCAAATTTCAAAAGTGCGAGACTGACAAATAAACTAAATTCAAAATCAGTATCAACGATGGCTGGAATGCCTGTTGTTCCAACTTTACTAAGTAAAATATCCCCCTTTTGAGGATTACATCTTTTAGAGAGAACTTCATGTTCTTCTTTAGAAATATATTTAGTTGTTGAAAAATTTAATTTTCCAGAACTCATATCTTTAACAGAAACAAATGGAATGCCTGTTTTTGTATATTTTGGAGTTTTATGCGTTCCATCTGTTAATTGCAATAATATGTTTCCTAATCTAGTCCAGCTCCAATTATCGGGTATATCATATAAATAATTACTTTGGATAATTTTAGATGAATTATCCTCAAACTTCTCATAAAATTGATTATCTGAAGAATCTTTGTAAATTATTGAAAGATTTTCTTTTTTAATCTTCTTTTCTTTCATTAATTTACGTTTCTCATCTAAAATTCTTTCAATTAATTTTTGAGAAGGCTCATCTAATACATTTTGATTAACTAGTTTTCCTTGTATAGCATATTGCAAAATAGATTTTTTAAGTTCATCTTTATAACTTTTATTAAGATTATCTAATGTTATACTTTTTTCTTGATATTTATTTATTATTGGCAATAGTTGATTGATTTTATTTTTTATTCTTGATATTTCATTATGAGGAGGCAATGGTAATAAATATCTTTTTACATTATCTAATTTTAGAAAAATCTGATTCGTTGAACCATCAGCATTTTTTTCTATAATATCTCTATTAAATTTTAAATAGTATAAAATATAATTAGATATATTTTCATCTATGCTTCTAAAGACAAATAAGTGTCCATCAGTAATATATTTATTATCTTCAAGATTAAATATACCTGATCGTCCAACAGTACCACCGCCCAAAGTATTTAACAAAATATCATTTTTTTTCAAATACATTTCTTTTGGATAATTTCTTATAAATTCATCAGTGCAATATTTTACTCCATAAAGGTCAATTCCATAATTTTGATTGTTTTTTTGTCCTAAAACTAAATTATTATTTTTAATTTTTGAGTATTTAGGACTCTTTCCTGAAAAGACACTTATACATATATCTTTTAATCTACACCATTTCCAACTATCTGGAATCTCAAAAGGAATTTCTTCAGTCATATCATTAATTTCTCCATCTTCAAACTTCTCATAATAATGATTATCTGAACAAATGTAGATTTAAAATCAAAAAAGATGTAAAATGATTAAAGAAAAAAGGAGAGGTACAAATGGAATATATTATTGAACAAAATCGAATATATGCTAAAAGCAAAGATGGCAAGGTCGTTGCCGAAATTGACTTTGAAAAAGTAGATGAAAATACATACAACATTTATCACACTTTTGTTGATGAATTTTTAAGAGGTCAAGGTATAGCAAATGAACTTGTAACTCGTGCATACAAAGAAATTACTGAAGTAAGAAAAGCAAAAGTAACGGCAACTTGTAGTTATGCAAGCAAATGGCTTGAAAAAAATAAAAAGTAACAAAAAGAGGATTCATATTCTAAAATTTGAATCCTCTTAATCTATTTATTACATATTTAGTATATCTAAATATAAAGTTTGTGTCTTCTCTAATTTATCTTTTTCATAATCACTTAGCTTTAGTTTATTAAACATTTCATCGGTGAATTCTACTTTTTCTTTAGAGAATAGGCATTTTTTTAATCCAACTTCTCTTTCATTACTATTTCCACAATATGCACCACCCATTAATCCATTAACTCCAGACTCAATGTTGATAATAATTTCACAAATATCTAGCCTTTTTCTTATTGATTTATTATTTTCCATTATTATGAATGCAACTGAATCATCTGAATACATATATCCTACTGAATAAACAATGCTATCATGTGGATTTAGTAATTCAACTTCAATTTTATCTGGATGTTCAATGATGTTAAGATAAAAAATATCTCTTTCATATTGCTTTTTATAAAAATTGAATGCGTATAAATACATATATAATCTATTTGATTTAAATGGATTATCAATTTGTTCATTGTTTTTAAATATTGACTCTCTATTAAATAATTCAGATTCATATATCCCAAGAACATTGCAAATTATCTGAATTTGTATTGCATCAGGTATTTGTTCGCCATTTTCAATCCTACTTATTGTAGGAACTGATACATTTAAATAGCGAGCTAAATTTTCTTGACTTAAACCTTTGTTTTTTCTAAGATTTTTAATCTTATTACCTAATTCACTTGCATTTAATATATTCATATAACCCTCCAATAACTAAAATAATTATTAATGAGTATAATCAAAATATCATAGTTACCTTATTATACCATATTTTAAGACTTAAGTCAATTTTATGTAAATCAATTTATAGGGTTGTATAGTTGAAATATTTTATGTAAAGTGCTATAATAAATATATACCTATTTATTGGTAAAATCGTTTATATAGATTTTTGCCCAAGCATATGCTTGAATATTATACATTATTGTTATGAATTCGAGCATTGGGGCTCGAAATTTATATGGACTTCCGATATTAATTGGATTTCCTAATGTATAACATGATAAATAGAGACTAGAAAGAAAGGAAACCAACGAAATGAAAGAAAACAAAAATGCTGAAAATTTTGGTCGGAAGTGCAGGATTTTAGAGATCCAAACGACTGACTCGGAGGAGGTAATATTTCCTCCGAGGTATTTATTTTTGCTTGAAGTAATGGTATAATAAATTGGTAATTACTAAATGCCCAATCATTTAGCAATTATATATCTGGGAGTAATCCTGATATTTGAGAGGTGTGGATTTGTTGGATTCCTTCACCTCTCATTTTTTACTTTTAATCATTGTCTAAATAAAAACTTTCATAATTCGTAATATTTTGTCAATTTCTAAAATTTCGCCTCAAAATTAGCCGATTTTTAAGAATTTTTAATGAAAATCTTACTAAAATTTTCATCTAATGAAAAACCTATTTCACTAGATGAAAAAATTACAATTTTGACTCAAACCCTTGTTCTGCCTATAATATAAGTAAAGAAGTTAAATGGGAGAATTAAACTTATGAATTACTTATATCCAACGGTAGACAAACAAGTCGCTGAAAATGTAAAAGAATTAAATAAGTTAATATTTTTAGATTTGATGAATCTAGGATTGCCAATTTGCAATAAAGGGACTAATAACTTAAAAAATGTAATTATTCTGGGCATTTTAAATGCAGAAAACGATTACAACTATCAAAAAACTTTAGCAATATATTGTAAAGAGCAAAAATTACATTATGAAGCAATTAAATCTAGTATTATTTATGCAGTTAACAATGCTGATACAAATAGGTTCAAAACAAATTTCTCTAAAATATTTAACTTCGAATACGATTATTCATTTAAAACTCCATTTAATCTTTATGAAGATTTTATTGCTAAATATCAGATAAAAATAAATTAGTATAGATATACGATTATTTAGATGTAACCTAAATAATACAAGTGTTTGAGGGTTTACTATGAAAGTGTTATGTGGTAGAATAAAAGCGAAAGAAATAAGCTATTGATGTGTAATTATGGCAAAATTAAGCGAAAAAGCTTATGAGTAAATAAATATATTGAAAAATTTGGCTACTATCCAAGAGGTTGGGCTCATGGTGAAGAAACTATGAGAGAATATGAAGAATATCTTGAAAAAGAACTTCAAAAGAAAGGTTGCTAAGAAAAATGCAGTTAGAAATAAATGAAAATGACAAAAAACAATTAAATAATCTTAATGATGATAAAATAAATAACTATTTATCAAAAATAGATAACATTAGTGAAAATGAAGCAATAGATTTTATGGAATACCTATATGATAAATCAAATGATTATTTAAAAGGCAAAGATTATGCAGACACAGTAGAAAGTAAATTATTAGAAAAAATAGCAGATTATATCTATGATAAAACAAGTCAATCAAATGTCAAGAAAAAATAGAAAAATGTATGAATAGTTAAATATGAAACAAAGAAGGTAATAAGTAATAGTTTGGTGTTAGTATAGATTTTGGACACTTTTGTTGTGTAAATTCTAGAAAAAAATTTAAAATAAAAAATGCTACAAATAAAGATAAAACTCTGTAACCTAAATAAAACAAACATTTGAGGGTTTACCATAAAAATTATTTGTGCTAGAATAAAAAATGCAGAGTAAACAATAATAATAAAGAGGTGTTGATTAATGATAGATATAAAAAAATTAATAACCGATGAAAAATATAACTTGGAATTAAAGGAAAAGGTTGATTTTGAAGAACCTAAAAATTATTTAAAAGCAGTAAGTAGTTTTTCTAATAGCAATGATATTGGTTATTTAATTTTTGGTGTTGAAGATCAAACCAAAAGAGTTGTTGGAATTGAAAACGTAAAAGAATCTTATGAAGAAATAACAAAAAGAATAAAAGATAGAATTGAGCCTAGAATCGTTCCAATAATTGATATTGTGGAATATGAAGGAAATCAATTAATAATTGTTAAAGTCCTACCAGGCGAAAACACACCATATTACTATGTGAATAAAGGAACACACATTGCTTATGTTAGAGATGGAGACCAAGATGTTCAAGCTAATAATATGGAACTTAATGAATTGATATTAAAAGGCAAAAATATAGGGTGGGACGAGCTTTTAAGAGATGACAAAGATTTAACATTTAATGATTTAAAGAAACATTTTAAAGATTTAAAAAATATGGATATTACAGATAAAGATTTGGAATCTTTTGAATTAATCAAAAATGGTAAATACACAAATGCTGCAAGTTTATTTTCAGATCAAAACAAAAATATTCAATCTTTTATTTCTTGTACTAGATGGGAAGGAAAAGATAAAATTATTGCAAAGGCTGATGAAGAATATTATGGTGGAATACTTTCACAAATTGATAGAGCAGTAGAATTTATTGATAAATATATGTATCATGGTTGGATTAGAAATGCAAAAAAATCTTTAGCTCATACTGATGTTTTTGAATATGATTTAGAGGCAGTTCGTGAAGGTATTATTAATGCCGTTGCACATCGTGACTATTTAAGTAGAGGAACACAAGTTGAAGTCGATATGTATGATGATAGACTAGATATTTTTTCGGATGGCAGATTATATGGAATATCAAGTATTGATGAGTTATTAGATAGACCAACAAGTAAAAGGCGTAATTCTTTAGTTTGTGATATTTTTGCAAGATTAGGATTGATGGAACGTAGAGGCTCTGGAATAAAGAAGATAAAAGATGCTTATGCAGATGATAAGGTAAAACCTAAATTTGAAATTAATGGAACATCTTTTGATTTAATTTTTTATAGCAGATGGTATAAAGAAAACGGAAACTACCTTGGTGGAAATGAAGATACAGGAGCAAAAAATGAAGAAATAAATGAAGAAATAAATGAAGAAATAAATGAAGAAATAAATGAAACTGAAAAAGCAATCTTAAATGAAATAAAGAAAAATAACAACATTACACAAGGAG
>Ga0256404_1007111_pt1 | contig 17927 bp, 17 predicted proteins | sample RumenRJG_01DNA_FD_185990 | JGI IMG/M metagenome (GOLD analysis project Ga0256404, IMG submission 185990) | Bovine rumen microbial communities from Lethbridge, Alberta, Canada - RJG_01 | ecosystem: Host-associated > Mammals > Digestive system > Stomach > Rumen | place: Canada: Alberta | collected...
TGTCGTTACACTGTATCATGGATTTTGACATAAAGTATCGCGAGTTTGATATATTTAGTCGGAAGTTTATAAATTCTGTTTATATATTTATGGTAGAATAATCCGTATGTATAAACCTAAAGCAAGATATAGTTTTTCGGATACTTTTGAAATTGATTTTTAATATGTTTAATCCCCATGTTTGGCTTTGTGTTTGAGTTTTACCCGCTTCCCCAAGTCTGAGAGTTGGGGTTTTGAAAAGTCCGAAATGTCCGGTTATTAGGACTAAAATGTCCGGTATCTTTCCATAAAATTTTATAAAATCGCCGAGTTTCCTTATTATATTTGAGTTACAGCCGAGTGCAAAAAGCGGACATTTTATGCAATTTGTTTGTAAACACACACTTAGAATGATAATTCTCAGACACAAAATGAGAATGTTCTCAAACTGTCAAACAAAAAGTCGGAAAAACTTCAAAAATCCATGATATAAATTCCAAAATTCTTTGATAATTCACTCTCAAACTCAATGATAATAAAGTTTTAAGTTATATGTTCTTTTATGTCTATCTGTTAATCTTGTATGGTTAATTGGGTAATTTCTTTTTATTGTCCTTGTGATATACTCTAACATAACCAAAAAATTAGCATTTTTAAGGAGTAAGAATGGCAGAAGATATTTGGCTGAGCATGGAAGAAGTTTGCGAATTGACTCATGAAGTCAAAGAAACTGTCAGACGCAAATGCAAACGTGGCGAATATTCTTGTACTTATGATAAGAAAGGTAAATATAAAAACTATTTAATAAACCTTAATTCGCTTCCGGAAGTAGCCAAAAATAGATACAATGGCATAAAAATAAACGTACAACATTCTAAATTTTATAATGAATCTCCAGCTTGGGCAAAGAAACAAGCTAAAAAATATGTTGAATTAATAGAAAAAACAGAAGGAATGAAACATAAAGAAATAAAAGAGTTCTTGCAGGATTGGAACAAAAAGCATCCTGATAAAAAATCGAGTTATCCGGCTTTATGTAAAGCTAGGATTAAATATGAACAGTTCGGCGAAGATGCACTTTTGTCAAAGAAAGGTTTTAAAGAAGAGGAATACCGTGTAAAACCGGAGTATTATGAATATTACAAAAATCTTTATATGAAAGCAAAAGCACCATCTGCTATTGATTGTTGGATGCAAACACTAAATTACGCAAAGCAAAAAGATAAAATCAAAACTGCAAATTTCCCTTGTGATAAGACATTTGATAGATTATTAAAAAAAGAATACTCAGCAGAAGAAATCAAAAGAGCAAGACAGTATCACAAAAAAGTTATAGCAAAAGATTATTCTAATATAACGGCAAACGAATATTGGATAATTGAAATTTGTCAGTTAAAATTCCCATTAAAAAGAAAAAAGAGGAACTTCTATCCTTGGCTTACTGTAGTCAAGGACGTAAAAACCGAAAAGTGGCTTGGTTGGTTTCTTTTTTATGAGGCTGTTAATTCCGAACATATTCTGCAAGCCGTTTATTATGCCTATATTAAATATGGGAAACCGCAAAAAATCTTTATTAGAAATATGCATTTTGATTCATATATTTCTCAGTACGGCAAAATCAAAAAAGCAGAAATTGATTGCAATAGAAACGAATTAACACCAATACTGATTTATACAGGAGCAAGTTATAGTTTTGAAATTCCTGCAAATATAAATACAACGTCTATTGTCTATGATTTGAGAGAATTTATACCTCCCGAGCAAAATACTAATATTTTTGACTGTAAAGAGCTTCTTGATTACCATATACAAGCAGTTATCAATCAAAGACCTCATAGAAATCAGCTTTTTAAAGGCAAATCACCAAACGAATTGTGGCAAGAAAATTATGTGCAACAAGAACTTCCTAATAAAAAACATCTTATTGATATGTGTTTAAGAACTAAAAAACCTTTAAAATACGGCAAAAATGGTATTTATGATTCTGTAACAGAAAGAACCTATTATGGAGACTGGATGCCGCTTTGCACATCAAAATCGATGTATTTAAAAAGAGATATTTATTCTGAAGATGATGGATTCCTTTATGATGGGGAGGATCAAAGAGGATTGGATTATGCTTATATTTTGCCGTCTGCTCCTGCATTATGGAAAACTCCGGAGCAAAGAGAACTCGTTAGACAAGCGATGGAGCGAAAGAAAAGAGCACTAAAAAATACAAAATCTTTTCTTAAAGGAATCGAGAAAATACCATTAGAAGAACAATGCGAGAATTATAAGGCGGTTTATTATAAGGACATTCCAAAAGCAAATCCGAAAATTATAAAATTGGTACGTGATCCAAATATTGAAAATGCAATAAGAAAAATAAAAGAACAAGAAAAAGCGAAAAAACTTCAAGAAAAAATTTATGCTCAAATGCTTGCAGATATAGAAGCTAATGAAAAAGATAAAAATTAAAACGGCATTTGAACACCAATAAAACTATAATAAATCGTAATTTGTTCATTGTGTCCATTTTTGGCATAGTAATATGCTTTAATCAAAGTATATTATACTTGAAATTCAATAATAAATCTAATATTTTCATGCTAATATAGTTACATAAGGGGTGAAGTATGCCAAGAATTTTTGATAATATCAACTTGAAACTGGAAAAAGCCTTAAAAGAGAGTCTTGAACTATCATATCGTGCCGACTTTTGTGTCGGTTTTTTCAATTTAAGAGGTTGGCATATTATAGACGACTACATAGATAAGTTTGAGGGTGGTGAAGGTAAGAACTGCCGTTTGCTTATTGGCATGCAGAAAACGCCTAAAGAATTATTGAATGACCTATATTCATTTAATGCTGATAATGAGTTTATGGATAGAGAGCAGGCTAAGAAACTCATTAAGGATATGATAAAGGAATTCAGAGAACAGCTTGTAATAGGAATCCCAGATAATAAACAGGAAAAAGCACTAAAATCGCTACTTAGACAACTTAAATCAGAAAAGTTAGTAGTGAAATTTTACCTAAAAGACCTGCACGCAAAACTATATCTTGCATATAGAAAAGATAACATAAATCCAACAATACCATATTTAGGAAGTAGCAATTTGACTTTTGCAGGTTTAAGCAGGCAGGGCGAATTAAATGTTGATGTATTAGATACAGACTCAGCAGAAAAACTTTCAAATTGGTTTGAAGATAGGTGGAACGAGCAATGGTGTGTAGATATTACACAAGAATTAATAGAAGTTATTGAGAATAGTTGGTGCAGGGAAGAACAATTACCACCACAGCATATTTATCTAAAAATGGCATATCACATGGCACAGGAAGCAAGAGAAGGTTTGACTGAATTCAGAGTACCAAAAGTATTTAAGAATCAATTATTAGATTTTCAAATCAAATCTTGTTTAATGGCAGCGAAATATCTTAATGCAAGAAATGGTGTTCTCATTGGTGATGTAGTTGGTTTAGGTAAAACCATTACTGCATGTGCTGTTGCCAAGATTTTTGAAAACGACTTAGATACAAGTTGCTTAATAATATGTCCTGCAAACTTAATTCCAATGTGGGAAAAATATGTTGAAAAGTACGACCTAAGAGCAAGAATTATGTCATCTGCCGTAGTTCAGAGAGAACTCGCAGACTTAAAACGATATAGACTTGTTATTATTGACGAAAGCCACAATCTAAGGAATAAAGAAAGCAAAAGATATAATGCTATAAGGGATTATATCCAACGAAACGACAGTAAAGTTATTCTTCTTACTGCAACACCTTATAATAAGAGTTACAAAGATATATCTACACAGTTAAGGTTCTTTATATCAGATGATGAAGAATTGCCAGTAAGACCAGAAAGAATGTTGGCTGAACAACCAGAAGCACAATTTGTAAATGACGTGCAAGTTTCACCACGTTCAATATTAGCGTTTGAAAAAAGTGAATATGCTGAGGATTGGCAAGATTTACTGCGTTATTATATGGTCAGACGTACCAGAAGTTTCATTAAAGCTAATTATGCTAAACTTGACGAAACTAATAACAGAAAATACTTAGAATTCTTTGACGGAACAAAATCATACTTCCCAGAAAGAATTGCCAAGAGTGTCAAGTTCAATGTTAATAGCAAGAATAAGAAAGACCAATACGCAATGCTATATTCACAAGACATTGTAGATACTATAAATGACCTTGAGATTCCTCGTTATGGTCTTGCAGGAAAGCTCATTGATAAGAAAGTACGAGAAAATATGGATATAAGTCCAGATGAAAACAAAATCATAGCAAATCTTTCTCGTGCAGGTAAAGAAATTATTGGGTTCTGTCGTACAAACTTATTCAAACGTCTTGAAAGTAGTGGTTATGCGTTTATTCTATCCTTGAAACGTCATATACTAAGGAACAATATTTTCTTATATGCTTATGAAAATGGTTTACCACTGCCAATAGGTTCACAGAGTTTTGAATTCATAGATGACGATAGCAATGTTTCAGATAATGACCAAGAATCTTTTATTGACATAGAAGAAGATAATGAAACAGAAACTACTTTATCAGAAGGTCTTTATAAGAAAGCTAATGAAGCATACGAACTATATAGAAATAAGTATAAAACACGTTTCAAGTGGATTGACTCTAAGTTCTTCAAGCCAACATTAAAAGAACACTTAATTAAAGATAATAACGCACTTGAAGAAATCCTTGAAAAAGTTGGAAAGTGGCAAAGTGAAGATGACGAGAAGCTAAAAGAACTTATAAAACTTATTTCAGAAATACATGGCAAAGATAAAGTTCTAATCTTTACACAGTATGCAGATACGGCAAGATATTTGTATGAACAGCTCCAAGCACATAACATTCAAGATGTTGCATGTGCTACTGGCGGAAGCGAAAATCCTACATTACTTGCAAGTCGTTTTAGTCCAGTAAGCAATGAATACCAGTTTGGCAATGACAAAGAAATAAGAGTTCTTATAGCAACTGATGTGTTAAGTGAAGGTCAGAACTTGCAAGATAGCCATATAATCATTAATTTTGACCTGCCGTGGGCTATTATCAAACTTATTCAGAGAGCAGGTCGTGTGGATAGAATCGGTCAGAAATCGGAAGAAATACTTTGTTATAACTTCTTACCTGCTGAGGGTGTAGAAAAAATCTTACTTTTAAGAGGTAGGTTAAAAATAAGACTAAAACAAAATGCAGAAGTAGTAGGAACTGATGAACGGTTCTTTGATGATGAAGATAGTATCAAGCTAAAAGACTTGTATAATGAGAATTCACAGGTTCTCGATGAAGAAGATACAAACGACATTGACCTATCTTCATACGCTTATCAAATATGGCAAAATGCAATAGAAGAAAATGCAGCACTTAAAGACATTATACCGAATTTGCCAGACATAGTTTATTCAACTAAGAAAGCTACCGATAAAAAGGGGGTAATTGTCTATACTCAAACGGCATACGGTAACGATATTCTAACATTCGTTGATAACAAAGGAAATCCGATACAATATTCTCAGTTTGACCTATTAAGGATGGCTGAAAGTTTAGCGACAGAAAAACCAGTTGAAAGAATTGCTAATCACTTTGACCTTGTAAAATATGGTGTTGAGAACATTGTTAAAAATGAAAAGTTGATAGGTGGGCAATTAGGTAAGAAAACAGGTGCAAGATATAGAACTTATCAAAGACTTTATACATTTGCACAAGAAAATAAAGGTAAACTGTTTGATACTCCAGACCTGCACAGAACTATTGACCTAATCTATAAATATCCACTTACTGAAAAATCAAAGGAAAAACTGAATCGCCAATTAAAGAGTGGTATAGACGATTATTCATTAGTTAATATGACAAATGAATTAAGACTTGACGGTACATTGTGTTTGACTACGGAAGAAATAACTGAAAGACCACCAAGAATAATATGTTCTTTAGGTTTAAATGAGGGTTAGAAATGGCAACAACTATTACATTAAATAAGGGTAGAATACTGGAACTGTTATCGCAGAATAAGTTAAAGGAATTATTCACACAGCATTTAGGGTGGAATAACTTTAATCAAACTATGCCAGTACAAGTTGAAGGTACAACATATACCCTTAACGGCATTGTTGAAAAAGAAGGGTTTGCTATCTATGAACTCATTAACAGAGGTTCAGAACCTATCAAATATGACCTTAGAAAGAAAATCAGCAATAAACTTGCTAAGACTCAGCTTGAACACCTTATTGTATTTACAGAAAGAAATGAACAAGTTTGGCAATGGATAAAGAGAGCAACCAAGAATTCACCTGCCGTAACTCGTTCTGAAATCTACAATCCTGCAACTCAATCTGGTGAAAAACTGTATCAGAAGTTAGAAAAACTGTTCTTTGGGTGGGAAGATTACACAATCACAGATGTTACACAGAGAATTAATGACTCACTAAATAAAGATAAGGTAACAAAGAAATTCTATGAAGAATTCAAGAAGAACAAAGATAACTTCTCTAAGTTTATTGAAGGTATGAAAGAAACGGTTGATAAGGAATGGTACAGTTCCTTAATGTTGAACCGTCTAATGTTCATATACTTTATTCAGAAAAAGGGGTTCTTGAATAATGACCTTAACTATATGAGAACTAAACTCAATGAAATTCAAGAGAAAAAGGGAAATGACAAGTTCTATTCATTCTACCGAGAGTTTTTATTGGTATTGTTCCACGAAGGTTTTGCAAGGGAACTTGATAAGCGTTCAGCAGAAACCATGCAGATTATAGGTAAAATTCCTTACTTGAATGGTGGTTTATTTGACGTGCATGAACTGGAAAGAAAGTACCCAGATATTACAATCCCGGATTCTGCTTTTGAAAAGATATTTGACTTCTTTGATAAGTATGACTGGCATTTAGACGATAGACCAGTTTCAGACGATAAACAAATCAACCCAGATGTTATAGGTCATATCTTTGAAAAGTATATCAACCAAAAACAAATGGGTGCATACTATACAAAGGAAGATATTACAGAGTACATAAGCAAGAACACTATTATTCCTTATTTGTTTGAAGAAGCAAAGAAAAAATGTGAAGTTGCATTTAAGGAAAACTCTTATATCTGGCAAATGCTCAAGGATAACCCCGATAAGTATATCTATGAAGCAGTTAAAAAAGGTTGTGATAAAGACCTGCCAGAATATATAGAAAAAGGTGTTAATAATGTTTCTCAAAGAGAAGAATGGAATACTCCAACTTTAGAAGAATATGCACTTCCAACAGAAATATGGCGAGAAACCGTTGAAAGACGGAATAGATACTTTGAAGTTAAATCAAAACTTGAAAACGGTGAAATCAATTCTATCAATGACTTTATAACCTATAACCTTGATATAAGACAATTTGTAGAAGATATTATCACCAATGCGGAAAGCTCAGATGTTATTAAAGCATTTTACTACACAATTGCAGGTCATATAGGCGAGAAATCAAATGAAAAAGACATACCTGCAATGAGTATTCTTGACCCGACTTGTGGTTCAGGTGCATTTTTGTTTGCAGGTTTGAATATCCTTGAACCTTTGTATGATGCTTGTATTGATAAAATGTATGACTTCAAACACGAGAAACCAGACTCATACAAAGAATTTGATAGCATATTAGCTGATATTGAGAAACACCCGAATAGAGAATACTTCATTTATAAATCAATAATCTTAAATAACCTCTACGGTGTTGATATTATGAAAGAAGCAACCGAAATTGCCAAGTTAAGACTTTTCTTAAAACTTGCCTCTTGTGCAGAAGTGGACTACCGAAAAGACAACTTTGGTTTAGAAGCTCTGCCAGATATAGACTTCAATATAAGAGCAGGAAATTCTTTGGTTGGGTTTGCTAACTATGATGAGGTTAAGTTTGCTGTTGAACATAATAATTTGAGTGGGCAAATGAACTTGTTATCTGGTAATACAATGGATATTATTGATGATAACGCTCAAAAAGTAGCATTGGCATATAAGACATTTAAAAACAAGCAGGTAGTATCTGGCACACATGAAGAACTAATATCAGCAAAGAAAGACTTACAACAAAGGTTAGACGACCTTAATACAGAGTTGAATCAGTACATGGCGAAGAAATATGGTGTTGATACTGATAAAGAAGAAGCATACAAACAATGGTTATCAACTCATGAACCGTTCAACTGGTTTGTAGAATTCTATGACGTTATCCATAATCGTGGTGGTTTTGATGTAATAATAGGGAATCCACCGTATGTTGCTATAAAGAAAATTAAATATTTAAAGATAGATGAACAATTCAAATGTTCAGATTTGTATGCCTATGTTGTAAATAGAAGTATTAGCTTACTACACTCAAATTCAAAATTAGGCTTTATAATAATGCACAGTATTGCGTTCAGTCGTTACTTTAAGGATTTGCGTGCTTTATTAAAGAATTCTGGGAATACATATTTTTCATTCTTTAGTAGAATTCCGTCAGGATTATTTTCAGGCGACGTAAGAGTGCGTAATTGTATTTTTATATACACACCTACTGATGGAACTACTCAATCCTATACTACAAAACTTCATAGGTGGAATAGTGATTATAGAAGTTATTTATTTAGTAATATAAAATACTCTCCATTCAAATTTGAAAATACAATTCCAATGTATCCTTCTGAAATATTAAGTAAATTTTATGAAAAACAGCAAACTCCAAACTTATTAGAAAACAGAATTGGCAAGGAGTTATATTATAAAAAGACTGCATATAATTGGCTATCAGTTTCAAATATAAAACCACCTTGTTATGATAAGAATAACAAACCTGTGGAACAGACACAATTGGCTTCACTATTAATAGATAAAGAATTATATAAATACTACTTATTACTATTGAATGGTAAATTATTCTTTAGCAAATGGTTGATTTTTGGGGATGATTTTCACCTAACGAAAGACGACTTGCTTTCATTTAATGTGAACTTGAAAGATATATCACAAGAGGATAAAGTAAAACTTGAAAAATTATATCAAGAATTTGTTAATCAAATAGAAAAAACTGTTCAATTTAAATTGAATGCGGGTATTAATATTGGGACATTTAATACAGCTTCATTATGGAATATTACTGAACAAAGCGACAAAATATTCTTAAAGTATATTACAGATAATGTTCAAGAATTATATGAAAGTATAGACAATCACATTTATTCAACTGTTAAATTGAATACAAGCGATATAGAAGTAGAAGAAGAAAATGAATGATGTTATTTCATACATAGGCAATATTGATATTCTTAATGTTCATAAGACTGCTTTTCTATGCTCTCACAAGTGTCCTGCCGATATTATCATTCAGTCTTACGACTGGGCAACCAAGATGAAAAATGAAGGCAAGTGTGTTATATCCAGTTTCCACACCAAAATTGAACAAGATGTGTTTAACTTCCTCAAAAAAGGAACACAACCGATAATCAAAGTTCCTGCACGAGGCAAGTACAAACATATCCCACAGGAAGAACAACAAATGGTAGATGACGGCAGACTATTATTCCTGTTCTTCTTCCCAGATGAAGTAATCTATCAAACCAAAGAAACCTGCGTAAAACGTAATGAATACATTGCTCAAATAGCAGATGAAATCCACATCGCCTATGCCACCCCCAACGGTCAGTTAGAAAAGTTAAGAAAACATTTACAAAATTAAGATATATCTAATATTATGCTATAATTTTCAAATGAATAATAATGATAAACATTTATTTGGGGACATGTTTGAGTCAAAGCCTACGACAAGGCAAATAGTTGAAAGGCTTGCTATATTTAATCCAAGTTTAATGGATAACGATAGGCAGTTTTGTTATTTCTTTGACCAAATAGCCTTAAGTAATGGATATTATGAACATGAGTTGCCATCTTATTGGACTATCGGCAGAACTATTTATAACTATAAAAAAGACAATAATATAAAAGCTGACGAATCAGCACCAAAGAAATCTTCATTAGTTAATGAAGTGAAAGTCAATAATCCGCTTGTTGGAGTATATCAATTCAATATTAATCGCCCAAGCATAAAACAAATAATTGAAAAAATAGCTGAATACGATGATTACGTATTATCAAATGATAGGAAGTTAGTTGAATTATTTGATACAGTAGCACTAAATAACGGATATTCAAAAGATAGTTTGCCCAAATATTGGAATATTATAAGAGCAGCTTTTGATTATAAAAGCCAATCATAAAGGATTATTATGACAAGAAATTATGAAATAATAAGATATACAAAAGGACCCAAAAAGGGACATATTGAAAAAATACTAGTAGAAAACTATAATAATTTTTATTTTTGGGAATATCCAGAACAAACTCAAATAAAACACGCTGTCTTATGCAATTATTTGGATGCCTGGATTACAATTTTAGGTTCAAAAAATTTACGAATTAATTATTATGATGGATTTAGTGGGTGTGGTGCATACTATGATTATCATAATGATAAATTTGGATGTGGTTCGCCGCTAATTGCCCAACAAACGGCTATTTCAAGAAGAATTTATAATAAATGCCATTTTTATTTGAACGAAGATTGTGAGAGCAATATAAATAATTTAAAGAAAGTGTTAGAATACAAAAAATTAGATTTATCGAAAATAACTTTTACTCAAGAAAAATATAATGATAATATTAATAAGTTTTTAGACTATTTAGAAAAAAATCCTGTACCAACATTCTTTATGATAGATCCGTATGGAATTGATGTCGATTTCAATACAATTAAAAGAATTATGTCTATTCCAAGAACAGAAATTTTGCTAAATTTTATGTATAATTACCTAAATAGATTTATTACCAATTTACCAAGTGAAACAGGAATTAATCTATTATATGGAGATACTGATTGGCAAAAATTTAGGTCTTATAAAGAAGATTTAAAAGAACAAGGTTTAGTAGAACTTTATAGAAGTAAGTTAAAAACATTCTCAAAATATACTTACCAATATAGAATGTCTTTCCCAAATCAAAATAAAACATATTATTATTTATTTCATATAACACAAAATATTAAAGGATGTTCTATTATGAAAGATGCTTTTGCTAAAATTAATTTTGGCAATGTTGAATTTCTTGGTCCTAATCAGCCGAACCCAAACCAAATGGTTTTATTAAACACATCAGAAGGTAAAGTTGAAAATTTAAAGCTAAAAATATGGGAATTATATAAAGGTCAAACTATAAAATATTCAGAATTATTAGATAAATTCATAGATTCTTCTCCGTATTTAGAAAGACACATAAAGCAAGCTGTACGAAAGCTTGAAAGAGAATATGCAAAATTTTATCATGCTAAAGAAAGTACTCGAACAATTGCACCTGAAGATACAATAGAGTTTTTTATTAAACCCAAATTAGATCCAAAACAAATATCATTATTTTAAACAGGTAATTCTTTCCATTGGCGACCTTGAAGGGTACAGCCTGCTACTTTCTTATTCACACCACCCCATTGTTTAAAGAAAAACGGAATATCGTTTTCTATGCAATTATCTCTAATGGATGTAACCCAACTTTCTTGAATCGGTCTTGCACCTGGTCCACTTTCACCACCTACAATCACCCAGTTGATATTTTCTAATGATAAATCCTTTATTTCCGTTATCATAGGTTCTATTGATAAATACTTGATATGAGCAGGAGTATTTATTAGGTATGGAATACGCTTCTTTTGCTCGTCAGATTCGACAGTTACACCAAGCCATATATTAGGTGTCCAGTTAAGTTTTGGAGCAATCTTCTCTAATCTTTCAGCTCGTTTAGTTAAAACTTGAAAAGTGTGCCAATTAGCTTTGTTCATTACATCAAATACTTTAATGATAAATTCATCTGGTACATCTTTATGGAATAAATCACTCATTGAACAAACAAAAATGATTTGCGGTTTCTTCCAAGTTAAAGGTTCTTCAAGACATTCCTCATGCGTAGTTACTTGAAAACAATTCTTATACTTTTCCTGCCCCATAGCACACAAACGTCTTGCCATTCTTTCTGCGTAGCAGTGCTGGCAACCTTCACTTATCTTTGTACAACCTGTAACGGGGTTCCAAGTTGACTCTGTCCATTCAATTTTTGACTTTCCTGCCATAATATAATTGATTATACACATTTTCACAATTTATACAAACATATAAACAAATGATATTTAATGTAAGCTACGAAATACGGGGTTACTACAAAGGTTACTGTAAAGGTTATCGTAAATCGTATTTATGTTGTTATGTAAACTTTTCAATGCTTTCTCTCTCCTTTCACGCTAATGTTGTGTGTCAAAGGAGGTTTAAATATGGGAAAAGTCGGATTGAATATTACTCCAAAGGAGTTCAAGCAATTAAGCAAGTGGTCAGAAAATATTTATAATACTGCGGTTGTTATTGATTATTTTGTTGCCAATCAACCGGAAATTGAAGAATGCTACAATCTTGCGCCGGTAGTTAAACATCTGCGAAATGATGCAGATGTGCTAAACGCATTCTTTATTGACCATGAAAAAGAAGTTGAAGAATAATTGGAGTTCGAGCCCACTTCAAATGTTGTTCAAAAGGTGTTCAACTCGCCGATTAAGATTGGTTAAATTCGTTTTATATATAAATCCTCGTTTGCGCATAAATTTACCCAGAAATCGGCTTTCAGAAAAATTATTCTTCGTAGTGAATCCCCAAAACACTTTCTTCAATTTCTCTAATTACATCCGGTGTTAAACCTTTCGGTTTTGTTTCTGCCATTTTGCGTTTCTCTGCTGCGATTTCATCCTCGTAGGCCTTAACAACTTTAAGCAGGTTAAAAATCTTCATTGCAAAATACATACGGGGCGGTTCAATTTTTTCGCCAAGTGCCATATCGTTTTTAATTGATTTCAAAAGCACTCTGCCTAACTTAAACAAATCCTGGTGCAAAGATGACTGGGTTTTGATGAACCTATATTTCTTTTCTTCCCAATTATCTGCCTTTTTCCAACGGCGCAGTGTTTTTTCATTTACTTTCAACTTTTTTGCAATTTCATTTAACGGCATAAATTTTTCAGCATAAAGCTCTAAGGCATCTTGTGCCAGTGCTAGTTTTTTCATAGTTAATCTCCTTTAAAAAACAATAAATTAGGGTGCATACACAGCATAACTCTGTTTCGCAGAAACATCAAGTCCCAAATGTGTCTGTATGATACGATTTCGAGATTTAAAGTTGATGTTTCTACAGATATGAGTGATGAATTGCGTAGCTTGAAAGGAGCATACTATGATTGAAATCGGCAAAAATACAGATTAAAAAAGCTAAAAGGTTGGTTTGAAAAAGATAGCGAAGAGTTTACAGTTGTTTGTTTCGGCGAACACAATATTGTCAGCTGTGTCGCACCGGATGGTGAAAGATATGTATTTGATAAAGATTTTTTGATTGATCCTGAAAAACCGGATGAGATATACGCAGATATAAAAATAATGAAAGGTTAAAATATGGTTGAAAAAGATTATAAGTTGTATGGAACAAAGATTTTGAACTTAAAAACACAAGAAATCGGTTTGCTGATTTGTTTATGGGAGAACAGGTTTGCTGATAAAACTGTGGATTTTGCAACTTGTGTTGATAAAACCGGTAAACGATACAACATTGAACTTGATAATATCAGAGGGTTTGAAGATGATTTTGAAAAATAAATTAACCAAAGAAACGTTGGATATTCCGTATTATGAATTTAGAAAAAAGTTTGCAAAAGAAGTTCAGGATGCGTTTGAAAGTTATCGTAAAACACAATTAAATAAATATTCTTGGAACTTCAAGGATGACAATTCTTTGGAGTTTAATTTTTATTTTGAACTCCATTGGAATTTTAATCATTTTGGAAATAGTAACTGGTATATTGAAAACATTTAAATTTTCTGATTCTTGTTGTAGAATCCTTATATGGAACAAGATTTAACGAAAAAATATGAAGAATTAGATTTTAACGAAGATGTTTTTATTTTTGGTGCAGGTTTTTCTAAAGCATTAAATCCTAAATATCCTACATTAAAAGAATTAAGCGAGCAAATAGAGAAAAATTATAAAATGATAGCTTTTGCGGAGCATGACGGATTTGATAAGCCCACATCAATGGTCGCAAAATATTATTTTACATTACCACCAAAAATAAGAAATAATATAGAACACCTACTTACATATTTATATGCAGAGTTTCCATGGAAAACAAATACAGAGAGAAATATTGATAAAGCACTATATTACGATATTCTATATAGAATTTCATATTGTTTTACATACCAAACAAATGAAATCAAAGAAGAATATTTAAAACTAGGGGAATACATAAATAGAACAGGATCAACATGCATAACCTTTAATTATGATTTATTATTGGAAAATTTATTACAAAAAACACCTTCAGATTTTGTTGCTCTTAGCTCAGAAAGGAATGTTAATCCCATAAATAAACAATACTATCAAATTCCTATGGAAACATTCGATGCTAAAGATTATCTAAAATTGGAAAGCAATAATTTCCCAAAAATTTTAAAACTACATGGTTCTATCAATTGGATATACAAAGCAAACAGCGATACAAATCGTATATTATTTAATCCTTCCGCAAGTAATTATGCATTGCCTTCAGGGTATTCTCCATTTATAATTCCTCCTGTAACTGATAAAACATTGTTTTATAAAAATTCATATATTTCGCAAATCTGGCAGATCGCCAAAAATAGTCTTCAGAATGCAAATAATATTTATGTTATTGGATATTCTTTCCCTGAAACAGATTTATCAGCTAATTTTTTAATGAATTTTGGGTTACAAGAAGAAGATTTAAACAAAACATTAAGTAAAAAAATATATAATATTAACTTGAAACCTAATAATCAATTAAGTAAATTTTGCAAATCTACAAATGTTAGCATTGAAGAAATTAGCTGTAAAGAATGTAAAATATTCAAGCCTAACAAGAATCTTCCTTGTATGGAATGCGAGAATTGCAAAAATATGCCAATGGATAAATTTATTAAAAATATTATTACACCAAAACTAAAAAAAATAGGTTGAAACCCGTTTGAACGGTTGTAAAACGAGGGTTGAATTTATCAAAAGATAACAAATATTACAAATTATCATGCGCATGTTGATATTTTACTCAACTTATTTTAGTATTTAGTTATGGACGAAGAAAATTTTGGACAATATTTAAAAAAAATAAGATTGACTCATAATGTAAGTCAAAGAGAACTCGCAAATAATATTGGTGTTGATTTTACTTATTTAAGTAAAATTGAAAATGGGAAATTGGAACCACCAGCAGAAGATACAATAAAAAAAATAGCAAATTTCTTAGGTGAAGATGCCGACCATTTGATATTATTAGCAAATAAAATTCCTAGTGACTATAAAGATGTGTTAAAATCAGATCCTAAAATTCCATTTATGTTGCGTCAAATAGGTGGCTTTACAAATACTCAAAAACGTAAACTATTTAAAGCAATCGAAGATATCGAAAGGAATAAATAAATGACCTATATTTCTGATAGCACAATTGAACAAAAATCATTTGAATTGCTGTCAAAATATAGTAAAAATTTTAATTGGCAGCTTTCATTTCCTATTCCAATAGAAATGGTTATAGAAAAACAACTCGAATATTCTCTAGATACATTTTTTGAAGATGAAAATATATTGGGAGCAATTGATCAGACTAATAAAATAATTTATACAAATGAAAACGCAATATCATATTTTAAATCGTACCCAGGTTCTTTTGAATTTACTTTAGCTCACGAAGTAGGGCATTGGGATTTACATTGCGATTATAATAGTAACCAACTTAGAATAATGAACAAACCTGTTTCTATGATATGTAGGGCCGGCGACAGAGATTTTAAAGAAATTCAAGCAAACAAATATGCTGCGGCTCTTTTAATGCCAGAATACTTGGTAAAAGAAACATTAAAAGACGTTGATTACTATAATTGGCCAACCTTATATAATATTGCAAAAGACTGGCATGTAAGTGTTACTGCATTAAAAAACAGATTAGAAAAGCTTAAATTGTTATATTTTGATGAAGAAACACAATCTTTTTATGAAAATAAAATCGCTGCAAGCGGCCAGCAAACACTATTTTGAGAGATTGTAAAAATTTGTTAATATAATATTGTGTTGAGTATCAACTCCAACTATAATACATGGTGTATTTGATAGGTGGAGGATACAGACATGCAAATTAAATAAGGGGAATGGGTTGGAGGGCAAAAAAATAGTGATTTTATTTGGACATAAAATCACCGTCAATTAAAAATTTGTAATAAAATTATACTTGCTAATTTTTCAAAAACAATATTTTGTTAGTCCATTTGAAAAATAGCAATACAAACAATGAGGAAACAATCATGTCAAAAAAAGATGATGCTTGGAATAACGCAAATGAAATAAAAGGACAAAATCCAGATGTATGGAGAAAAGATGCCTACGGTAATAAGATACGATATGGTTCTTATGGCACACAAGGAGATTATGGCTGGGAGATCGATCATAAACACCCAGTTTCAAAGGGAGGAACTGATTCTCCAAGAAACTTACAGGCGTTGTATTGGGAGGAAAATCGCCAAAAAGGCAATAAATATCCATACTAAAATTTTTGAGGCGGCTAAATGGCCGCCTTGCCTTTTTTAATTTCCAAATTTATCCATTCCATAATTATAGAAACAAGATATTCTTGTTCAGATTTGGTTAGTTCTCTGTGTTGAGGAAATTTGTGCCATTTTTCGATACAGGCGCGACAACAAGTTGCTGTTGCGTGTTGAGCAATAAACACAGGATGTCCTCGCATCGGAGTTTGTTTACCATCGTTAATTGGTTCAGCCGGTGCTACTCTATCCCGAATAAAATCACAGGCATGAGAATAAATTGTATCAAGCCCTTTGTCCTTAATATATTCAAGCTCCTTTGTTCGAAGCTTAAATCTGCTCCTGAATTTTGATTTTGCAAGTCTATCTAAAATATCCATATTTGTTAATTCAAAATCCTTTTGTAAATTTCAATAATTGCATCGTTTATGTCTATAAAAATAACTTTTTCAAAGCAATCGTTTTTGATAATAAATTCTCTAACTGTATCAGTTGCTATATTGCAGGCTTCTTCTAATGGGAAACGATAAACTCCGCAGGAGATAGCAGGAAAAGCAATTGTTTTTATTTCGTTTTCTTTTGCAAGGTTTAAAGCTGTTTCATAACAAGATTTTAAAAGTTCTCTCTCGTTTTTATTGCCCCCATGCCAGACAGGTCCTACTGTATGTATTACATAATTTGCCGGCAGATTATATCCTTTTGTAATTTTGGATTTACCAGTTTCGCAGCCATTCAGCGTTCTACATTCTTCTAATAATTTACCCCCTGCAGCACGATTAATAGCACCATCTACTCCGCCACCACCTAATAAACTCGTATTTGCGGCATTAACTATTGCATCAACTTCTAACTTTGTTATATCGCCTTTTAAAATTTCAATTTGTGTCATAAACTCACAATCTCCTAACACCAATTATAGCACTGATTTTGAGATTTGACTTACATTTTTTACACGAAGAATTGAGCAAATCTTACACTTTTTTACAGGAAATCTGGGGTAAAATTACATTTTTTTACAGGAAAGTTAAATTATTTGAAAATTATCATCTAATTTTTGCGGTAACAAGAAATTGTATCTGCTTTCAAAATCCGTCAGTTTATAAAACCCTAAATTCCTACTGATTATGTTTATTTGTACGTTTTTATCAAGCAGTAGCTTTATGTGAGTGTTTAACAACAGGTCAAAATTGTCTATTTTAACATCTTTGAAAAGCAATCCCTTTTGTCTTTTAGGTATTTTATTAAATAAAATATCCGGTATTTGTAATGTTCTTATCTTATATTTTGCTCTGATATTTTCGACG
>Ga0256404_1007113_pt1 | contig 17926 bp, 18 predicted proteins | sample RumenRJG_01DNA_FD_185990 | JGI IMG/M metagenome (GOLD analysis project Ga0256404, IMG submission 185990) | Bovine rumen microbial communities from Lethbridge, Alberta, Canada - RJG_01 | ecosystem: Host-associated > Mammals > Digestive system > Stomach > Rumen | place: Canada: Alberta | collected...
TTTGTCGCCGTCGGTCGATTACCGACAGCATCCATCTGGGGTTCACGCAAGGGCGGCGTACGGGGGTATAACCTAATGCGAAGGCAAGTGCTGGCGCTTACTTACCCACCCAAGCTACAGAAGCGTCGCATTTTTTAAAATAAGACAGAGGTGTGGATCGACACCGAGAAGCTGTATGAGGTCCTGTATTCATTCCAAATGGAGGGTTAAGACATGGGAAACAAGATTAAATACAACCTGAAAAACGTTCATGTCGCTAAGCTCACAGAGACGGAAGTGGAAGGGGTGCGTTCTTACAACTATGCGACGCCCAGGGCGATCCCCGGAGCGGTCAGTCTCTCGCTTGATGCCGAGGGTGAGTCCACACCGTTTTACGCCGACGGTATCGTGTATTTCCGCTCTGTGACCAATAACGGCTATTCCGGTGATCTTGAGATGGCGCTGATCCCTGACTGGTTCAGGACGGAGATCCTGCAGGAGGCTCTGGACAAGAAAGGTGTCCTGGTCGAGAAGATCACAACAAAGGAGAGTGTGAAGTTCGCACTTCTTTTCGAGTTCGACGGCGACATCAACTGCATCCGCCACGTCATGTATAACTGCAGTTCTTCCCGTCCATCCATCGAGTCGGAGACCAAGGAAGACACCATCGAGCCAGGTACGGAGAAGCTGACGATCGCGGCGGATCCCAGGGCGGACGGCCTGGTGAAGTCCAAGACCGGCGAGACTACCGATGCGACAACCTATGCGAACTGGTACCAGTCCGTTTACGTACCTGATATCGAGGAGGAAGAGTGATGATAGAGCGCACGATCAACATTTCCGGTAAGGATGTTCTGTTCCGATCCTCGGCTACAGTGCCGAGGCTCTACAGGGCAAAGTTCAAAAGGGATATCTTCAAGGACCTCTCCAAGCTTGAGAAGTCCTACAGTAAGAGGAAGAAGGGAGAAGAGGAACTGCAGATCGACGATCTGGAGATCTTCGAAAATGTAGCCTATATCATGGCCTATCATGCAGATCCTTCCATCCCGAAGACTATCGATGAGTGGCTTGATCAGTTCGAGATGTTCTCAATTTACCAGGTGCTTCCGCAGATCCTTGAGTTGTGGGGCGACAATCTGATGACGGATGTAACGGCAAAAAAAGGACTGGCAGAAGTGAGCGGGAAATGACCACGCCGCTGTTCCTTCTGCGATGCTGTGAGGTCGGGATCTCTATACGGGATCTCGACCTTGTTACGATCGGGTTGGTGCTCGATATCTGGACAGAGAAGTCCAACGACGGCGTGAAATACAGGCGGGTTGCAGATCAGGCGGATTTCGATAAGTTCTAGGTGACGAGTTCTAGGTGACTTGAATGGGCATTTTTTTGACCAGTAAGCATAATACAAATGGGTTTTTATTTGATTATGATAGGATTATAATTAAACTTTGTAAGGCATCTTTGCATTAACTGTAGGAGGAATAATTATATGGCACTAGTGACCTGTCCGGAATGTGGGAGAAAAAATGTTTCAGATTCTGCAGTTGCTTGCCCTGATTGTGGATTTGGCATTAGGGAGTATTATACGAATATCAAAGAGCAACAACAAAAAGAAGAAAAGGAAAAAGAATACAGAGAGCATGCGCGATCTGTTGCCCAAAATCTTGATGATGACATAAAAAAACATCAAGCCAAAAGAGCGGAATTACTTGCTCAAAAAGAGGCTCAAAAAACTATTAATGAAAATCAAATTAGCCAGGAGACTATTAAGGAGTCTGGCGTTGAAGAAGAACAAGACAAAAAGAGACTAATTGAACAATGTAAAATAGAAGTAAAAAAGGATGCGCAAGCAGAATTAATAACCAGATTAAAAAAGAAACGGATAGAGTTTCTTCTTCTTATTGTAGCATTGTTTCTTACAATATCTGCGCTATTGCTAATTGACGAAATGTTAAAAATAGGAAATGGGCTAGACTTGTTTGGCTTTTTTGGAGTTGTGGTAGGTGGCTTTATGTGTATTGGCTCATTAGGGCTTTTGAAGGAATATGACGAGAGTATTAAAGCAGCAGAGAAAGGGCTTGATGAGTACAACAAGTTAATCCAACAGCGTATAACAGCTGAAGCTGATGCTAAAGAAAAAGAGAGGATTAAGCGTGAGATTGAAATGATGAATAATGTCCCTTGTCCTGTTTGTGGAAGCCGAAATACATACAGGATTGATCCAGTAGAAAGAGCTGTATCAGTGAAATTATGGGGGATGGCTTCCAGTAAGATTGGAAAGCAATATCAATGCAGGAATTGTAAACATATGTGGTAAAACTATTACTAGTAATGACGAGCATCAGCCAGAAATGGCTGGTGCTTTTTTCGTGCCCTGAAAGTAGGTGATGAGGTATGGCAGGAGGAAGAATTAAGGGAATTACGGTCGAGATCGGCGGCGACACTACAGGTCTTGATAAAGCTCTGAAAGGTGTAAACTCCACGATCAAAACTACGCAGTCTTCTCTGAAGGATGTAAATAAGCTCCTAAAGCTGGATCCCGCCAATACGAACCTCGTCACCCAGAAGCAGAAGCTCCTGAATGATGCAGTCAACGCCACAAAGGAAAAACTCGAGGCGCTTAAGACTGCCCAGGAGCAGGCAAGAGAGCAGCTGGAAAAAGGAACTCTCGGCCAGGACAAGTATGATGCACTTCAGAGGGAGATCATCGAGACAGAGGAAGAGCTGCGTCGTCTGCAGCAGGAAGCCGAGACGACCAGCAGTGTTCTTTCTAAGATCGATGAGGCTGGAAAGAAGATCGAGAAGGCCGGTGATACGATCACAGGTGTAGGGAAGGCAGTAATGCCGGTATCGTCTGCTGTTGCAGGTCTAGGTGCTGTCTCCATAAAGACGTCAGCGGACTTTGATTCTGCCATGAGCCAGGTGGCAGCTGTATCTGGAGCGGTTGGGGAGGACTTCGATGCTCTCCGGGAAAAGGCTCGTGAGATGGGAGCCAAGACCAAGTTTTCTGCTTCTGAGGCAGCAGATGCCATGAACTACATGGCTATGGCCGGCTGGAAAACAGAGGACATGCTCTCCGGTATCGAAGGCATCATGAACCTGGCTGCAGCTTCCGGGGAGGATCTCGCAACCACGTCGGATATCGTGACAGATGCCCTGACTGCTTTTGGACTATCCGCACAGGACTCTGGGCATTTTGCAGATCTTCTTGCTGCGGCTTCTTCCAACGCCAATACGAATGTCTCCATGATGGGCGAAACATTCAAGTACTGTGCGCCGATCGCTGGAGCGTTGGGATATACAGCGGAAGATACAGCTGAAGCGATCGGCCTTATGGCCAATGCCGGTATAAAATCCTCCCAGGCAGGTACCTCCCTTCGTACCATCATGACAAGGCTTCAGGGAGAACTGGAACTGTCCGGAGAAGCCCTCGGTGATGTGATGATCCAGACTGCGAATGCGGACGGATCCATGAGGGAGTTCTCTGATATCATCGCAGACTGCAGGAGTGCTTTCTCCAAGATGACGGAGTCCGAGAAAGCAGCAGCAGCGGAAACCCTGGTAGGCAAGAATGCCATGTCCGGATTCCTGGCGCTGATGAACGCGGCGCCGGGAGATATTGAAAAGCTGGAAAGCGCCATCTCTACCTGCTCCGATGAAGTGGATGGTTACAGCGGAGCCGCTGAGAAGATGGCGGCAGTCATGCAGGATAACTTGAATGGCCAGATCACGATATTGAAGTCACAGCTGCAGGAGCTGGCGATCTCATTCGGAGATGCCCTGATGCCGGCTGTCCGGAAGGTTGTCACTGCAGTCCAGGGATTTGTTGATAAGCTGAACGGCATGAGCGAAAGTCAGCGGAACACGATCCTACGGATTGGCATGCTTGTGGCAGCCCTGGGACCTTTCCTTGTGATACTCGGTACGTGTATCTCTAAGGTCGGCATCGCCATGCAGGGCTTTGTAAAGCTGGCCGGTGCCTTTGGAAAACTGAAAGTAGCTGTGGAAAATGCCCATGGCGTACTTGGAAAGATTGGAGCAGCACTGGGAGGTGTATCCGCACCGGTGCTAGCCGTTGTAGCAGTGATCGCAGTCCTTGTGGCTGCGTTTTTACATTTATGGAGAACGAATGAGGGATTCCGGGAAGCGATCACCTCCACCTGGGAAAAGATCAAATCCACTATTTCCACATTTGTGGAGGGGATAAAAGAGCGGCTCAGTGCCTTGGGCTTTAGCTTCTCTGATGCAGCAAACTTCATCCGGCTTATCTGGGAAGGCCTCTGCCAGTTCCTGGGACCGATCTTCATAGGAGCTTTTAATGCCATTGCCGTAAACATTGAAACGATACTTGGTGTGATCACAGGGATCTTTGATGTATTCAGCGGGCTGTTCACAGGAAATTGGGACCTGTTGTGGCAGGGTGTCAGCGAGATCTTTTCTTCCATCTGGAACGGAATCACCGGGACATTCACCAACATCACCAATACGATGAAGAACGTACTCAATGTATTCCTTTCCTTCATCGGAACCAATATCACGAATGTCTTGAATGCGGTGAAGGCTGTGGTGGTCTCGGTACTGTCTTACATAAGGAGCTTTTTCTCCAATGCGTGGAGCAGTATCCGGAGCACTACCTCTTCAGTCTGGAGCTCGATAAGAGCTGCGATAGTACAGCCGATCGAGAGCGCGAGGGATGCGGTAAGGAACGCGATCGATAAGATCAAAGGTTTTATGGACTTCGAGTGGAGCCTGCCGCACCTAAAGCTCCCTCATATCAGTGTTTCCGGTTCTGCGAATCCGCTGGACTGGTTAAAGGGCAGCGTCCCGCATTTTAGCGTGGACTGGTATAAGACAGGCGGCATTTTCAACTCACCTTCCATCATCGGTGTAGGCGAGGCAGGATCGGAGGCGGTAATTCCGCTGGACGCCTTTTATTCCTACATGGACAGGGCGGTGAACAGGATCATTGCAGCATCCTCTGGTGGAGATAATGCAGCAGTCATCTATGAGGCAGTCAAGGCCGGCATGCAAGATGCTGATATTGGAATCAGCCTGAACGGGCGTGAGTTTGGCAGGACGCTCAAAGGAATGGGGGTGAGCCTTACATGATTCTTAAATATATAAGTTCAAGGGGAAGGGAATTCTCTTTCATGAGCAGTGGCCTCAAGGTGAAGGAGTCAAACTTCCACTCCTCGGGTTGGACGCCGGAGGGAAGGGAGATCGAGTACGGACTCAGGGTCAGCCGCTTTAAAAGGGAGCCGGTCACATACCAGGCACAGCTGGTCCTTATGGGGACGCAGGAGGAGAACTTCACGCTCCTTGATGCTTTCCATGATGCTCGGGTATTTGACATCAGGAACAGGAGACCGGGAAAGGTCTACTGGAATTCATATTATGCGGAATGCTATATCACCTCGATAGACCCTCAGCCGGATGAGTTCAGGCAGAAGGTGAACATCGAGGTGTATTGCCCCTATCCTTTCTGGATCAAGGAAGAAGTGGTCAAGTTTTATGATTCTGCCTCATATATGGATTCAGGCTTTCTGGATTATGAATTTGACTACAACCACGACTATAAGGGAAGAACAGCCGGTGAGGGAAGGATCACAAACGATACCAGTGTCCCCTGCAAGATAAAGATCATGATCTATGGGCCGGCAACAAATCCTAGGATCAGTATCGCGGGTCAGCATTACAGTGTTTTCTGCACCCTGGTAGAAGGCGAGACTCTCACGATCGACCAAGTAAACGGGACGGTGATACGGGAGACCGGGGAGCTGGGAAACAGGAAGAAGATCAATGAGTTCAATAACCGCAGCAAGGAAGAGAGTATCTTTACTCCGGTCCCGATCGGACAGAGCGTGGTGAACTGGTCAGGCAAGTTCTACTTTGAGATCACAATGTATAAGGAAAGGGATGAAGCAAAATGGAAAGAGTAATTCTTGCCAATGAGGCTTTGGCTGAAATCTGCTTCCTTGATTATGATATCGACCTGGATCTTGGAGATACGAACGACTTTGTGATCTACATTCCCTATCCGGAATGGGATGGCGCCTTGAAGCCTAGGATGTTTGCCTATGTTCCAGGTACAGAATATGGGGGCATCATCCGCTCGATCAGCGGGAATACTAAAGAAGACCAGGTCCAGGTCACGGGAACTACATGGAGGGGGATGCTGGCCCAGCGCTTTATCTGTCCTGCTGCAGGAAATGACTACTTTACCGTATCGGGCGATCTGAACACATGCATCCGGACAGTATTGGGAAACACTTTCAGGGGATTCTTTACTGTTTCGGAAAAAAGCACGGGAGTAAATCTGAATGGATACCAGTTTGAACGGTACTGTTCGATGCTGGATGGCCTTACCAAAATGCTGCACAGCAAAGGGTATAAATTAAAGATCCTCTATGAGCAGACACAGGAAGGAGGCCATGTGGTCCTGTCAGCTGAGCCGGTCAAAGATCTGTCAGATAAAGTTCAGATCTCCCAAGACTACCGGCTGGATTTCATCAGCAAAAAGGACTACGGGTTTGTCAACCACCTGATTTGCCTCGGATCTGGCCAGCTGAGCAACAGGACCGTGGTAGATCTTTATGCAAGTTTAAACAGAGAGATCAGCCAGACAAAAACGATCATAGGAGCGAATGAGGTCCAGGCTGTGTATGACTATCCAAACGCAGCAGACAGTACTGAACTGATCCGTGAAGGGACAAAGCGGTTTAAAGAACTGATCAGCACGGATGAGATGGAGGTCTCCCTGGAAGGAGGATCCGATATCAATGTCGATATCGGGGATGTCATCGGCGGCCATGACTATATCACCGGGGTCGATATAAAGGTAACAGTGACGAAGAAGGTCTTCAAGATCAATGGGGGCGTTTCTTCAATTGAGTATGGATTGGAGGAGATACAGTGAAGATCGTAACAGGATACAGGGGAGAGCCCCATATCACAAGCCAGGACCATCAAAGCTTTTACCAGGGGGTGTTTGGAAGAGAGATGTACGTCCTTGGAACAGGAAATGAATTTGCGGCAACACTCACGGATACCAACACTATCACAGTCAGTGACGGGGACGGAATCATGCAGGGCTGCCATTTCAGGATAGATCTCGGGGAAGAAGAAGAGATCGTTATGCCGCCGGGAAGTAGCGGCATGTACCGGAACGATCTATTGGTCGCAAGGTATACGAAGGATGCGGAAACTGCTGTGGAGGATGTTCAGCTGGTGTCGATCACCGGGACGCCGACGGAAGGGAGGCCTGATCTCCCGAGCTACCACAGCGGAGAGATAGTGAACGGCGAGACCGTAGACTTCCCCTTATACAGAGTGCATTTCAGCGGATTTACGATCGACGAGATCGTGCCGCTGTTTTTCATTCTGCCTTCGTTTGAAGCGGTCTATCAGAGCCATGAAGCACTGGCTGACAATGTAGATCAGGGCTTTGCAGCCGTAAATACGAGCATTACCCAGAAATACAACACCCTGAATAACAGCATAAACCAGCTGCTGAACTGGAAGTTCCTGAAATCAGCTAATGGTACCGCCTCAGCAACGTTTCCGTTGTCTACAACCCATGAGATAGCGGTTGTAACAAAGATATCAGTGCTCAATGGCCATCCTGTCTATGCATCGAAGATCATCCCGGTAGTCTTTATAGATTCCGGTGGAGTGGAGTGCCTCTTTGTCACAAGATGGGGAAATGATTATGACGGCGACGTTGTCTGGATGGCCCGGAAAACCAGCAGCAATGTTATTGTCTATCTTTATGTCGCGTATAACGGGACCACAAATGCCACTTCAGGTGCGACGACCTGGTACTACTACAGATAAGGGGGAAAAGATATGAAGGAGTTCTGGAACATGATACAGATCATTTTTACAGCGGTGGGCGGTTGGCTTGGCTATTTCCTGGGAGGCTGCGATGGGCTTCTCATAGCTCTGGTGGTGTTCGCCGTAACGGATTATATCACCGGCGTCATGTGTGCCATCGCTGACAAGAAGCTGTCCAGCGAGATTGGATTCAAAGGTATCTGCAGAAAAGTTATCATATTTATGCTGGTGGGCATTGCCCACGTGCTTGATGTCAATGTGATCGCCACCGGGAGCGTGCTCCGGACGGCGGTCATTTTCTTTTATCTCTCCAATGAGGGTGTGAGCCTTCTGGAGAACGCAGCTCACTTGGGGCTCCCTGTACCGGAAAAGCTCAAGGATGTATTGGAACAGCTCCATGACAGGGCTGAGAAGGAAAAGGAGGAAGAGTGATGGCTTATACGAACAGTAAGATGGTAGTCCATACAAAACTGAGCCCGAACCATTCCGGGCAGAGGACCCACAGCATCGACAGAATCTCGCCCCACTGCGTGGTTGGGCAGGTGACTGCTGAGAGCCTGGGAAACCTCTTTGCACGCGCCTCCTATCAGGCATCCAGCAATTACGGGATCGACAAGGATGGTCGTGTAGGCCTTTACGTGGAGGAGAAGAACCGCTCCTGGTGTACTTCGAGTAGTGCCAATGACCAGCGGGCAGTCACGATCGAGTGCGCGTCTGATACATCCAGTCCTTACAGGATGAACGACGCGGTATATCAGACGCTCATCAAACTCTGTGCTGATATCTGCAGGAGAAACGGAAAGAAGAAGCTGCTTTGGTTCGGTGATAAGAACAAGACCCTGAACTATTCTCCGGCATCCGACGAGATGGTTATTACGGTCCACAGATGGTTCGCCAATAAAAGCTGTCCGGGGGACTGGCTCTATTCTAGGCTTGGCGATCTGGCAAATAAGGTCACGGCAGAACTTGGAGGCCCTACAGAGTCCGTTGAAACTGAGATCATGCTCAGCAAGGGCGACCGGGGCAGTGCCGTTGAGGAGATGCAGAAGATGCTGATCGCCTGCGGATACTCCTGCGGTAGCTGCGGAGCGGACGGAATCTTCGGTAACGATACGCTGAAGGCAGTCGAGGCATTCCAGAGGGCAGCAGGACTCTCTGTGGATGGTATCTACGGCCCTAAGTCAAAATCGACTCTGACTGCGCAGTATCAGAACAGAGGGAAAGCGGATAGCAAGCCCTACACGGAAGCCTTCATTGAGAAGGTAGCTCCCATGGCGCAGGCAGACCAAAAGACGTATGGTATCCTGGCATCGATCACTATAGCACAGGCAATCCTTGAGTCAGGATGGGGACGCAGTGAACTGGCAGTAAATGCCAACAACCTCTTCGGTATGAAGAAGTCGCTCTCGGGAAATACCTGGTCCGGATCCACCTGGGACGGAAAGAGCGTCTACAGTAAGGAGACGAAGGAAGTATACGCTACCGGACCTGCGACCGTACAGGCAGACTTTCGGGCATACAAGTCCTGGGTGGAGTCCGTCTGCGATCACTCTGCTTATCTGCTGGGAGCGAAGAACGGAAATGTCCTCCGCTATGAAGGACTAAAAGGCTGCACAGACTACCAGAAAGCGGCCCAGATCATCAAGGACGGCGGATATGCCACAAGCCCCACATATGTTGAAAAGCTCTGTTCCATCATAGAAGAGTGGAAACTCACGCAGTACGATGTGATGGATACTCCTACAAAGAAGGAAGAGAAGCCGGATACCGCCGCTATGGCGATCACGATCTATGTGCCGGGCTTTACGACAAGCAGGAGCGATGAGCGGCATGGAGACGGCATGGTGATCCACAGCGAATCCGGCCAGACGTTGGTCATTGACGGATTTGACGGCGGGGCGCCTACTAAGTCACTGATCAGCTACCTGAAAAAACATAATTATAAGGAACTGCACCTAATGCTGTCCCATCCTCATTACGACCACTACAAAGGACTCCGGATGATCATGGCGGACAGCTTTTTCAGTATCAAGACCTTTTTCTGTTATGACCCGGACAGCATCAAACATGGCATCGGAAGCAGCGCCAATGGAAGATCCGTCAAGGAAGACTATGACAACCTGAACGCCTGCATCAACCAGGCAAAGGGGAGAGGTGCCACGATCGACTATCTGGATACGGGAAGATATGTGGTTCTTGGTGATATCGAGTTCAAGGTGTGGAGGAAGCAGCCGACACACTTCACGGACTTGGATGACGGTAACGCCTATGCTTTCACCAATGACGGGTCCTTATGCTGCTATTTCTCGAAGCTCAGATTCCTCACTACTGGTGACGGCCCTACAGATCTGAAGGAAGCGATCGCGTACTTTGGTGACAAGGTCTATGTCCTGAAGGTTCCCCATCACGGAAACAGCTGCTCGAAGAGCAATGCTCAGGCAGCAAGAAATGCCGGCTGCGTAATCGCCTTTGAGACCAACATCGAGTCAAAGGGTCCCGGTACAACGGACTTTACGGCGTATGGAGCAAGGCGCCTGATCGAGCAGGGCGTAAAGGTCCTGATGCAAAACAAGGATATCATTATGACAGCTTCCGGCGGAAAGCTTACCGTGAGGCAGGGCGGAAGCACCTGGACGTTCGATGTACCTTACGATGGAAAGCCTGCACAGCTCTACCGCGTCAGGAAGAGCTGGTCCAACGTGAACTCCCAGATCGGCGCTTACAGCATTCTTGCCAATGCGAAGGCAGCAGCAGATAAAGCTGGTAGCGCCTATGGAGTGTTTGACTGGAACGGGAAGGAGGTCTACAGGGCATCCGGAGTAAAAGATCCGTATCTCGTCCGAGTGACGAAGGTGATGGATATACGGAAAGGGCCGGGGACAAGCCACGGTAAAGCTGAAAGGAAGTGTCCCGCCGGGATCTTTACGATTGTTGAGGTGAAGGGTGACTGGGGAAGGCTTAAGAGCGGAGCCGGATGGATTCAGCTCAGCAAGACGGAGAAGATTTGAGTAGTGAAAAGCCTGAGGGTTGTATCGGAGAGATACGGCTCACAGGCTTTTCTTTTGTTGACAATATATATATATATATAATTTTATTTGGGTATTTGTGCATTATGTATGCTTACATTTGTGGGCTGTGAGCCCACCAATTTTTTCAGAAAATAACAGATAATTAGTAAAGTCAGACTATTGATAATGTGTTTATAGCTTCGAAGAGTATACGGTTTTTAAATGGAGGAAAAGGTGGACTTTAAAAAAAAGAAAGGAGCATACATTGAGCTTCGTAATGGTCTTCAAAAATACCTTGATGCAAAGTCAATTAATGGAATGAAAGCAATCTCATCAGACAGGCTGGAAGCTACCATTATTATCGATACACTAAGAGGCCGAGACGAACGAGAAGAGTTTATTACAGACCTCAAAAGCAATAAGTGTCTATATGAAGGTTCATTCATGAATAAAGCATTAAATGGAGTCTTCAATTTCGACAGAATAGATCAAATAGCCAGTTCAGAATGAAGTAAAGGAGGAGCTTGTCATGGACGAAAAAACAGTGATAGTAGGAAAAATGTCAAAAAAGACTGCCATAATACCCTTAATCATAGGAGGCTGCTTATTCATTTTGGGGTTTTTACTATATTCAGTTAATTTTGGTGGCGCTAAGATTAGTTCGTATAGTGGAAACAAGAAACCTTTTGGAGATTTACTGTTCTTTACATCATCCACAAATTCTGTAATTACAGTTATTCTATATCTGGGATTGCTGTTAATGGTTATTGGTGTTATTTTTTACATTGCGGTCTCTAAGGTATCTATCACTGTTACTGATAAACGAGTATATGGTACTGCGACATGGGGAAAGCGAGTTGATCTACCTTTTGACTCAATTTCGGCTGTTTCAACCGCAATGTTTAATAGCATTGCAGTTGCAACATCTTCAGGATCAATTAAGTTTTCCTGTATTGAAAACTATGAAGATGTACATAAAGAAATCAGCAAATTACTTATCGATCGCCAAAATGCTGGGAAGAGTACAATTATCGTTGAGAAAGAAACAGTTGCTGACAAAGATATTGCGGCTGAATTAAAAAAATACAACGAATTACTGAAAGAGGGTATTATCACACAAGATGAATTTGATGCAAAGAAAAAGCAATTATTAGAGCTATGATATTATTCATCAAGCATAAAATGTAAAGCTCGCAGTTCGCTGCGAGCTTTTTCTTTTTATGTTCAAAAGTTCTCCCAGACGTTATAAAAATCAGCCCTAAGCAGGCATGGGAAGGCAGAGGGATGGATAAGTTCCCTCAGAAGGGAGAACGAGAAAATGCAAGTTACAAAAATCACAACCCCTGCTGAACCTGCTGTGCCCAAGGCGCATCAGCTTTCTGAGAAGCAGTTATACGACGAGATCAACTATCACCGGGCCGAGGGGCTGTCAAAAAAGATGCTGGAAAAAGGGCTCATCACCCCTGATGAATACGACAAACTCCTGGTCGAAATCCGGAAGATATTTGTGCCAATTTTGGCGGAGCTCTTATGAGAATTGAGTTGATATGTGTCGGATAGTATCGCAACATCGGACTACGATCAGGAGGCGAGACCATGAAAAAGATAACGAGAATTGAGCCCACGGCGGCGCAGCCCGTGATGACAAAAACGAAAGTCGCTGCCTACTGCAGGGTCTCCACCGAGGCGGATGCCCAGCTTGTCAGTCTGGAAACACAGAAAAGCCATTATGAAGAGCTCATAAGCGCAAACTCGGAGTGGGTGTTCGCGGGGCTTTATTATGACGAGGGCATCAGCGGGACCAGCAAGGAGAAGCGGCCCGCGCTGCAGCGGATGATCGCAGATTGTGAAGCCGGAAAAATAGACCGGGTATTAGTTAAGTCATTATCGAGATTTGCCCGTAACACCACGGACTGCTTGGAGCTGACCAGAAAGCTGCTCGGCCTCGGGGTGACGATCTACTTCGAGAAGGAGAACCTTGACACCGGATCGATGGAGTCGGAGCTTCTGCTCTCGATCATGAGCAGTCTTGCGGAAAGCGAGTCCCTGTCCATTTCAGAGAACAACAAGTGGGGCATCCGGCACCGGTTCGAGAATGGGACCTTTAAGATCGCCAGCCCTCCTTACGGCTACGACTCGAAAGACGGAGAGATGGTCATTAACGAGGAGGAAGCCAGGTGGGTCCGCTGGATTTTCGCGCAGGCGCTGAGCGGAAAATCAAGCGGAGCGATTGCGCGGGAGCTCAACGAAAAACAGGTACCCACACGGAGAAACGGAAACTGGACGGGCACCACGATCCGGGGAATGCTTACAAATGAAAAGTACATCGGCGACTGCCTGTTCCAGAAGACCTACTCGGATTTCCGCTTCCGCAGGCACTACAATCACGGCGAGCGCGATCAGTTCTATATGGAAGATCATCATGAGGCGATCATCAGCCGGGAAGATTTTGAGGCCGCAGGAGCACTGCTTCAGCAGCGGGCGCGGGAGAAGAACATCAAAAAGGAAGATCTGCGGGTCACTAACAAGTATCCGTTTACCGGGATGCTTGTCTGCGGAGAGTGCGGCAGAAGATTTAAGCGGCACATCAACACAACAGGGAGCCTTAAGTATCCGGTTTGGGTCTGCAGTCAGCATCTGGAAAACGTGGGAGCCTGCTCCATGAAGTCCATCCGGGAGTTCGATCTGGAGCGTGCCTTCACGACCATGATGAACAAGCTCATCTTTGCAAAGAAGGATGTATTGGATGCGCTGCTTGATGGTATCCGAGGAGAGACGCATAAGGAAAACCTGCGACGGGTCGACGAGATCGGCCAGAAGCTGGAACAGAACGTGGAGCGGCGGCAGACCCTGACCACCATCATGACGCAGGGATATCTGGAGCCTGCGCTCTTCACGCAGGAGAGCAACACACTCGCCGCCGAGGCGGATGTGCTCACTGCGGAAAAAGAGCAGCTGGTGAAGGAGATCAGCGGCAGCCTTCATAAAACGGATGCGCTAAACGACTTGATCCGGTACGCGGGACACGCCGAGCCGGACCCTCATTTTGACGGGAAACTGGTCGGGCGGTTTCTCGACCACGCAGAGGTGCGGAGTCGAAACGAGGTGGTTTTCCATCTCAAATGCGGCCTGCGCCTGACAGAAAGGATTGGTGAAAATGAGTAGAGGACATACGCCTTTTGGCTACAGGATCGAAAACGGCGTTGCAGTGATCTGCGAGGATCAGGCAGAGCAGATCCGGAAGATCTACACCGGATACCTTGGCGGACTTTCCCTGAGAAACGCAGCGAAGGAAGCTGGGATAAAAATGGTGCATGCCTCGGTCAGGCGGCTCCTGCAGAATCCGCACCTTTTGGGTGACGACTTCTACCCGGCCATCATTGACAGAGAGACCTTCGACGCCTTTGAGAAAGAACGTAAGCGCCGGGAAAAAGCGCTGGGCCGGGACAATATGCAGAAGAAAACCGTGGAGCCGGTTCCCGCGCCCACATCCTTCCGGATGGCACAAGCGGCACAGATCTTCAGTGATCCTTACCAGCAGGCGGAGTACATATACAGCTTGATTGAAAGTGAGGTTTGAAATGGCAACAGTGAGAATGATCCCTGCCCGGCCTGCGGTCGGCGCGAGGAAGAAAACAGAGAATGCTCCCAAGATCCGGGTGGCAGCATACTGCCGCGTCTCTACGGATACAGATGAGCAGGCGACAAGCTACGATGCCCAGATCGAGCATTACACAGATCTCATCGCAAAGCATCCGGAATGGGAGCTGGCAGGAATCTACGCGGACGACGGCATCTCCGGCACCAACACGAAGAAGCGCGAAGAGTTCAACCGGCTGATCGATGACTGCATGGCAGGCCGTGTAGATATGGTGATAAGTAAGTCGATTTCGAGATTTGCCCGCAACACCCTCGACTGCCTGAAATACATCCGGCAGCTAAAGGAAAAGAACATCGCAGTCTTCTTTGAGAAGGAGGCGATCAACACGCTGGACGCCAAGGGCGAGGTCCTGCTCACCATCATGGCGTCCCTTGCGCAGCAGGAGAGCCAGAGCCTTTCCCAAAACGTTCGGCTGGGGCTTCAGTACCGCTACCAGCAAGGTAAGGTGCAGGTCTGCACGAACCGGTTCCTCGGTTATGACAAAGACGAGGAAGGCAACCTGGTCATCAATCCGGAAGAGGCTGAGGTGGTGAAACGGATCTACCGGGAGTACCTTGAGGGAAAGAGCTACTACGCCATCGGGCAGGGCCTCACAGCGGACGGCATCCGGACGGCAGCAGGCAACGATTACTGGCTGGCCTCCACGCTGAAGAAGATCCTGACGAATGAGAAGTACATCGGCGATGCGCTCTTACAGAAGACAGTCACCACAGACTTCTTAAATAAGAAGAGAGTGGTCAACAAGGGCATCGTGCCGCAATACTATGTGGAAAACAGCCACGAAGCCATCATTCCCCGTGATCTCTTCATGCAGGTGAAGGAGGAGATGGTCCGTAGGGCACGACTGGATACCGGCACCGGAAAGAGGCGGGTCTACAGCGGAAAGTACGCGCTTTCACACCTTGTGTACTGCGCTCACTGCGGTGACATTTTCCGAAGATCGCAATGGTTCATCAGGGGAGAGCACATTCCGGTCTGGCGCTGCATCAGCAGGCTGGAGAAAAAGAAATCCGGCATCGACTGTCCTTCACGGACCCTTTACGAGGCGGATCTGCAGGCTTCGGTCGTGACGGCCTTCAATCAGCTGGTCGAGCAGAAGGAAGACTTCCTGCCCGGCATGCGGCTCGCTATGGAGCGGATGCTCGGACAGAGCAACAGCCCGAGGGTTACAGAGATCGATAAGCAGCTGGAAGCCCTGCAGAAGGAGCTGCTGAAGAAAGCCAACGCCAATCAGGGGTTCGACTCGCTGGCCGACGAAATTGATGCGCTCCGGGAGGAAAAGCAGACTCTTCTGATGGAGGACGCAAGCCGCGCCGGACTAAGACAGCGGCTGACTGAGTTCGAAGAATTTCTGGACGGGCAGGTGACGGGGCTGACAGATTATGATGAGGCGATGGTCCGGCAGCTGGTCGAGCGGATCACGGTTTACGATGACCATCTTGCCTTTGAGTTCAAGTGCGGCATTGAAACGGAAGTACAGATGTGAACAGAAGCATCACGCAGGCGCTCCTTCGGGGCGCTTGTTTTTTTGTCTGCGCGGTAGAAAAGTTCACAGGAGCGTGCTATACTTATAAAGTCATAGGTTGATATTTGAAAGAGGTGAACGGATGCTCCAAAATAACATAGAACTGGATCTGAAAACAAAACTGATCGAGAGCGGCACCACCCAGACGGAGGTTGCGGAGAAGGTCGGAGTATCCCTTGCCTATGTGAACCGCATCACCAAGGGCCGGGAGCAGATCGTGAATAAGACCTTTGTGAAGATGATGGACGAGCTCGGCTATGATGTGGAGCTAACATATAAGAAAAAAGCAGCCGATTGAGGTTGCGGCAATCGGGATTTGGCGATGTAGATTAACTTTTGATTTTCTTCAGCATCAGAAACAGGAGAAAAAGTGATACGGATCAAGGACTTGACATCAGGTAATCCCGTGAGGCTGATACTGGTTTTTGCGCTACCGGTTCTTACGGGGAATATGCTGCAGCAGTTTTATAATTTGGTTGACTCTCTGATTATCGGGCAGCTGCTGGGAGTTACAGCACTGACAGCGGTTTCGGCCTCCGGGTGGCTGGACTGGGCCGTGCTGTCAATCCCCATGGGGCTGGCGCAGGGATATTCCATCCATGCCTCCCAGTGCTACGGTGGAAAACAGTATGCGGAACTGAAAAGAACCGTTGCACAAAGCTATCTGATCTCTGCAGCAGTGACAGTCGCGCTGGAGGCAATCAGCCAGACGCTGCTGCGTCCTGTGCTGACATGGATGAATTCGCCGGAGGAAACCCTTCATCTGACAGAGAACTATCTGCGAATTATCTATGCAGGCCTGCCGGTGGTGATGTGCCTGAATGTGTTCAGCGGCTTTCTGTACGCGCTGGGAAACAGCAGAACGCCTCTGCTGGCTCTGGCCTGCGCCACGGCGGTAAACATCGCTCTGGACTGGTGGTTTGTCGGTTCCCTGGGCCTTGGCACTAACGGCGGCGCGTATGCGACCGTGATAGCACAAGCGGTTTCCGCCGGAATCTGTCTGGCTGCGGTATTGAAGATTCCGGAACTTCGCCCTCAGCGGGTCGATTACCGTCCTGACCGGATAGTGATTCGAAAACTTGTTCGGCTCGGATTCCCGATTGCCTTTCAGAACCTCATCATTTCACTTGGAGGGCTCATACTGCAAGGCGTGGTCAACGCCTTCGGATTCGTCTTTATGGCCGGGTACAACGCGGCCTCCAGGCTGCAGGGACTGGTGGAAATCGCAGGATCTTCCCTGGGGAGCGCGGCGGGTACCTTTACCGGGCAGAATTATGGCGCCGGAAGAATGGATCGTGTAAGGCTGGGGCTGCGGCGTTCAGCACAGATCGGTTTTCTGCTCGCACTTACCGTCGGAGGGCTGATGACAGTATTCGGAAAGTCCATTCTTTCCCTGTTTATCCGGGATGAGGCGGAACTGGCAGATCAGGTGCTGGCGATTGGATATGATTTTCTTCGGGTGATGGCAGCCGGGTTGCCCATGCTATATCTGCTTTTTGTTTACAGAACTACACTGCAAGGCTTGGGCGATACAGTGATGCCGATGATTTCCGGCTTTTTGGAATTGGCGCTGCGTGTTGGAGCAGCGCTGCTTCTTCCTGCGATTCTGGGATATTGGGGAGTTTATCTGGCAGAGATTGCAGCATGGATTGGTGCGGGAGCTTTTCTGATCATGGTCTGTTATCATCGACTGCACAGGCTGACAAATACCGTGGAAGAAACAAAATGACGCGATATTGTTCCCTAAGATTTACGCACCTTTCCGGTTTGATGGCTCCCTTTTGGAAAGATATTTCGGAATATGAAGGAGAAAGAACAGATGAATCTGAACAGGATGATTCCCAAAGCAGGCGCAGCGATCGTAACGGTGACAGTGTTTCTGTTTGCTGCATTTGAGATCATTAATTTTTCGATGGGCAG
>Ga0256404_1007115_pt1 | contig 17920 bp, 24 predicted proteins | sample RumenRJG_01DNA_FD_185990 | JGI IMG/M metagenome (GOLD analysis project Ga0256404, IMG submission 185990) | Bovine rumen microbial communities from Lethbridge, Alberta, Canada - RJG_01 | ecosystem: Host-associated > Mammals > Digestive system > Stomach > Rumen | place: Canada: Alberta | collected...
AAAGTACGGGAATTATTTGGTTATTTCAAATAAAACCCGTACCTTTGCACTCGCTTTTAAGGAAGCAACCTTTGATGGTGCCCGTAGTTCAGTTGGTTAGAGCGTCAGATTGTGGTTCTGAATGTCGTGGGTTCGAGTCCCACCGGGCACCCAAGGTAGAAAATTCGGGAAAACCCAGTAAACAAAGGGGATTCCCGATTTTTTATGGGCGAAAGGCGAGTTTCCACTTTTGGAAAAATTTTCCATATTTGGACAAAAAATCGCCGCAAAATCGCCGCAAAATTGGTTAAAATTCTGAAAATCGCCGCAAAATCGCCGCAAAAATTTCGGAGAATTAGTAAAGAAATCAGAATTTTCGAAATGCTTACAAAATGACGCAGTAAGATTTCGAGTGACGCAAAAAACAAAGAAAGGCATAGGCGATGCGTATTTAGGATTGAAATGACGTTTGGATCGTACATGATAATAACAATTAAAAAGTTAAAGTTATGGCAACGATCTCAATTGAATTAGGGAAGTTCAGTTCCCAAAAACAACGAGAAGTCTATCTGTTGGTTAGACAGGGAGACTCGAGAAGAAGGATCAAGACAGGTGTTAAGCTGTTGGAGACCGAGTATTCAACTAATATGGGCAAAGTCAGAATCAGGTCCGTATTAAAAGCTAGAGCTGTCGAGAAACTGAAAAATGAATTAGAGGACAGTCTTGATGTCATCAATCAAGTCTCAATGGGTGAATCTACTGAGGACGCAAAACACATTGCTGCACGACTTGTAAAGAAGCAAGAAAGCAACACGTTGGATTTCTTTGTATTCTCTGAGAATTGGCTTGAACGTACAGACATTAAAGGCGCGAAGAACTATAGGTGCATGCTGAATACCCTTGAAAAGTTCAATGGTAGTCGCAAGCTTCTTTTTCAGGACATAGATGTTCGTTTCCTCAGAGATTTCGAGCATTATCTCGAAGAACGCCCCAGAGCCAAGTCTTTGTACCTTGGAGCAATTCGTCACCTCTTCCACGAGGCGATGATTGAATGCAATACCGATGAAGAGACTGTCATCAAGAACAATCCTTTTCAGCGATACAAAACGCCCAAACAGGTGATGAAGAAAGGCGTTAGGGCATTGAGCCTAGAAGAATTCCTAAAGATAGCCAATTATCAGCCTCGTGAAATTGGCCGCAAACAGTTGGCTCATGACTGTTTTATTCTGTCTTTTTGCCTAATGGGCATGAACTCTGTAGACCTATACAACGTGAAAAAATTGGAGAATGGCATTTTGAAATATAACCGCACAAAAACAAAAGGCCGTCGTAGTGATGATGCATACATTGAAGTGCGAGTTCACCCATTCATAAAGAAACTCATGACTAAATGGAAAGGCACCGGAGGATATGTGTTCAATTTCCATAGCAAATTCAAACGTCCAGATGACTTCAATCGTTCTCTCAATATTGGGCTGAAAGCTATTGGTGACGAACTGCACATGCCAGGACTTCAGTTCTATCAGGCTCGTCACACTTTTGCAACCCTATCACGAAACATGATGAAGTTCAGTAAGAGTGATGTCGATGAAGCTCTTAATCATGTGGGCAACTTTGATATTGCTGATGTCTATATCACCAAAGACTTCTCAATCATTAACGAAAACAACTATAAGTTGATTGATCGTGTTTTTGATTTAGAGCCTACCCCAATGGAATCCAAGGCAAAAGCCGTGCCTAGGAAGCATAACAGTATGGACGAAACGGGTGAAAAGAAGAAAATTGGCTAATACTCAGTTACTAACTAGATCCTCACTCCAAGTTTTAAAGTGTGGGGATTTGGTTTTAACTTGTGGGATATGGTGGTCCGACTTCGGTTTTAAAGCGTGGGGATTTGGTTTTAAAGTGTGGGGATTCAAGGCTGTAAAGCACTGTTATACACTACATTTCAACCAGTCTGATAGAGCATAATAATAGTCCCTGCTTATAACAGGCATGCCCTCTGGACGAGGTTTTGCTTTCCAAGAATTAAATAATTAACAATATTGTCGTGAATTTTTACTTTTCGGCCATTCGTGCGCCCGCGGAGAATAAGTTTTAAAGCGTGGGGATTCGCGCCTGCGAACAAGTTTTAATGTGTGGGGATTCCTCATACCTTTGGTATGAAGCCAAAATGAAAGTAGCTCGCCAAGCATCTATACTCGACGAGCCGCTAACCCATTGATTTAAAGCCAAAAGATAAATAATTATCCTTCCCTGCCTGATTTCTCAGAAGCTTTCTCTGCTTTTGAGACTTCACCTCTGATTGCCTGAATAACCCAGCCAATGCCTTTTGTCTCGCCAGTCTTAGTCCTTCTGCGACCTTGGATGTCCTCCAGTGTTTTCATTATGTCCGGCAATATTTTGATAGCCCTTATCAGCAGTTCCTTATGCGGATTCAGATTGTCTTTACTGAAGCCCATCTGATGTTTCATATAGTTCGTCACTTGTGGAGATATGAAGCCCAACGACACTTTTGCTGTCAAGTGCACCCTTTCCAATTCCTGGTCTCTGAATTTCTCTTGATAAACGGGTATCAATTCGAATCCAACCACTGGACTCTTACAGTTGCTCGGGTTCTGCCTTAATTTCTCGTAAGTGAACGTATAAGGACAAGTGTCATCAAGCATTCTTTTTACTGGTCTCAATACCCGTTCCTCCAGATGGTCAATACGGTCTTTTCCGTCTTTGGTATACTTATCTGCCGGAATACCAAGCCAGTTCTTCAGTTCTGCAATACTTAGGCGTAATGGTCTTTCCTGCCCACTCATAATCATGTAAAACTGGAGAGCAGAAGATGTAGGCAATGCCAATGCTTTGTTCAGTTCAAAACGCTTAAAACCTAACGTAAAATCAGATAACACATCCCAGATGCGGTTGTCAACCTCTACTGTGATCATCCCAGAGCGATACACATACGTTGCGTTGTTGATGAATCCACAAACCGTATAGCGATTATCATCCCTATACTCAAAAGAACGACTACGCAGCGCATACAGGGCTTTTTCGATGTCGTGGTGCTTCATTTTTGTATTGAAAAGCACATCAGAGGCAGGCATGGTGATTGTTACATTGAACAAACCCAAATCAATCTTGTGTAGATGATCTTTCAGCTTGATCCCCTTCAGATGGTTTGATGCATATTCCATGATACGCAATACTACACGCTGTTCCAGTATGCTCATTTCCTTTTGTCGGGCCCAGGTATAGACAAATGAAGTCACAATGTCCTTATTCTGGGTATGAATTGTCGTAAGTTCTTTTCTGCTCATACTTCATCCTCCACTCCAAACACCTCGCTGGCATTGCCCCGCTTAGTCTTCTTGACCCTAATTTCCCCATTCTTTGCCTCATAGCTTGTGATGGCCATATTCAGTCCTATAGCAAAAATGTCCTTCAGAGCAATACCTTCACGTTCTGCAATAGCTCTAACTTTCGCTATCTGTCCAGCTTCAATTAGCGTACATACATGCTCCATCTGCTTCTTTTCCTTGGAGCCAGCTCTCGTTCTGCGTCCTGGCTCCTCATTCGGCTCACTCGTTAGGTTCTCAACGAGGTCGCTCATATCAAATTTCTTCTTCATTATTCTCAAAATTTTAGTGATTCATGCTCTTTATCAGTTCTTCGGTGAATGCCAGATAGTCCTGTGCTCCATTACTCTTGGGCGCATAGGTCACGATGTCCTGAGCCTCGTAAGGTGCCTCTGCCAAACTTACATTCTTGCGGATCTTCGTCTGATAAACTGTCTTCCCTAGTGAGTCGCGCAGTTGCTTTTCCACGCCCCTACCCAGTTTTGTTGACTCCCATCGCGTAATCAGAATGCCGGAGATATGTGCATTAGGATTAAGTCGACGACGCACCATCACTATGAAATTGTTAATCATAGCTAGACCTTTGAACGGCAGCACCTCGGCTACCAGAGGGATGATGATGTCAGTGCTGGCGGTAAAGGCATTAAGCGTCAGCAGTCCCAACGATGGAGGACAGTCTATCAAGATATACTCAAACTTGCCTGACACTTTCTCCAGCAACTCTGCCAACAGTCTCTCCCTGGCCATAGCCGAGGCCAGTTCTAAGTCGGCCATCGCTAATTGAAGCGTAGCTGGAACCAAGAACAGATTCTCACTTAACGGGATGATAGGCATCTCACTCTTACCCAATAGTGCCGAATAGATGGAAGTGTCAGGCTCCCCTTTCATAAGGCTACTGGTCAGGTTCGACTGGGCATCTAAATCCACCAACAATACACTATGTCCCTTTGCTGCAAGAATGGAACCAATACTTGCAACTGTCGTTGTTTTACCTACGCCTCCTTTGTGGTTAGCGACCGAAATAATCTTAGTTTTCATACCTTAAATATTTGAATACTTATTATTATATTGTGATATTTTCATATTTTCGTATGCAAAATTATAGAAATATTTGAAATATGCCACAATATTTCTAATATATTTAAGATTAATTAAATATATATTTCTAATTATTCTAATATTATACAGATAAAAGTTACTTCGCGCACGTACTTATATTATATATATAACACAAAAATGCGCCTCAATATTGATGTATTACCATATTGAGGTGCATATATATAACTTGATTAGAATATTATTGTATTACCGTATTTTTGTATTCCAATATTGTTGTATTAAAGTATTATAGTATTTACAAGGTTATTTTTGTAAGTGCTTTAATCATCACTCTCTTCTATTTCTTCAGCAACATTGCCAAATTCTGCATTATGTTCCTCTACCAGTCTTAGAAACAGTTCTTCTGCTCCTGGCTCAGTACATTTTAATCTACTCATATCCCTGATTGTTTTCTTGTTAACAGGGCGTTTTATCATTTTATACCATGATAGAAACTCGATAATATCAGCTTCATTATTTAAGTCGTAGGCCCGATTAAACCTGGTGTTATTGGTTTTGAGCATGTTCATAAACTTCTTTACCAGTTTCCGGGACATACTCTCCTCACGTTTCAGCTCCTGTTTCTCAATATTGCTTTCCTTTCTCAGTTGGCTTCTTAACTGCTCCACTTCCTGAATAACCTTTTTATTCTGTTTAGTGACATCCTTCACCAACTGTTCATCATCTCTAAATTCAGGATTCTCTGATTTTGCCTTGAAATAGTCGTTGTAGATAGCCAGATTATGATTGAATACTTTCATCAGTCTATCACTGGTCAAAGCAATTCGAACGGCATCCCTTACTTTATTGCTAACAGGTTTGCGTCGAACCGCCATTTCCCAAAAGATCTTATTGATGTCATCTGTACTTTCAAGACTATTTATTCCAAGTGTAGCTAAAAATTCCCTTGCCTGCTTTCTTGCTCCCCAGTCTATGCTTTCGTCCTCCACTTCTTTGTCTGGCAAGAATGGCTGCAGCTCTTCATCTGTATAAGAGGGGAAAGTACATTTCATCCATTCTTGTTTCCTTTCAATCCAATCATATACAGAGTCGATGAATCTTGCAGCTCTTGGATTGTCCTTGCAGTTCGCCTCTATATATGCTGTCTCAAACTCAAACAACGCCTCATGGAAAATAACACTCAGCATATCCCTGTCTATCGCAGTGTTAATGACACGCTGATTAGGCTTATTCCCTTCTCCGTAAGGAAAGAGAATGCCTGCTGCAGTAAGTTGTTTCTTAACCATATTCTTGGCCATTACTTCAACTTCTGAACCATCCATACGTACCTTGACAATAATAGGCCGATGACCGTATGCCCTTAGAAGATCAATAAGATATTGCTTAGCTGCTTCAAATCTATTTCCCATACTTATTCATCCTTTAAATACTTATCATATCCATAAAAATATAGTCAGAAAGCTTCAGGATGAATGAATCCATTGTCATCCTCGTCACGTCTAAGGACTAATTGCCAATAGCAAATTCGATGATCGTTTACTATTGAAGTGTCATCGCCTGTATTTGGAAAACCACTAATATTGCTATGCTCCACACCTTCCCAACGCCAATACTTGTCGTCGTAAGTGGAACGCCATCCATATCCTACGCAGTTTTCGTCATCATATATAATGAAACGTCCCATACAACGACTGTTCTCCGGATCATTCTTTGCAGCATAGTCCTCCTCGCAAAATGGTTTCAGTTCCCTGTTTTTATCAGCCAAATAAATATAGTCCTCTGGCATCTGACCAAAAGCGCAGGGTATAATTCTGCCAGACAGGACATCGTCTTCAAGCCTTTTTCTAACCGTTTCTTCAATATCCATCGCAGCAAGCATAAGTTCCTGCCCGTGCCAGGATATACTTCCACCCGGCTTAATAAGTGCATCAAGGGCAAGATTGTCTTCATGAAGAATCACAGCAGGATAATACCCATAAAAGCATTTTTCTGACTTTAAGATTGTCTTCGCCTTTTCAGCATTCTCAGTGACTTGCTTTATTAGCTCCTTGTCATTGCCCAACAGCTCAGTCTGTTTTTTCAGATCTTCGTTAATAGACGATTCATAAGCATAGCATTTGAACCCTTCCTCCATTTTCAGGTTGCTATAGTAAAGGTTTTCCGTAGGAATATTACCCGTCCTCTGCCATTTTCCATCATCCATCTTCAGCACTTCCAAGCGCTTATGATTCATGCGGCAAAATTTATAAGCATCATCATAATTCTGAAAGCCTACATATGCTGATTTTATCTCACCATTACCATAATAATAATCCTCATAGTCAATCTGATGTAGATTGTAAGCCTGTACATCCTCTTCAAACGTGGTAGTCTTGGCTGGAGCAAACACCCTCGGTTTGTCCTTATCTCTTTCAGCGATCTTTTCACGAATCCTTCGAGAAACCTCATTGATTTCGTTCAGTATCGAACTACCTTGAAGAAAGAATTTTCCAGCCTTGTCATAATACATCAGTGCCTCTTCAAGCCGTTCCAGTCCATAATAGGCCGAAGCCAGATAAAAGTTAAAATAGGCCGTAATGAAGGCACCTTTCTGGGTTGCATTTTCTTCGTCATCTTCAAGATTCTTCTTGATGAGCGGCTGCAGCTCTTCCAACACCTCACTGACTAGTTTGTATTTCTTGTCTAAAAGCAGCGGATAACATGACTGTATGGGATTGTAGATAAGCATGACATACTTGGCATAGTCAAACTTATAATCCTCCGTTCCACTTTCTTCACGAATCTTGCGGATTCGATTAATACAGCCCTTAAACCTTGTTTTGTTGGGCTTGTGATCTTCCACCTTGCCCGTTGTGGTAATCATTTCCGACTTACCGTCATCAATCATCAGTTTGTCCTTTGTGATGGAGTAGCCATCCAGTTTGTCTAAAGCAGACATACCAAGCAGACATGGCCCGCCATATCGATCACAGATGGAAGCTTCCACATTCTTCACTTTAATCTTACCAAGCGTCAGGTTCCTGATGCTGATTTCTTTTTGTTGTGCGGTATATACGCCACCATATGAACTCGCAAGGGTTCCTTTTATATCCGACTTTATAAGGTTGCCTTTCAGGAAGAGAATATCACCCACCTCCTTGGAAAGCAGCGTGCTTGAACAGCCTGTATCCAAAATGAACTGAATGTTTATTGAGCCATTTATCCTACCCCAAAGGAGCAGCTGATTATTTTTTAGAACTAAGGGAATCTGCTTCATATATTAAATTCCCATAGCTTTAACGAGTTTATCTAGTTCAGGATTCTCCTCGGGTGACTGTACATTAAGCGCACCATCGTCTGTTGCCTCGAATGTCACGCTTGGAGCAGCCCCGGCATTATGGGCCTTTTCTATATAATCCTTCACTTCGGTCTCATTCATGCCGTTCATGATCAGTGCAGCAAGAATGCAACTCATCACATCTGTTTTGAGACCATTATTCTTCATATCCTGAAGTTGCTCTTTTGTGAGCGTGAATTCTAAAGTATAGTATTTGATGGCCATGTTACCACCAATTTCGTTGGCAATATCAGCCAACTGTACATTATATGGATCTTGATTCTTTTTCATATTACAATATTTATTTTCAAAAAAACGATGCAAAGTTACAAATAATTAGTCAGAATCATTGATGTGGCAATAAATAATTATACTTTTTTCTCTCTTCTCATTTTTCTTCAAATAGACACTATTCTTGTTCATAAAAAACCGCACCATCTGTTCAGACAGTGCGGGACATTGTGGGTAAAATTGAGTATCTAAAATCTGAGAGTCCACAAAGTCCAGCCAAACATTGACACGAGCCTCGGGGAAGGGATATACGCCTATATCCTTAAAGTCTCACGACTTATTTCTATACCTTATTATATATTATAGATATGTCACCGTTTCCTCAATCGGTTTGCGGCTGTTGTGATTAGCCAGTGGCCCTGCTCCTTCAGCTGCATAGCCGAGGGCAAGACAGGTCAGGATCTCTTCATTTGCTGGCAACTGGAATGCTTCAGACATCTTATCGGGGTCGAAGAAATTCACCCAACAGCTATCCACACCTACACTCTTTGCACAGAGCATCATGTGGGTGGTCACGATAGAAGCATCCTCGATGCCTGAGTCATACTTCTGACCAGGATAAGTAAATACGTTGTTCTTGTCGAAGGCTACGATGAGCATTGTCGGCGCACCATATCGGCATGGTGTCTGGGCATCGACTTTGGCCAGCCCTTCTGCTGACTGTACCACATAGACGTGCTGCTCCTGCAGATTCTTGGCTGTTGGAGCCAAACGTCCAGCCTCCAGAATGCTGTCTAACTGTTCCTTACTGATCTGACGTGAGTCAAACTTCTTGCAGGAATACCTGCTTCTTGCTAATTCAATGAAATCCATAATTCTAGTTTTTTATTGTATTGTTTATTTTTCAGCACCCTCTGCCGTCGATACTGCAAGCAGCACCTTCCTCTTGTGGTCTTGGCTCCAGTCCCACATCCTTTGAATAGAGTGTGACGGTTCCATCCTCCAACACATAACATGGGATGCCTAAATCATCCTGGGCTTTTGCTTCATCGAAAGCGGGATTTGTATCGCGCAGCTTGATGAACTGCTTCAGGTTTCTCACATGCTTACCGATGTCAATCACCTCGAAATTAGGGTTCCCCTCCACCTGCTTCTCCACATATTCGCAATCTGGGCAGGTCTGCATCACATACATCTTAATCATAGTCGTGCTGTTTTTGTTATTACTATTTGTTTTGCTACAAAATTACGATAAATTCTCCATATTTCACTCTCCAGCAATCAAATGAACGTCTCTTTTATGCTAAATTAGTTAAATCAGGCTCTGTTTTACTATATTTTGACTACATTTGCAAACGAATCATTAAAACGACATATATATGACACAAGAATATGCAAGGGTATCAGTAGAAATGCCCGAAAACGAAGATAAAAAATCCCTCAGTCAAGAATTGACATACGAGATAGAGAACAACGACATTAAAGATGAATTTACCGTCAAGTTCTGATTATGGAAAAGAAAAGCGATACCTATCAGATTGCCGCCGATATCCAATGGGAATATGCCGGTGATGGCATTGTTCGCCAAATCATGGGCTACGATGAGCACTTGATGATGGTGAAAGTAAAATTCAATCAAGGAGCCGTTGGGACACTTCTACAAAAAATATTATATTACGTACTTTGTCTGATATTCCTCATCGTTTAGCCTGATTGTGAACATATATCGGATTATTATCAATCAATTAAAGAAAACTTTACTATGTATTATTTGACTAGTTTTTAATCTTTCACTAATTTACTTAGATCACATATATAGTTTTTTGTTTGTTCTATTTCATCATCCATCTTTTTCAATACTTCTTCAGGGGTACATACTTTGAAAGTTCTTCCCCCTATAACTACTAAATAATATTTGTCTTGATATTCAATATTGACAAACCCTTGATACTTTAGCCCATTTACCTTGAACTTCAAAGAAGAAGAAGAAATAGTTATGTTATAAATACCCCAAGATGATACTATGATGTCATCATTAAGGAATGACAACAACAACATCTTAATTTCATTTGACAATTTCATATATACTATATCTAATAATTATTTTGTGCAAAATTACTAAATATAATATATTACACAAAATTTTGCATTACATTTAATATATTTTTAAGGGAAATTTACCACATTTAGCATCTAAATTATTAATTTTGCAAATTATTAATTAAGCACAATGGAATTAAGATTAAAAGAAATTTTATCCCAAAGAGGAATTACTCTAAAGGATTTTGCTATATCATCAGGTATCAGCCAGTCAAATCTGAGCAACTACTTAAATGGTAATATTTCACCAACTCTGGATACTTTAAAAAAGATTGCTGCCAGTCTTAATATTGATGTAGTAGAACTTTTTAAAGAAAAAGATGATATAGAATTGTATGCCAAGTATGATGGTATATTATATCCTATTAGTAAAGACGACATTATTGACATAATCTCAAGAAAAAAACAGATATGATAAATTTATTGGTGCTTCAAAGTCTATTAGAAAAAGACAACATTAGAGTTTCTGCTATTATTGATAACAACAAGGCAAGTGAAGTATATGTTAGAACATCTTTCATCCAAGATGATGGATTTAAATGGAATACCTATGTTCCTTTTGTGGATAGAAGGGCAGGATTAGATATTGATACTGAACAAGAATTGGCAGAATATCTTATTTCTCTAAAACCATACTTCACTCAACAATCAATGGATGAGTGGAGGGAGACAGAAAAAAAACGTGGATTAATCGGTGGTGATGTTACGCCACTATTCTTTAATGTACTTCTTTCGTTTAAGGAAGAATTTGAAAGATTTCCTATAAATCCTAATTCTGCAAGAAGAATTCAAGACATTAAAGATGCGGGGTACACTATAGCATCAGTACCTAGACCAAAAGGGTTGAAAGGCTACAATAGAATAATGCTGCCTATACCACTTCACGCTCAAATGGGATATGAAACTTTTACACCTCAATTCAAAGCTAGAGTTATAAGACTTCTACAAGAAAGGAATGCTTTTGAAGCTAGAGTTACCGCAAAGAAGGCATTGATTCCTGATCACAAATTTTCTGAAGTTAGATGGGATGAAGAAACAAAGGCTGAGAACCCTATGTCTATGACTGATGATGAAATTATTCAAAAATTTCAATTGTTAGATAATCAACGAAATCAGCAAAAGCGTGAAATATGTAGGCAATGCTATCAAACTAAAGTGAGGGGTACTATATATGGTATTAATTATTTTTATCAAGGAACAAAGGAGTGGGATCCTAATATTCCCGAAAAAGGTAAAGCTGCAGAAAAGGGATGTGAAGGGTGTCCTTGGTATGATATTGAGAAATGGCGCACCATGCTTAACAAAGAATTAAATAAGTAATATGTCGATAAATAATTTTGGTAGTTTATGTTCAGGAATAGAAGCTGCAAGTTTTGTTCTTGAACCTTTAAATATACATCCACTATGGTTATCTGAAATTGCAGATTTTCAATCTAGATTTCTTGCTGAAAAACATCCAGAAGTTCCAAATTTGGGAGATATGAACGACATCCCCCAAATGATAGAAAATGATGAGGTTGAAGTGCCTGATTTAATATGTGGCGGCACACCGTGCCAAGCCTTTTCATTAGCAGGATGGAGAAACGGTATAAATGACGACAGAGGGCAATTAACACTAAAGTATATTGATATTATCAATGCTTGTGATAATAAAAGAATAGCCAATGGCCAAAACAGGACAATATTCTTTTGGGAAAATGTGGAAGGGGCTTTAACTGACAAGACAAATGCTTTTGGTTGTTTCTTAGCTGGGTTGGCAGGCTTGGATGAACCAATTGTTTCCCCTTTGGGTAAAATCAAGAGAACTAAAGATAAAGATGGTAATGAAATCCTTATTTATCCTAAGTGGAGTAATTCCGGTGTTTTATATGGCAGGGATAGAAATATAGCTTGGCGTATCTTAGATGCAAAATATTTTGGATTACCTCAACAAAGAAGAAGAATTTATGTTTTGGGCGGAGGTACAGACTTCCATCCCGAAAAGGTGTTATTTGAAGAAGGTGGGTTGATTATAGATCCTTTTAAACCAAGACCTCAAAGACAACCTTCTTTATTTGATGATAATCAAGAAGAGGAAGATGTAATTAGCTTTGAGCTAACCAAAGAAGTTGGTGGACATCATATTGAAGCATTTAGAAGCTATTCTGATTGTTTATATGCAGCATATGGAACTAAATGGAATGGCAATGCCGCTGCATTTAATGGATCACTCTATTTTGCTCAAAATGGCAGATTAAGAAGACTAGATCCTTTGGAGTGTGAAAGGCTTATGGGATTCCCTGACAACTATACATTAATAGATAAATGTAAAGACACTCAAAGGTATCAGGCAGTAGGAAACTCTTGGGCCGTCCCTGTCATCAAATGGATTGCAGAAAGGCTAAGAAATACTCCTGAAAGTACATTCTTTTTCAATCAGCCAACAATTGTGGTTGAAGATGCACGGATTTTCTTATTAGATGATTTCAATAAACACGTTGAAGGCAGATATATAAATGCGTCAAAAATGCCTTATGACTATCATTTAGCAAATATGGTCGATATCGTTGATGTTGACTGCCCAGAAAAATTTTATATAACAAAAGAGGGATGTACAGGCATACTTAGAAGGAAATACGAGCATAATGCAGGTATGAACGAGAGACTAGAAGTCGTTCTTAAAGAATGTTCAGATAAGGAAAAACTTTCAAAATTGGGTATAGAAACTTAATTATATGGATATCGAAGCAAATAAAAGAAAAGAAGATTTTTTTTCCCAATTACACTTATCTGAAGCTACTTTAAAAAATTATAAAGTAGCGTTAAATAGTTGTTTTTTAAAAGAAATGCTTTTAAAGGAATGTGATGGGAAACAGCTTTATCAAATTACAGATTTAGAAACATTATGGAAGTTGTATTCAAAAATTAATCTTCATCCTATAAATATAAGCAGCCATAGGGCTTATTCTGCTGCTATTATGAAGTATATTAGATTTCTAAATAATGGCGAAAAATACGGTAGAAGAATTGACTATAACAAATCCAAAAGGCAGAAAAAATGAAACTTGCAATAATTGGTAGTAGAACCTGTCCCCAGATTAATATAGGTATTCATCTTAAATGCATCCCTGATATAATAGTATCAGGTGGTGCAAGGGGGGCTGATACTTATGCTCGGGAATTTGCAAAGAAAAATGGTCTTAAGCTGATAGAATACTTTCCTAACTATGAGAAATATGGTAAGGCGGCACCACTTGAAAGGAATAAACTGATAGTAGATGAATGTGATTGCGTATTAGCCTTTTGGGATGGTCAATCACATGGTACAAAGTTTACCTTGGACTATGCTAAGCAACAGAACAAACCAATCAAAATTATTAAAATATGAATGAGATAACCACTATTATAGATAAAATCAAGAAGTTCAACGACGAAAGGGATTGGGAACAATTCCATAACCCTAAGGATTTGGCTATATCTATCAGTGTAGAAGCCAATGAACTTCTAGAGTGTTTTTTGTGGAAACATCCTGAAGAAGCCAATATAGACAAAATAAAAGAAGAATTGGCAGATGTACTCATCTTAACATTTCAAATGGCCTATAAATGTGGATTGGATATAGAAGAAATAATGAATGCCAAGATTGCTATAAATGCAAAAAAATATCCAGTGGAAAAAGCGAAAGGCAAGGCTGTAAAATATGATTCCCTATAAAGTATTCAGATAAGCATTCACTGAATGAGCCTAAAGTTGAAAATAACTTTATATATCATATAAATAATAAGTCATTTGAAGAAATTTGATAATGTCTATTTAGTCTTCATAGAAGTTGTTAAAAACGTTTTCTCAAATACAATAAAAAAATGGGAATAGTATAGTTCTAAATACAAAATCCTAAAAAAACAGACTATTTCTATATCATTTTTTTGTATATTTGCACCAACTTTAATGGAATGATATGGTCAATATAACTGTCCAACAATATCAGCCGTCGGAGATTATTGCTATCTTCAATGACATACTTGCTCACCAAAACAATCAGGCGAGTGGAAAACTTGTTTGTATTCGTGGACTTTATTTAAAGGGCAATGGAATTGCTTATAATGGCGTATATTTTGACTCACTTCGCGACGAAAATTCACAAGTTGAACTTCCTATAAAAATCACAGATTCTCAACGGAAGGAATTGACACCAGGTAATCTTGTTGATATCCTTGGCACATTGGGACGAAGGATTACACCAAAGAGCGAGATAAAGTTGGAATTAAACGTCTCTCGTATAGAGGTAGTAAAGGAACAGGTTATCGATGAAAATGAAGTCAAACGTATCGAATATAGACAACGGAAAGTTGAAGCAGGTTTCAAGAACGTTGATGCTATTCTTGAATCATTACTATTCAACAATACCCGACCACAAGTGGCTCTTATCATTGCTGCAAGTTCAATCACTTTAGGCGATTTTGAAGATGGAATCCGGGCTGCAAGGGCTACAATAGACTTCCATGAAGAAAGAGTTACCTTAACCCAAACCAAGACTCTCTGCGAAAAGCTTAAAGAGTTAGACGCAAAGGGCTACCATGCAATCGCTATTGTTCGTGGCGGCGGTATTGACTCGACAACAGATGTAGACAAACCAGAAGTAATTGAAGTTGTTTCTTCTCTTAAAACACCATTTATTTCAGGAGTTGGACACAAGCCAGAAAAAATCTTCTTACGACAAGTTGCTGACAAATGGACTCCAACCCCTCAGGGATTAGGGCAGTATTTTTCTGAATTGGCTGAAAATGTAAGCGAAAAAAAGAACAAGTCACAGGCAGCCTTAACCGAGCAAATAAAGAAACAATTCAAAGATCAGCTGGAGGCTGGCCAGAAGCAGAATAAGGAATTACAAGAGAAATTGGCTAAGCTTACAAAGAACCAAGAAGAAGCCACAAAAAAGCATAACGAGCAAGTTCAAGCATTGACTAAAGCACAGACTGAGGCCACAAAGCAGCATAAAGAACAGGTCGAGGCTATCCAAAAACAGCATAAGGAGCAACTGGAGAAAACTAATAAACAAAATGAAGAGTTGCAGAAGAAACTTACAGAGTTCAATGGTAGCCTGAAAAAAATGCAAGAAACAAATGGAGAACTTAATAAATCTCTCCAAAAGTTGACTGCACAAAATACTCAAGCTGCTAAGGATTTAAATGAAGCAAAGGATAGAGCCAGACAGCTGGAGAAACAATTGGAAGAAGCAATGTCGAAGAACAAAGGATGTGCCTCGGGTTGTTTGGGAATAGTTGCCACTCTGGTTGGCCTTGTTGGCTTGGCAAGTTGGTTGGTTTGTATTATCATATGAAATAAAACGAGTAAAACAGAGGCTTTATGGATAATAAGTATTGGAGAGCAGAAAATGAATTAGAGGAAGGAATCTATGGTATAAAGGAACCAAAACCTTATGAGGTTTCCAAGCAACCTAATTTAGCCGAAGCCCCAATAAGTAAGACACAAGAGGACTTCACAAAATATTTCTATTGCCCTGTTTGTGGAAAGAAAACTTTAATAAAAGATGCCATCATCAGAAGACATATACTAAACAAATCCTTTGGACTTGGAAATGCAGCAATGCCAGGATGGATGAAAATAAGTGCTTCAGTAGATGCTTGCTACATCAGAGTGTGTCCCCATTGCGAAAACAAAGGTCTTCCTAAAGATGTATTCTTCAGAGCCTATGATGGTAATGCGATAGAGAACCGTAAAGGTAAAATACGCGCAGCCGAAAACTCTGGATGTATGGTTATATTGGCATCCATTGCTGGCATTGCGAGCCTAGCATGTTGGATGATATGTTTGATGCTTTAACGACAATACAAAATTGAGACCAATTTAAAACGAATATAGTTATGAAAAAAATCACGATTCTAATCCTGCTAATTTGTTTCCCTATGCTTTTATCAGCACAGTCAGAAGAAGCCAAGCCTTATGTTTACAACATCCTTACGTTCTCAGGAAGTTTAAAGAAAGAAGGATTTAAAGTAGATGTAGATAACGGAAAGGAAATAGATAAACTAAAGGATGCTAACGGAAAGACTATCAAATTCAAAACTCCTGCAGCAGCTTTGATGTATTTCATTTCTCAGGGATGGGAGCTATACGTAAATGGTGCTACATCTGAAGGAGCAATGGTCAATGGAATCGGCGCAAGTGAAACCACCTCATATTGGATTATCAGGAGACCTTGCACTCAGGAAGAGTTTGATAAGACAGTGGAAGAGGGCATAAGAAAATAGGTGATATCATGAAGAAACTAGTCTTGTTTTTTATCCTTTGCCTGATTATGGTAGGCTGCGAAAAACAAATTATTAGTGAGGGCTATCCTGAGATGGAGGCTTTCTATACTGAATCATGTACTCTTCCTGCTGTGACATTAGATAGTGTCAAATCATTCTCTGTTAAATTTGGCAACTATGTCACAAAATACCCACAATCAAAGTCTCACTCATTGTACCCGAAGATACAGGAGAATATAAAATCAGCATCGCTACGAATAACCATCGAATGTGATACCACATGGGATGGAGAAACGCATATTAATTTCTGATTATATGGTAGATCATATTTCTATAGACGTAACAGACGCTAAACAAAGTGCTGTTCCCAAAGAGAAGTTCCGAATTAACAAGTACAATTTTGGAACTCCGTTTGAAGATTTGGTACATGATGCTGTACCCTATTGCCATTTTCAGATCCTGCGACCGAAAGATAAGGAGCAGCGAGAGAAAACCTTAGCGTATTTTAAAGAGCATGGGAAACTTTATGCAGCATTCGCAAACCGTCCAGAAATTCTTCTCTACGTAGGATGTACAGAAAGCGTCTATATCAAGTCCTGTGTTACAGAAGTGAAGCCTGAGGAGTTTAAATCGATTATGACTCAGGCAGCTCATTGGTTCAGGTTCTATGGGAATGAAGTGATCGAAGAATCTAAGAAAGAGTGAATATGGCTGCAAAACTAATATCTATACAAGAAGCTGCTAAACTCCTGGGGATAACTCCTCAGAGTGTCAGAAACTGGATTAACAGTGGCTATATTAAAGGTCATAAGGTTGGTGATCATTTAGTCGTAAATCGCGAGACCATAGAGCAATACTTCGACAGCCTAAAAGACCTTGCCCATCTTGAAAAGTCCGTCCATGAAAAGACAGAACAACTTCGCGAGGAGAATTTAAAACTTGACAACGAAATAATAGACATATTGGAGAGCCGGGACAAACTTGAAGGTGCTCGACGAGGGTTATTTCGTTGGATAGCCCAATATGCAACTATGTCTTCTTTTGGACTGTTTACAGAAAAGCAGCAGACGGTGTACCGTGAAATGATGAGTATGGGAGACTCTGAGTACGTTGCTAAAAAATTGGGAATAACGCGAAGCAGAGTAATAGATATTTTCCTAAACTGTCTTAAGATTATTGCCCAGACTATCAATCTTAAAAAGGACAAAGAGAAATGGGAAAAACTAGAAAAGGAAAACCAACAACTGAAATTTCTTACTGCTACACTCAGACAAGAGTTGGAAGATTTAAAGGATAGTAAACCCGTTGAGCCTAAGAAGTTCAAAACAGAGGAGGAATTACTAAATGACAAACTAAATACGTCTATATATAATTTCGCTTTCAGCATTAGGGCGATACATGTATTGGAAGGTGTTGGCTGCAAGACCTTGGGGGATGTCAAAAATCTCCAGAAGGGCGATTTACGTAACATACCTAATTGTGGCCTAAAAACTATCAAAGATATTGAATGTAGAGTTCGCAATAAAAGCAACGACCAATTCATTGCCATTTGAGGAAGTCCCGATGTATGCAGATGCGATGCTGCTCCAACGCTACACGGCGGTTTTCGGGCATCTGGCGTACTCTCTTGGCGA
>Ga0256404_1007116_pt1 | contig 17920 bp, 16 predicted proteins | sample RumenRJG_01DNA_FD_185990 | JGI IMG/M metagenome (GOLD analysis project Ga0256404, IMG submission 185990) | Bovine rumen microbial communities from Lethbridge, Alberta, Canada - RJG_01 | ecosystem: Host-associated > Mammals > Digestive system > Stomach > Rumen | place: Canada: Alberta | collected...
ATTTTCAAATACTAGAAATGTAGCACCGGTAATAACTAAATCTGAAATAAAAAGTTATTATTGACTATTTTCCATTAGGTTACATTCTTTAATTTTATTTAAAAAGAGCATATTTCTTTAATTAAGGGTGTCCGCCAAAACAAATTTTAATTTTTTAATCCTAGAAAATTGTTACTTTGAGTTGCAATTCGTTTTTAACGGACTCATTTTCACAGAAATCAATTAAATCTTCTTTATTATTCTCTTTTTCATTTTCAAGATTATATAATCTAATTAAATTGTATGCAACTGCATCTAAATTAATCCTTTCCTCTGTTTTCTGCACTCCGATGACTACTTCTTTTTCTATGTTGAATTGTTCCTTAAAAACTCCAAAAGGACCTTCTACACTTGACCTTTTAGCATATTCGTCCTTATATTCCTCTTTTTCCATTTTTTCCTGCATTCCTTTCTTCATCTCAGACCCATATTCTGTGATTGTTCGATGATACTGGGACGCTGAAATGCACTTATTTCTTGCTTTACAAGCCTTGCAAGCACCGTAATTATTATATAACCTTTTTATCTTATCCGGTTTTTCCGGATCTTCACTTTTTTCAACGTAATCGTTGAAAAAAGTTAAAATCTGACCTTCCGGACATAAAAATGCATCTTGCTCAAAAAGGTATGAAAAATGATCTTTGTGATACGGATTTTCATTCAAATGCCCAATTCTTTCCTTAGATTGCTTTCTAGTTGGAATAAGACCATTAATATTGTTATCTGCAAAGAATGATAAGCTTATTTCATTAAGATAGATTGTATCCGCACTCATTGTTTCTGGAACTTTCCCTATATTGTTTATTGCTTTTTCTGCGATTTCTGGCAGTTCATAATGGTCTGTAGGCCTTTGTGTGACGTTTATTGCGCAAATTAATTTTGTATCGTAATCGACTGCAGACTGGATATTATAGGCAACCATTTGATTTCCTTTCTTCCCTTTCATGAATCTTGCTTCAATATCGTTTACAGGTATTGTATTCTGTCCAGTGAGTGTGAATTGGGTTGAAATGTCATATAAAAGCTCCAATTTATCATCATCTGAGAGTTTCTTGTATTCGAGAATTCTTTTGGCTGGTTTATGGAGTTTTTCAAGTGTTTCAGGACTGGTTGGTAGTCCGTTGTAGTAATCGATTAATATTCGGGTTTCTTTTTTGGTTATGACGTTGTTGTTGGAATTGTATGCTTTTTTGATTGTTCCGTCGATGGCGACGTGATTAAATTCTGTGAATCCGGCATCTGCTGCTTTTTTAAGTGTCATTTGAAGCAAAGCTTCAAATTCCTTTCCGTTTTCGCTTCTGAAACGTTGGATTGAGCGTTCGGATGGTTTTATATCGTCGCATACGTATTTGTAGATGTCATGGTAGCGTGCCATGTCTGCTATGTACTTTGCGCTTTCTACATGTTCGATTTTTGCATAAATAAGGAGTTTGAACATTTCTTTTGGTGGAAATGCAGGGCGTCCGCCTTTTTTGCCTTTTTTAGTTTTTTCCGGGAATTGCAAAAGATCGAAATATTCGTCGACAAATTTCACAACATAACGAGCGATATGGTTCTTTGGAACGGCTGAATCTAATGTGATAATTCCTAATTTGCTTTGATTCTTCTTATTTTTATTTTTTACCATAAATAACAACACCATAACAATTAATATCTAATATTACTATGTTTAAAATAGTATATAAATGTTTTCATTATTATTTAGTCTTTAAATCAAAAATAAGAAATAATTTAACGAAATAATTAAAAATTAAAAATTTTCTGACACATATAAGTGAAAAAAAGAAAAATTATTTAAAATATCTGAAAAATAAGAAATTTAATAAAAGAAAAAAATTATAAAATTTTAAAAAAATAAGTTTTGGCGAATACCCTTTAGTTTTTTGAATTTTTTTTATTTATTTATTTCATTTTCAAAAAATCTATTGAAAATTTTTCACTTCAATTAAATTTTATATTTTTTCAAGTAAAGTTTATATACTAGTTAATATATATTATTTGTAAGGGTTCATTCTCTTTAATTTTTAATCTAAGCTAGTTATTTAAACACGGTTGATAAGAAAAGAGATGACTCTCTTTTCTTTTCTCCATATAACACTATTTTTTAAATAATTTTTCAAAATCTTTTTAGATAACTAATTGTCTTATTTTTCTTTCATTATCTGGATTTTGTATAATCAAACAATTTAAATAATTCATTAACTTATATAAGTATATAAATAATCATGGAGGTTTTTTTATGTTGGAAATTATTCCGGTTATTGATTTGATGAATTCTGTAGCGGTTTCTGGAAAATCAGGAAACCGGTCTGAATACACTCCCTTGGAAACTATTTATGCGTCAAGCGCTAATCCTGTAGAAATAGCCAGTTCATTGAAGCTGGCAGGTGCAAAGGAGATGTATATTGCTGACTTGAATTTTATTGAAAGAGATGGAAGCCACAATATCAATGAAATCAATGATGTAAACAGGATTCTGCCGGTAATTGCTGATATCGGCGTTGATAATTTGAATACCTTTGAATTTGCATTGAAATATGCGTATAAGATCATTGTAGCCACTGAAACCCTGGAATCCATTGACGAGCTAATGAAAATCTTTGAAAAATATCCAAAAGAAAGAATCATAGTAAGCGTGGATGTTAAGAATAATGAATTGCTGGCTAAACATATGGATATTGATCTGGAAGGATTCAAGGAAGTCCTGCATGAAATTGACCCAAATGAAATAATCTTGCTTGATATTAGTTCTGTTGGAACAGAAGGAGGATTCAATAAGGAGCTTCTTCAAATTTTCAGTGATTTCAAGGACAAGATTATTTTAGGCGGTGGAATCACTCCTGATGAAATAGATGAGATTTCCAATATGGGTATTAAAAAAGCTTTGGTAGGCACTGCCCTGCATAAAGGAGAAATTAGAATTAATGAGTTTTAATTGTTGATTTTGATTTTTCAAAAAAATTCTTTTTTATTTCATTATTCTTTTTTTTAAAATAGAAAAAATAGTTTAATTTTTAATATAAGTTTAAATATGAAGTAATACAAAATAATAACTAATATATCATATAACGATTATAAAACTAAATAAATTTAAATTGTGATAAAATGGACTATGGAATAATTATATTTTCACATTTTCTTCCGTTAATCCTCGGATTTTTGAGTTTCCTGTTGATTATTAACGGCATAATGGATGATCAAAAGTCAGTAACAGTTTTAGGCATAGCAATATTCCTTTTAGCTGCTTTCGGACCATTTATAATATTGCCGGTCTATCTGGGTATCTAATTTGAATTTATTTTTTCTTAAACTTTTTTTTATTATCCTGTTTTTTGTAATCTTATATTTTTTTCTGTTTTTGCTTGTTTTACAAATTAACTTCTTTTAATTGTTAACTTATTTTTTTGAAATTAATCCTGTTTAATTAATTGTTTTTCAATTTTACTTAAAATTACTAAATTATTTATATATTAACTGATAAACAATATAATACTTATAAAAATAAGCATTTTTAACAAGTTCTTACAAATGGTGTAATATGGATAATAATGAAAAAAACGGATATCATAAGGAAACAGCTAGTCACAACCACCATGGACATGTCCATAGCCATGTGGATTATCATAAGGAAGCAAGCGGCAATTTATCATTCGCCCTTGTCTTGAACCTTCTTTTCAATATAGTTGTGATTGGCGGAGGCATATTGACTAACAGTGTGGCTATTCTGGCTGATGCACTGCATGACTTAAGCGATACCTTTTCCATTCTCGTGGCCTGGCTGCTTGAGAGGATTTCCCAAAAGGATGAATCAGATACCTTTAGCTATGGATATAAAAGATTTTCAATCTTTGGAGCATTGATTACTTCAACAGTTGTCATAATCGGTTCTGCAACTGTTGCTTATGAGGCACTAGGCAGGCTGTTTGTGGCTCAAGCACCTGATGCATCAGGAATGGTAGCAATAGCTATTCTGGGAATAATATTCAAGGGAGGCTCATTAATAAGGTTGCACAATGGCAGAACATTCAATGAAAGAGCCATTTCAGTTCATATGTTTGGAGATGTATTCCAATGGATTGCACTTTTAGTGATAAGCCTTATTCTGGTATTTGTTGACCTTCCTATTCTTGATCCTCTTGCATCTATTGCAGTCAGCATATGGGTTATCTACAACCTGGCAAAAACATTCATTGCTAGTGTGAGAATACTTCTTCAGGCAAATCCTCAAGATGTTGATGTGGAGGACTTGAAATTCGGTATCATGGATTTGAAATATGTAAATGGAGTTGAAGAGATGCATACTTGGTCTTTGGACGGATTGGATAATGTCTTGACTGCCAAAATCAAAGTTTCAACTGCAGATGCCGATGAAATCAATGAAATTAGGGGAAAGCTGGAAAAAATAGCTCAAGAACACAATATTACAAACACTACTTTTGAATTCATTGAAGACGAATAGGCTCTATTCGTTTTTATTCTATTTTTTTTTAAAAAGAGGGTTTTAAGTTAAAATAATCCAATTTATAAATATTTTTTAAAAGATGATTTTAAGTTAAAATAATCCAATTTATAAATATTTTTTTTGAATTAGATGATTTAATGTTATAAAATAAGACTTTTTTTTAATATGATGGATTTAAGTTTTGAAAATCTAGTAAAATAAGAATTTTTTTAAAAAAGAGCGGATTAAAAGTATAAAATCCATAAAAAAAGAAAAAACAGGAGAATTAAAATTCTCCCTTAGCTCGGCGCTCTTCCAATAAGTCGAGGCCTATTTGTCCAAGCTTGTATTTTTGTATCTTACCACTGGTTGTAAGAGGGAACTCATCTACAAAGAAAACGTATTTAGGGACTTTGTATCTGGCTATCTGGCCGATGCAGAAGTCTCTAATATCAGCTTCGGTAACATCATCGAAACCTTCTTCCTTTCTAATAAATGCTCCAACAATCTCTCCGTACTTCTCATCAGGAATACCTGCAACTTGAACATCCTGAACGCATTCATGAGTAAAGAGGTACTCCTCAATCTCTCTTGGATAAATGTTTTCTCCACCACGAATGATCATGTCTTTTATACGTCCGACAATAGTGTAGTAACCATCTTCATCCACTGTTGCAAGGTCTCCGCTGTGAAGCCATCCGTCAGGCTCGATTGCCTCTGCGGTTTTTTCAGGCATGTTGTAGTATCCTTTCATCACATTGAATCCTCTGCACATGATTTCTCCTGTTTGGTTTGGTCCGAGGGTCTCGCCTGTTTCAGGATCCACAATTTTTACTTCAATATTTGGGAAAGCAGTTCCAACTGTGCTGATTTTTCTCTCGAATGTGTCTTCAGCTTTTGTTTGGGTAAATCCTGGAGCCGCTTCGGTAAGACCGTATACACTTGTGATTTCAGGCATGTGCATCTTTTCAATGGCATCCTTCATTGTCTCGACAGGACAAGTGGAACCTGCCATGATTCCTGTTCTAAGTGAGGACATGTCGAACATGTCGAACATTGGATGGTTCATCATTCCGATGAACATGGTAGGCACTCCGTAGATGGATGTGCATTTCTCCTTTTGAATTGATGAGATTGCAAGAAGAGGGTCGTACTCTTCAAGAACGACCATGGTTGAACCATGGGTTATGCAAGCCATTACTCCAAGCACTGTTCCGAAACAGTGGAAGAGAGGCACTTGCAGGAGCAGCTTGTCATCTGCAGTATAATTCATGTTCTCTCCGATGTAGTAGCCGTCGTTTACAATATTTCTGCTTGTAAGCATTACTCCTTTAGGGAATCCTTCAGTACCGCTTGTGTACTGCATGTTGATTACATCGTGTTGGGTAACTGAATCCTTCACCTTCTGGTATTCCTCGTCATCATAGTTCATTCCCAGAAGCAGGAGCTCATTGGTATTGTACATTCCCCTGTGCTTTTCCTGACCGACATGGATGATGTGCTTGAGATATGGGTATTTTTCACTGTTCAAGTTTCCACGAGCTGATGTGAGCATTTCAGGAACAAGTTCTCTTATCATTTCAAGGTAGCTGGTTCCTCTAAACTCGTCGGTCATTGCTATTGCATTCATTTCAGACTGGCCGAGAACATAATCCAGCTCATGTGACTGGTAAGCCGTATTGATTGTTACGATTGCAGCACCGATTTTAGCGCATGCAAACATATAGGTCAGCCATTCCGGAACGTTTTTCGCCCAAATTCCAACACGGTCTCCTTTCTTTATTCCAAGAGTAAGCAGTCCTTTGGCAAGGTTGTCTACTCTCTCATCGAATTCTTTATATGTAAATCTGAGATTTCTATCAGGATAAACAATAAATTCATGATCCGGCTGTTTTTCAGCCATTGTTTCAAAGAATCTGCCTAGTGAAAGTTCTGTAAATAATTCACTCATTTTCTCACCCTTTTTAATATTTATTGTTTTTTTTGCATTATTTATAAATTTGATATTTTTTATCTTAGAATCTTTCTTATTTGATTCAATTCAAATCTTTTTTTATTAATTTAATATCTAAATATTCTTTCCAATATCTTCTTCGGATATCAAATGCTCTTCAAGTTTCTTTCGCACATCATCTGGAATAGGAACTGATTTCTGAGTGACATAATCAAAGTGGACGATAACGGTTTTTCCTTTTGCCTTAAGCTCATTGCTCTGCCATACTTCATTTCCAACTGTAAATGAAGAGTTTCCAATCTTCAAAAGATATGTTCTTATTTCCACATCCTCGCCGAAACGCAGCTGCCCTACAAAATCTGCTTCCTTTCTAACCATTATCAATTTCCAGTTTTCAAAGTCTAGATCCAGGTCTGGAGTAAAATATCTATAGATATCCAGTCCGCCGAGTTCAAACCATTCCAAAATACGGTTGTTGTTGACATGTTTCATTCCATCTATGTCGCCAAATGAAGGAGTAACTTTTGTTTTAAACATTCAAATACCCTATTTCAAGTTCAAATAAATTTTATCCCATTATAAAGGAGTGTATAATACAGCAAGAATCTTGGAAGGCTGGCCGTTTGAGTGCAGGTGGTGAGGAACAACAGAATCGTAGAAAATGCTGTCTCCTTTTCCAATTATGAAACTGTCCTTTCCATAAACGACTTCGATTTCACCATCTAAAACATAGATGAACTCTTCTCCTTCGTGGGAGGATAATTCATACTCCTCGTCCTCTATGTCGACATCGATTATGAATGGATCGATGTTCCTGTCGATTTTTCCAGCGCCTAATGCATGGTATTCAAGTCCTGTGTTGTTGGTTACATCCTCTCTTCCTGAGAAATAGTATACATTGTCAGGCTTGCCTTCTCTTACAACAACAGGACCGATTTGCGGAGTATCATCAAGGAATGTTCCAAGTCTTACGCCAAGGGCTCTGGCCATTTTTGTAAGAGGAGTCAGTGAAGGGATTATATCTCCGTTCTCCATGGCTTCAAGAACTTCTATTTTAACGCCGCTTTTCTCGGAAAGCTCTTCAATGCTCATGTTTTGTCTTTCTCTAATGTCTTTTACTTTTGAAGCAAATTTTGTATTCTTATCCATATTTTCATCTCTTAAGTTTTTAAGTTATATAATATCTTTAAATAAAAGTATTTTATAATCACAGTTGATTTATTTATTTACAACTGGGATTATATATCGTTTTAAATAGTTAGTTTATATTCGAATTTAATTCGTATCCAATTAATTCATTAACGTAAATTAATTTTATAAAAAAAGAATAGAAGTAATAAATAAAACTAGTGATTTAGTCTTCAGTATTGCCGTCATCGCTTTCTGAATGGGATGGATTATCACTAGTATCAGTATGAGTAGTTGGAGTAGTGCTTTCTTCAGGTTTTGGAGTTTTTTCTTCAGTTTCTGAATTATCACTATCTTCATTGGTAATATTGGAATCAGAATCATCCACAGTTTCATTTGTTTCATTCTTGTCTTCCACTTCTACTTCCTCTTTATAAGTGCTGACCGCATTTGGAGAAAAACCATCGTCGTCCAAGGCAATCATCTTGTCGCTGCTGTTCATGCCTGGCAAAGAGGTTGTGAACAAATCTCCTGTAAATGCAGCGGAGATACTACTCAATCCCAAGGCAACGATTGCAATTGTTAGAAATACAAGCAGATTAGCTTTTCTATCTGATTTCAAATTTTCACCTTTATTAATTCTGTTATATTTATATTAAATATACATTGTATAATTTATTCTTATTTATATAAATAAGTTATGGTGATTATTTAATTTTTTCTAAGAAAACTTCTTTTTTGTTTATTATTTTTTTAATCGGCTTATAGTTCATTTTATTAATTTTATTAGGATTATAGTTCATTTTATTAATTTTATACCATTTGAGGTCTAGTTTGCCATCTGTTGTTTTACAAAAAATTTATATATTTGAAAATCAAATAATATCTTGTCGGAAGTCGGAAGCCGTTTTCCGATAGACAATTTTAAAATTATATTAAAAATTATGAGATATGATAAAATGGTTGATTTAATTAGTGCAGGGGACACAGCATGGATTTTAGGAGCCACAATACTGGTTCTTTTAATGAGTGTTCCTGGAATAGCATTTTTTTATGGTGGTTTGACAAAGAAGAAGAACGTTTTGAATTCAATGTTTCTGGCTTTGATTGCATTTGCAATAGCCAGCGTGATATGGGTGGTTTATGGATATTCATTCGCATTTGGAGACACCAGTCTGCATGGACTGATTGCTGCACCTGCAAATTTCCTCATGATGGGAATAGGTATTGATGATGTTACAGGAACAATTCCTACAATTCTATTTGCAGCATTCCAGTTGACTTTTGCAGGGCTTACTGCAGCGCTGATATCCGGATCCATAGTCGAAAGAATGAAAACATCCTCATGGATGATCTTCATTGTTGCATGGGTAACTCTTGTCTACATACCTATTGCCCACTGGGTATGGGGAGGAGGATGGCTCATGCAGATGGGCGCACTTGACTTTGCAGGAGGGACAGTTGTACACATAAATTCAGGTGTCACAGCTCTTGTGCTTGCTCTGGTTCTTGGAAAAAGAAAAGACACATCCCTTCTGCCTCACAACCTCGGATATTCCATACTTGGTGCAGGATTCCTCTGGTTTGGATGGATGGGATTCAATGGAGGATCAGCTCTTGCTGCAAACGGACTTGCAGCATCAGCAATCATCGTATCCAATGTTGCAGCAGCTGTTGCAATGATTACATGGATTTTAATAGATACATATAGGATTGGAAAGCCTACAGTCTTAGGCGCCATCACAGGTGCGGTTGCAGGTCTTGTAGCCATTACTCCAGCAGCTGGATTCGTTGATGTTCCAGCAGCTATCTTCATAGGATTTGTAACAGCATTCGTTTCATACTTTGCAATTTATGTCTTGAAGTCCAAGCTTGGATATGACGATGCATTGGATGTATTCGGAGTTCACGGTCTTTCAGGTGCCTGGGGAGCAATAGCTACAGGAATATTCGCATCTCCTGCTATAAACGAAGCTGCAGGACTGGTTTTCGGAAATCCTTCCCAGGTCACAGTTCAGATAATAAGCATAATTGCCACAGCAGCATATGCGGGGCTGATTACTTTGATTCTAGCTAAAGCCATTGACAAGACAATCGGCCTTAGGGTGGATGAGAGAACAGAAGTCGACGGACTTGACTCACACTTGCATGAAGAGTCAGGATACCGATTATAATGAGGTGATGAAATGAAAAGGATCATAGCGGTTATCCGTCAGGAAAAGTATGAGGATGTCAAAAGGGCTCTCCTTGCTATCGGATGCGAGGGTATGAATGTTTCCGAAGTCAAGGGAAGAGGGCATCAGCTTGGAATAAAAGAGTCATACAGAGGTTCAAATTACTGCATTGACTTGATTCCAAAAACAAGAATCGAGCTGATAGTCAATGATGAAGAGCTTGAAGATGCCATCGATGCGATTGTTGGAAGCGCAAGAACAGGAGAAATAGGAGACGGAAAGATTTTTGTCTCAGATGTTCTTGAAGTTGTAAGAATCAGAACCGGAGAGCGCGGCAGCAAGGCGGTTTGATTTAATGCAATTTTAGAAGTTATTCATGATTTCATATTGATTTTTCATTAATAACTTCATCCCTTTATTTTTTTTAAATTTGTTATGATATATATAAATGATTTTTTACTATTTATTAGAATTGAAAATCAGATAAATAAATTAATTAGGGGATAATTTTTAAAAGTCAATTTATTTTCTAAAATTTTGAATATGTGATGTATTTAACTTATTTGATAAATTAATAAGTAAAATTCTTTATTTGTGTTATTTTAATAGTTTTTATTCATTAAAGATTATATATGAGAAAAAACTAAAATTAATATAGCTAATAATAGTTATTTTTTAATTTAAATTATTTTTTAACATTTAAAAATAATTTTTTTTAAGATTGAAGTTTATTAGTTATTATTTTTTTTGAGGAGATATTATGTCTGACGTAGGTAAAGAAGTAATTAAAACTGTAATAACTTTAGTAACAACCGCATTTGGTTTAGTAGCAGGTTTAGCATGGAACGACGCAATTCAAGCTTTAATTGGCCAATTCTTCGAAGCTGGAAGCGCTCTTACCGGACAAATCATTTATGCTGTAATTGTAACTGTCATTGCAGTTATTGTAACCATTTTACTTGCTAGAATGGCAGGTAATATGGGTGTTGAAATAGACGAATAAGTCTTTTTTTAACTTAGAATTAATTTTCTAAGTTTTTTTACTATTTTTTTTATGCTATTTTCAAGTGTCAATTTCTTTTTTTAATTTGCTGATTTTTATTCGTTTTTTATTTTAATAATTATTTTTCATTTTAGGTAAACCTAAATATATAAATACTATAATTAACAAATTTAGGTATGCCTAAAGATATTTATGTTTTTAGGTAATTTCAAAAAATATTTAAAGGCAGAAAAAATTTTTTTGAATAAGAAAGGGTTTTAGATTAATTATATATTTAAAAAAAGTTTTTCAAACTAATTAAAGCGATAATATCCCTTCGGATCTTATAGTTTTGATAATCATGAATTCAATATATTTTTTTCTAAAACTTTTTCTTTTGGAAATTGTTGCCTTTTTTTGCTTCTTTTAATAATTTCTACAAGGTTAAATTATAGAAAAAACGTATAGCTATTTTTTTATAAATTCAATTCTTTAAAAAATGTATAGTTATTTTTTATTAATTCAAGTCTTTAAAAAACAGCTGAAACTTTTTTCTTGTAAAATTCGCTATTTTCCTTTTTCTATAATCTTGATTAACTTATCCGCTTCTTTTATAATTTCCTTGTTATTGTATGCCCTGGCTACCCTTTTTATTGCGTCAAGGTTTCTGACATAGGTGTCCAGCCATGCGAAGATGTCTCCTGGATATGCTTGAATCTGATAATCCCTCATCAGGGATTTTGAAATGTCAATAGGGTCCTTTCTATCAAGCCTCTGATTGAGGATGTAATATGAAATTCCTCTTTGCAGGCATTCGCAGAATGGCCTCTCGGCGCAATCACATCTTAAAAAGTCTATCTGTATCTTTAGCAGTGCTTCCTGGAATTTCTTATCTAGTTTGGCCATTGCCTCCCCTGATGAGATGATGTCCAGGGTGGATTCTGAAAAGAGCCTGGTTGAAAAATTCATTTTGAGGGCTGAGATTATCTGCTTGTGAACAGCAGGGGCAAGATAGGCATTTTCAAATAGTTCAAGGTCAAGAGCTATTGACTGGACTTTTAGAAGGGCATTGGCATTTACTTCATCCTTGGTCATTTTCTCATGAATGCCTTTGAAGATGTTATTTGCATTTTTTATTTTAATGCTTTCATTCTTCTTGGATAATTTTTGATTTTTAGTGCTGTTCTTCTTTTGTTTTTTAGAATTGTCATTAGCTTGCTTTTGTTTTTTAGAATAGTCATTAGCTTGCTTTTGTTTTTTAGAATAGTCATTAGCTTGCTTTTGTTTTTTGGAATTGTTATTAACTTGATTTTGTTTTTTAGAGCCTTTTTTAGAATCGTTGTTTCTGTTCTTTTGACTGTTTTTTCTGTTCTGCTTGTCTATCTTGTTGGAAAGCTTATGCAGATCCTTTAAGGCATTTTTAAAGAATGGTTTCTTATAATACTGGCTTAAATAATGAGGATTCTCCATTGAATCCTTGATAACCATTCCATCGTCTACTGAGATGAATGACATTGAAACAGCTCGGCCGAACTTGGTATTTCTGATTGTTCCGTCTGCAGATATATGTATAGCTTTCTTATCATCAAGCTCGTCAAGGGCTGCATTTAAATCGATAGGAACTGGAATATTCTGGTAGAACTCCTCAACTTCTTCAATAGTATTGAGGGACTTTGATGATATGTCTGCAAGAATCTGCTCAAGGCTTCCCTCTTCGGTGTAGTCTACATAAATGTTTTCAACATCGCTTTCAAGAAGATCCAATGCAACAGCCTCCTCGCTTTCGCCGTCAAATTCGTTTGCAATCTCAGGAATGAGATAGACAAGTCCCCTGTCGTGATAGCTAGGCCTTCCCGCTCTTCCAAGCATTTGGGAAAACTCGTTTGGTGTAATCCACTTGTTTCCCATAATGAGGGATTCGAAAATTACCTGGGATGCTGGAAAATCGACTCCTGCTGCAAGGGCTGCAGTGGTTACGACAGCTGTTATTTTTCCTTTTGCAAAGTTCTTTTCAATTCTCTCCTTTTTGGAATAGGACAAACCTGCATGATAGGCAGCTGCGTTTATTCCTTTGTTTGATAGGAAGTTGGCAAGCTTGTGTGTTTTTCGACGGGAATTAGTAAAAATCAGGCTTTGTCCGTTATAGCCTTTGGATGATTTGTTATAGAATTCCTGATTGACCAGCTTTCTGATTAGGAGCCTTCTTTGGACATCTCCTCTTACAAAGATTATGTGGCGCTCTAAAGGTACTGGACGCTCCTTGTACTGGACAAGCTTCATATTGAAGTCATCAGATAGTGTTTTCGGGTTTTTGACAGTTGCAGAGAGTCCTATTATCTGGGTATTTGGAAAGAGGTGTCTTATTCTCTTGATTAATCCGTTTAATCTCAATCCCCTTTCTTCATCGGAAATGGTATGGATTTCATCTATTAAAACCAGTCCAAGATTATCAAGCAGATGGGATTTTCCAGATCTGATGAGGAAGTCTATTCCTTCATAGGTTCCAACAACTATGTCTGCATTTGCAATATTTGAATCAGGAAGGTTCAATTCTCCTTTTGCCTTGATTCTGTTTCCTCCAACTTTAATTGCTACTTTAAGACCCAGAGCTTCGTATTTTCTTTTGAACTCCCTGTATTTCTGGTTTGCAAGTGCTACGAGAGGTGTTAAAAAGAGGAATTTCTCGCCTCTCATCGCTTTTGGGACTCCTGCAAGTTCCCCGATCAAGGTTTTTCCGCTTCCTGTTGCAGATACTACAAGGGTGTTCTCGCCCCTCAGGACTCCCTCTCTTACTGCCAGATATTGAACTGGCAGAAGGTATTCGTTGTTGTTTTTGATTATGATTTTCTTGAAATTTTCAGGGATTTTCAGACGCTTTGTCGCAATCTTAGGTATTTTCCTGTCATGAACCTCCACCTTGTCGAACAATGTCAAATCGGAATTCTTTATAGGATCAAAACGTGGTGAAAGCATTTTCAATACTTCATCAAGATTTCCTGTCTTTTCCAATACCTTCTTGAAGTTTCTGAAAACCTTTTTATTGTATCCTCTAAGTTGAAGCTCTCTTTTTATGGTGTCTTCTGCACATTCCTTGCATATGAGCTGGTCGTGGTAGGTGTAGGAGTAGCTTGAGTTGATTATGGTTACGGCTCCCTCATAACTGCAGTGCTGGCAGATGTTTGCATATCTCACAGATATGTTGTTTGCATTGAGGAATGTTTCCAGCTCCTCATCCTTCTGCGCTAGAAATACTGCCTGGGAGCGCAGGAATGAGACAGCCTTTGAAGGGGGATAGAGCTTCTCTTCAATATCGTCTTTCACTACAAAGCGTTTTATGTCTATTCCCTTTTCGGTTTCGATGAATTTCAAAACCCCAATGAATTCAGGGACTCTTTTTGTATTCAATGCTCCTTTCGGACTTCCAATTGGATACATTTCCCATGATTTCTTTCTTTTGTTGAGTATGATCATTTTATCAAGTAGTTTATAAATATTAATTTTTTAAATAAGCAGTTTTACTAAAATAGCATGTTTAATAAAACAAAGATGTTTGAAATTTAAATTTAGACTATGAAACATGACTTTTTTTAGATTTTTTTTAATCCATTTTTTCCAAATATCTTCTTCCAAGGTATTCCACTTGGATTTTATCATTGTATTTTTCCTTGAAACCGTTTATCTGCTCGGCATTGTCTGTTGCAATGGTGTATCTTACAAGGGAATCATATTCCTTTCCGGTAACTGCCAGATTCTGGCTTCTAACATCATTGTCAATGGATTTGATATCAGGATAGCCGAAGGTGACCTTGAATAATTCATATGCTTCCATCTCAACGATTTCAGCAACTGCCAGTGTTTCAAGGACTGACTTGCTGTATGCTCTAACCAATCCTCCGGCTCCTAGTTTGATGCCTCCAAAATATCTTGTAACAACTGCAACAGAGTTTTGCAGATTGTTCTTCTTTAAAACATTGAGCATCGGCCTTCCTGCTGTTCCTCCAGGCTCTCCATCATCATCATAGCCTTCTCCATCGCTAACCAGATATGCGGAGCAGTTATGTGTTGCATCCTTGAACTCTTCGGATATTTTAGATATGATCTCCTTTGCTTCCATTTCATTCTGTGCTGGATAAAGCCTGCAGATAAATTTGGATTTTTTAATATCTATGGTGCTTTGATAAGGCTTTGCTATTGTTTTCATGTTATCAAGTTTTAATTTTAAATTTTAAAAAACCATTTTTCCAATCAATCATTTTCTGGTTTTAATTTGGATAAATTCATGATTTTTATATAAAGTTTTTATACTAGAAAGTACTTTATACTATTTATATATAATTTTACTTTAATAATTATAATGTTTTTTGTTGAAATGAATTGATTAATAAGTATAAATGAGGTTGTAACATGGAAAGTAAAAAAGCTAAATTCAGTGTTTTTCTTGTTGTAGCTTTATTGGCTATTATTTGCAGCTCATCATTATATGCAGTGACTGGAGGTTTTTCCGATTGGATTGTAGCAAGCACTGTCAATGAGGATCAAAATAATAATGGAATCATAGACAGCGCGGAGGATGATTCAATTGATTATTCAAACTCTTATAATGATGAAGATGGCAGTTCTAATGAAGGTGGAGGGCTGTTTGGATTGTTCTCAAATTCAGAAGACTCTTCTAACTCCAATTCTAATGGTTATTATTCAAGTGATTCTTCTAGCTCACAGGAGCCTGACTTGCTTGCCAGATTGCTCAGGGGTTTTTTAAACTCTGGAAATAGTGTTTCCACCAGTTACCAGGAATCTAATGGCTATGATAATTATAATGTTCCTGTATCTGATTATGATTTCTCAAGCCTTTCAGGTTCTGATTATGGGGATGGTTCTGACTATTCATCCATAATAGACAGGGGAGTTAATAAGGTTTCTGGAAAAATTAATTCATTGTTTTATTGATTTTTTATTTTTTTTTATCAATTTTTTCTTTAAAATAAGTTTTTTATTTTTTTATATCTATTATTTCTTTAAGATATGTTTTTTTTTTAAAATACGTTTTTTTATCAATTATTTCTTTAAAATAGGTTTTTTATTTTTAAATCATTTTTTATTTTTTAAAATATTTTTAAGTTTAAAAAACTATTTTTTATTTAAAAAAAATTTAAAGGACATAACTAAAAAAAAGAGAAATTTTATGTCCTAATTTATCTTCTTTATTAATTTAATCTTAAATGATTTTTTTGATTCTATAGTGTTTTCTTAAAACCGTAATCAGAGTCCAGATTCTTCTGAACATCAAGCAAAACAGAATCAATAGCTAAATTCAGCAGTGCCTCGCCGTATTCCTCATCGACATAAACTCCATTTTCTGCAATGTCTCTTGCACCTGCTTCAATGTTTGGATCATTTTCACGGGCTTTTGCAAACATGGTAAGTCCGATTTCCCCATAGGTTTCTGTATCAGTCTGATTGACAACTTCCGCCTCATTTGTTATTCCGAGATACTTGCCCATTGAAAGCTCTCCGGTTCCTCCATGAGGGCCTTCACTTTCAATAACTTTGCTGTTCAAGGTTATCATGAGGTCTGTTTTCTCCTCTATTTCACCCAGGCAGGTAACCAGTGGAAGATTCCCTCCATGTCCGTTGACAATTATTACTTTGGATATTCCAAGGTACTTTTTAGCTGATTTCAATACTTCTATGATGTTGTTGCATAAATCTTCAAGAGTATTGTGGATGCCATGGTCTATTTCATCTATTTCGTGTGCTGGATAGATGATTCCCAGATATTTGGCTCCGCTGAGCAATGAGGCATTGAAAGCAATGTATGAGGCTATTTTGGAATCGGTATCAATAGGCAGTGCAGGTCCGTGGTTTTCCAAGTGTGATCCGAGAGCTATTATGCCTATTTGATGAACATTCGGATTGCTAACATTTCCAGCAGTCAGTCTTAGTTTTGCCATATTATCACATAAAAAATATTTATTGCCATTTCATTTTATAGTTCAATCAATTATAGCAGATTTAACCATAGGTCTGAAGAACAAAATTTAATTAATATTATCATTACTAGATTTCAAGGTTCCATATTTCATCGCCTACGTGATGTATGGACTTGATGGCTTTTCCTTCATCGTTTGCCACCATTTCAGGGCCTGTAATCAAACTTATTCCTATAGCCAGAGGCTTGTTGTGTGTTTCATCGACAATCAATACGATGTCATCTTTTTCGATTGTCTCATCTGCTTCCACGATTCCGGGACTCATCACATCAGCTCCGTTTGTCACGAATCTGATGGCTCCCATGTCGACTACAACTATCTTTCCCCCTAGGTTTTCATTCAATGCAGCCTTCAAGGTCGGATATGGCTTGTCGTTGATCATTATGATATACGGCTCTCCATTTACAAGAATGAAATCATAATCTTCTGATTCAAGCAATTCCAATGTGTCCTTGTTTCCTATAAAAGACCCATAATCGCCGAGCTCTTTTTTAATTTCCTTCACTTTTTTCTTTTTCAAGTAATATCTTTTTTTAATTTTCAATATTAGCACCACTGAATTTATTGATTTTATATATGTTTTTATTTTAATTAAAATTTTTCCAAATTTTTTATTCCAAATATTTTTCATTATTTTAAAAAATTGCTTATTGTTTGTTTCTTATCAGTGAAAAAAGTCTTATTTAATAGCTATTTTTCATTTTTTGACTCAAAAACTTTATATAGTATAGAAACATAACTTATATTAATATTTAATTTAAATTTGGCTTTATTGTTTTGGATTATTTTAAATTTAAAAGGATTATAGTGTTTTATATTTGATTTTAAAATTTTAATTCTTTTTTAATATTTTTTTAAATTTTTCTTATGATTTAGCTTAATTTATCCTAAATGTTTTCAATAATCCTTGGTATTAAGCAAGGAAAATAGATACATTTAAATAGTATCGAAACAAATCTAATATAGTATAGGTGATATTATGACCGGACAACAAAACGTTCAAAGACCACTTGACGCATTAGGAAAAGCAGTAAACTCTCCTGTTTTGATCAAGCTCAAAGGAGAAAGAGAATTCAGAGGAATATTAAAAAGTTTTGATTTACACATGAACTTAGTCCTTAATGATGCTGAAGAATTAGAAAATGGAGAAATAATGAGAAGATTAGGTACTGTTCTCATTAGAGGAGATAATATAGTATATATCTCTCCATA
>Ga0256404_1007117_pt1 | contig 17916 bp, 19 predicted proteins | sample RumenRJG_01DNA_FD_185990 | JGI IMG/M metagenome (GOLD analysis project Ga0256404, IMG submission 185990) | Bovine rumen microbial communities from Lethbridge, Alberta, Canada - RJG_01 | ecosystem: Host-associated > Mammals > Digestive system > Stomach > Rumen | place: Canada: Alberta | collected...
TATTCTAACAAGTATTAAGGTTACCATTGCGCACTAACGTGCATTCAGCCTCGCCGAGGCTGGATGCCAGTTAATGTCGCTTTAGGCAGTAATCCCCAAGCTGCGGCTGCGCCTTGCATGGGGTTATGAAAGATTCAGCCTCGCCGAGGCTGGGTAGGTAAAAAGAAAGGGCACCCACAAGGGATGCCCCTACGGTGAAACGACAACCAGTTATTGAGGAATGACCTCCTAACCGAGCCACCTACACCCTACATGCGAAATAAAACTAAACATCGGCCTTGTCGTCCTTCTTACGGCATAGCAACATGTCAACGAGGTCAGAGATCTCAGTATTGACACGGCGGAAATTGTTGTTCAACATGATTTCTTTCTCTCGCTCACTGCGGAAGGCGTAGAGCTTGGGAAGGTCGACATACTTGGACTCCTCACTGCGGATCTTGCCCATGTCGAATGCTGTTTTGCAAAAATACTTGGTTGTCTTGAACTCAGGACTCTCCTCCAGGTTGATGTTGCTGAAGGAACTGCGCTCCGTGGGTGTGAAGTCACGTGCCGCCTGACCTGCCAGCCAACCTGTTGCCATGTCAGCAATCTTGGCAGCCGGCACAAGGAAGTCCATTTTCTCGCTGATGCTCGTGCTGACCTTCGAGTCATTGATGGTGATGGACTTGCTCGTCTGCTTCGCCTTGCCGAAGACATCATTCTGTGCCCACTCAAGCGTCTCCTTGTTACGGGCTGCACCCATGAAGATGTTGCCGCAGGTCGTGATGATTCGCTGCATGCCGTTCTTGCCGTAGTCAGCCTCCAACTGAGGTAACTCCTGGAAGCCGAGGGTAACAGCAACCTTGTTACTGCGGGCTGTACCTATCAAGCGGTCGATCTTATGGAAGTACAGGGTCGGTAGCTCATCCACGATGATACTCACGGGGAGATTTCCTTTACTGTTGACACGCGTGACGAGACGGTTGAGAATAAGCGCGTTGAGCGAGCCGATGACCTGTTCCTTCTCAGGGTCGTTGGCAATGACCAAGTAACTCGGATGCTCGCGGTCTGAAATCTTCAGATCGAAGTCATCACCCGTGAAGACCCAATAGGCCTCAGGGGAGACAAGACGGGCGGCATTGACACGAAGCGTACCGACCATACCTTCCAACTGGTCCATCGCCTTGTTCTGCCAAGCACTTTGGAAAGGAGCCATGAGGGACATTATCTTCTATCCTGCATCAAAATATCAAAGACTTCTGAGTAGCTGCGACCGAGGAACGACAAGACATGCGGCATATCGGAGAACTCACCCGTAATGGTGTCAGGCTCTACCTCATTACCGTTCTCGTCTTCATACCAGCTGCGCTCAATGACAATCTCATTTTGGTTTCGGTCAAGGTATTTGAAACCGTTGAGCTCAACGAACATCCCGTCTTCATCGGTAGAGACATTCTTGCTCTTGTTGTTGATGAAGTCAAGGACGACTACACCATTCTCATCCACAGCCTTATAGTCCTTCCACATGTGGATAATCAGTTTCAGCTTTCTTCCCTTGTGCTGGACATATCGTGTCAGCTTCTTCCCGTCTTTGTAACCGGTCGGATGAAAATTCACGAAGAAGTAGATGATAGCTGCAAGGAAGTTCTCGGCCGAGTTCTGGAAGAATGCCTCACTGCCGCCTTTCTTTTCACCACCACCTTTGTTGAGTGAAGCAAGAAGCGTGGCTGCGGTCTCGGATGCTGCAGCCAAGTCAGGGATGTACTTCCGTTGGATGGGGTTCACACGATTGGAGTACTCCACATCGACGAAGTTGACGGCACGGAAGTTGCAGTTGTCAGGCAGCGTGCCTTGCTTCTTGTTCTTACAGTACTGATAGAAGAGCGTACGGGCCAGTGCCGGGTACTTATAGTCATAGACCATCATCGAAAAGCCTTTGGCTGCATGCTGGCGGATGAAAGGATCGATGATGCCAAATGACTTACCCGATCCAGGCGTTCCAAGGACAATGGTCGCGCGAAAAGGGTTGATGATGTTGATCCACCCATGGTTGAGCTTCTTGTTGTAGTAATACACCATAGGGATGTTCACACTGTAGTCGTTCTCATCTTTGTCACGACTCTGCTCAAAGGACTCGTTATCGAAGTTCCACTTGTCTTCCCCGATCTTTGTGTTGTAGTATTTGGCGATAGCATCAAGCCCCTGATGGATTAGCATCGTTCCCACGATGGAGCATAGAGCATAGAGGCATCGGTTCACGGGTATGCCGGCAAAATAGCCGTGCATGGGCAGACTGTGGAAGACGAAACAAAGAACGATCATTGTGCTGCCTGCCGCGACAGGGTACAGAACCATCGTTTTGAGGTTCCACTTCAGGCTCTTCTGAGCCCGTGTGCCGATACAAGTCACGGCAACGCAGATCAGCTCCATTACCTTGCAGGTGGCAATGGAGTCGAAGACCTTGAAGCGGTGGAAGAGTTCAAGGATAAAAGCGGTCAGCTTGTTGTCAGCACCGATGGGGAGGTTGACAACAAGCTCTATGATAAGGATCAAGTAGATGCACGAACGGAACATGTTGTACATCTGTTGTTGTTCACGGGTTTCTTCGAACATAAAAACAGAAGTCTTGGCCCCTCCCTTAGTCCCTCCCCCACCTAGGGGAGAGAGAGATATGATTGGCGGGGGATGCTCTGAAGTTAAAAGTTAGACAAGTGGTGATTCCGAAAAAATGATGGGTCAATGAAGGTTCATCAGAAGTTCCGGGGAGAAACTGTCGGCATTGAGAATATCACGATAGTTGATGTCAAGGTAGCTGACACGGCCGCTGATCTGATCCTCGGTAATTTCAAGGCGAAGCTTCTTCTCCTCAGGGAAGGTGAGCTTTTTGAGGACAAGAACATTGCGGTAGTTCTTCGTAAACTGAGTTGCATGGTTGATCATGTAGACGGGTGTCAGTTCGATGGTCTGTGAATTTGTAGCTTTCAATTCCTTCTTATCCATCAGTTTCAAGCGGATCTCCGCAAGATCATACTTGATGTTGCTCTTGTTCTGAAGAGAGAAGTCGATAAAGAAGTAGTCACCAACCGTATAGATGTTGTTCACCTGTGCACGGATTCCATATTGTTTGCTGTGCACACGGTAGCAGTTGCGCTTGCTGGAGAAGATGGACCAGGCGAGGCGAGCCATGTCACCACGCGTCATACTCACTTCGGGGTTGGTATAGTCACGCATGTCGACTTGCTGTACTGTATAGACGGAATGTGCCTTCTTCGGTCCTTTTGTATAGAAGATGGTGAACTGAGCGATGTGACGCTCACCGATGACGGTCACTGTACCGGCAAGCTCGTTGTCCATCATGGCTGACTTCGGTTTCAGACGGACAATGTTGTCGGCGCACTGGTTACCTACAAGCTTGTCAGTGGAGATATCAACCATTTTGATGTTCTCGGGCATGATAATGTGGGTTGTCACCTGGTCGTTGACATAAACTGTCGTCTTCTGGAGATTGCCCTCGAAGATCCGCTCATCATCGGGTGTGAGCTTATGGATGTAGTGGATATTGACGGTATCATTCTTTTCCGTCACCTCTGCTTGGGATGGCAGGATAGCTATAGCCATCAATGCCATCATAAATAGTTTCTTCTTCATTCGTTCTGTGTATTGATGAGGTAAACAATCGTGTTGTATTTGATGCGGGCCTTGTTCTTACGGATGTTGTTGCTCACAGCAGAGCTTGTCGAACGGTAGACATTCTGAAGGGCTTGAAGGGCAAGCAACTCTGCTGAGATACCTGTGCTACTACCCGTATCAAAGTTGATACTTTGGTTGGCGACAGATGCACTGGCATCCTTTACCATCTCACGGAAGGTACTCTCAGGTACATAGAAGCCTTCCATACCGTCGTTGTCATAGACTGAGAGACCGACCTTGATGAACTTGTTTCCGACGAGGATGCTTGAGATGTTCGCCATGACTCTCTGTTGGCTAAAGCCCGTGACAATACCATATAGGTAAGAGCCCTTCTTTAGTTTGATGCCTTTGACTGTCACATCATCGAGAAGCTTGAAACGGAGTCGGGTGCCTTCACGAGCCTTGGTCGTCTTATCAATCATAGCCTTGATGAGTGGTTCGTCAACTGTTTCGGCAGAAGTGACGGTGTTGAACTGCTCGGCATTCTTCTCCTTCACTTTCTCTACGACCTCCGTCTTCTCATTGGCTTTTCGCTTTTTCTTGCTGTTACCGGTCAGCGCATCAATCACATCTTGCTGCTGTCTTCGCAGTTGTCCCGAGGGGACATTTTCGGCTGCACTCGGCCATTCAAGCAAGCTTGATGGCTCTCGTTGGCACGAAAATTCTGCCTCGGCCTCCTTTTCCTTGCGCTCCTGTTCAGCGTAATACCGACGCTGACGCTCCATGCTGCGGTTCTGGATGTTCTCCAGTTCACGCGCGTAATCATTGAGGTCATCCTGCTGACTTCGACTGCCTCTACCTGTACTTCCATTGGAATAGCTGTTCAGCCTTCGAGTATTTTCCTCATAGCTGCGCTGCAACTTGTTTTCTGCCTCCTGCTGAGCCAGTCGTTCTGCATTCGCTTGCTGGATTCTTGCCAACTCCTCTTCGTTGTAGCCACTACCAGTGGTATCCTTTTGGACCACATCATCACCAATGCCATTCACAGCCGAGAAGGCGCCTCTATCGGAAAAGTTCTTGTCCATGGCTGTCATCTTGCTGTCAAGTCCGTCACTGCGTGCATCCGGCAGACTCATGTTGATAGAATCGGTGACAACACCCGTCTGCCCTTCTGAGCTTCCCGTAAAGAACTGCGCCACCGTATAGCCAAGAAACAGTAGCGGCAACAGGACTATCAGGGGAAACACATATTTGGGCTGCTTTAGGTTGAGCTTTTTGAGTTTCTGTACTATGTCCATATCATTGTAAGTTATTTATTTTCAAGATATTTAACCACGATCTCCAATTGCTTATACTTGACCATGATATCCAATGAGTCTTTATGAGACTTAACCGGAAGGGAGACAAGAGAGTCGAGTTCATGCTTCAACAGCTTTCCCTTGTTCGTCATCTCCACGGTCTGTTCGACTTGCAGGTCCTTAACTCGTTGTATGCGGTGCATGCCTTCAAAGGCTGGCTTCACGTCAGACATTCCGGTGAGCATGTCAGACTCGTTGAAGTGGGTAGTAAAGGTTAGCCAACTGCCCACGACGAGCGATAATGTCAAGATGGAGATTGTGATGACCGACACCTTCTTTTTATGGGCATCCGCCCATTGATTGGCCTTGTCGATCTTTTCTTTGAGCTTGAACTTCGTCAGAAAGTCTTTGATGGCCTCTGCTATCTTGGCATCCTTCATAGCCTTTGTTTTCTTGAGAATCTTCATTGCTTCTGAATTTAACTTGTTGGCTTTGCCTTAAAAGGCAAAGCACAGAACTAATAATCAAGGTCTTTGTTCTCGAGTGTCCTCCAGTTGGTGATAAGCAATCCATGTGGGTTGTTTTGCGTCCTTGGTACATTCTCCAGTTCACCAACAGTGATGATAGATCTCCGGAGGTCTCTGCTGCGACGCTTGATAAGCTGGGTGCCGAAGTACTTGAACTTTCGGGCATGCTCATCCAGCTTGATGGAGTCGCATTTGATGGTACAGACTGCACTGCTGGAGATGATGTCCGAGTAGAAGCCGTTCTCCTCCATGGCCTGCTTCTGTTTCATGGCCGTACCGTCAGCCATGTACATAGCCTTACCGAGTGTCCACTTGATGTAGTCATCATCGGATGGGAGGTTGAAGAAATACTGATGGAAGAGTTGAATGTGGGCCTTGGCTTCCATGACAAAATTGGCTTCTTGCAGACTACGCTCAGCGAGGAAGGGAATGTCACCATCAAGAATATAAATCTGACTGCGCTCCTCACTCACAAGTCTGGCACTCTGATAGATTGTGAAGATGCAGATGGCTGCACAGCCGACAACGGTAAGGATAACCGTTGTCAGGGCAAGTCGTGTTTTCTGTTCTAAGGATTGAATCAACATTTTACTTTAGTTAGGAGTTAGGAGATAGTCGTAGTTCGAGTTAGGAGTTAGGAGATAGGAGTTAGGAGTTGTTGCCACGGTCATAAGAATCTTTCATGGACCCGTAGCCACTTCTCATCGCCTGACCGACAGAAGAGTTGCTGAATTGGTTCCCCACTTCACGAGCCATACCAACGGCCGCACCGCCTACGGCTCCAGCAAGGGTACCACCGCCTCCATCGTTCGTACCGCGTGTTCCAGCTACAGCTCCGCCAACGCCAGCCATAGTGACGCTGGCAGCCGTAGCTGCTGCTGATCCAGCCATTGGCACAGCTGTGTTGACAACAGAGGTCGTTGCAGAAGTACTTTTGGCAACAGCACCGCCAGCCATACCTGCCACGACACTGCCAGCCACACTACCTGCCGATGAACTCACACCACCGGGAATCTACCATGAAGCCACCTCGGGAACGAAACGGATTACATAGGCACCCACGAGCATCCCCATGGCGTACTTGCAATTGGATCCGATGCCTTGTAATCCGAGTGCTCCGATGTTCTGCCAAGAGTCAACCTGACCCTTTAATAATGTGTCGTAAGCCTTGATGTCTTCCAAAAGGTCGTGACATGGTAATTAGTCAACTTAGCGCTTTTCGAAAACTTGCATACAAACGCAGTCTTTTCTCTCTTTTATACCGACGTGCTATGTTCCCTTTCGGGGTTTCCCCCTCGGGTAAATCGGTCGGGAGTAGGTCATCGAACTCTGACCTAACCTCTTGTCAAAGAGGTATTTAGCATATCACCAATACGGACGCACGCATCTTGAAATATATGGAGAACGAACCGACCAATGCAATCACTGCTGCGATTGCTTTCATGAGGTTGCCGACGGGCTCCTCATAGCTTGAGACTTCCTTGATGGCGGTAGAAAATCCGCCTGCTCCTTTGCTCTGGGCAAAGGTGGCTACGGCACAGAAAAGGAACATGCCGACGAAAGTCGCAATACGTTTCTTGGGTAATTTCTGCCATACGCTGACAGCTGCGCTTGTGAAGGAATTTGCAATCTTTTTGATCATAAATTGTTTTACAGATTACGAAATTGCAAATTAACGACCACAATAGAAACGGAAGAAAATACGGAGGACGCTTCCTCCTGTTTTCTCGCCTCACGGCGTACAGTCCTTCTTCCTGAGACTGCTACACAAAACAATTCAAAACTAAAAAATCAAATCAACCTATGATATACTATCTATTCTTTACTTAGTTTACCGATGGAGACGTTGGGCGTGACATCGTTGGCAAACTGACCATTTGCCATCATCTCCTCGAGTTCCTCGTTCTCTTTCTCAATGCGAATAAGTCGCCAACCGTTCTCTATCTCGCGTAGGGCGAGCTCATCGGGATCCTCAGCTACCTTCTTCACCTCGTCGCTGAGTTGATCAGCTGTCATAAAGTCGGAGAAGCGAGTGTGCCTGGCTTCCTCATTGATGTGGACACGCATGTGAAGGACGGAGCGATAATCTTCTGTATTCGTCTCTTCTGTAGCGGGCGTGACGGTAGGTTGGACAACCTTGGCTTCTTCTGAACTTGAATTCTCCGGTTCCTGTTGGTTTCTGAGATTCGCAATGAGTTCTTTGACATGCTCTGGATTAGAGCTTACATTCACGTTGCTCTTTTGTGTGTTAGCGGAGGGCAAATCAGAAGATGACTCTTCAGTAAGCGGCTTACGGTTTCTTGGCTGGTCATCATCGTCACCTTTATCCTCAGACCCATGATAGGATTCCGCATGAAGCGCTTCATCTGCAGTTGCCTCGCTTGTAGCTTCCTCTATGGGTGGCTTGTCTTCTTGTGCCTGAACCTCACTCTTGTTGGGTGGCTCAGGCGGCTCGTCAACAACGGGTCTCTCTTCTTGTTGTTTGACAGGGCGTTCCTTCTCAATCAGTATGGGCTGGAACTTCCCCGCCTCGTCGGAGATGTCTATGTCCTCATCCTCAGGCTTGGGTGTCAGAGCAGTGAGATCCTTCTTGAAGAAAAGGTCATAGGCAATCATGCCGATATAGAGGATGACGTATCCGTCGATGATGACGATAACCAGTATCGTCGTGAAATTCATGGTTCAGCATCTATTGGGTTGTCGGTGTGCTCAACTGCCGAGACGTTGTTCTTTCCGAAAACCTTGTCACCGGACTCGTTGACATAGGGGGAACAGGTCACTGTTACGTTCTGACCTTCAGTGAGGCTATAGCGGTCGATATCTTTCTGCCCGAATACATCAAGCAAGATAGATACTTTCGGCTCGTCTTCGGTGGTGAGAACAAACTGCTGGACTGTCCAGGCAGTGCCCTTCTTCGACATACCTGTCCGAACGGGCAGGACTCTCGTGATTTTTCCTGTGATTTGCATGGTAGCATTAATTAGGTGAGAGAATGTGTTCAGAGAATCTCGTCGAGGTTAAACTTCTTGTCTCGTTCATCCAGCAAGTATTCAGACAGACTCTGAAGTATGGTAGCCCAGAAACTGTGGGTGAGATAGCTGGCAAGTTTGGGATTGACTTGAGTAAGGGCATCGAAGTCCTCTCTGAACTCATCAAGCTTCTTGTTGATGTCCTTTACAAGAAGCGTCTGTACCTCAATGCGGCTGAGTTCCTTGCCATTCACGTTCATTGTGAAATCGTCGTGATTCACGTTGTTCTGTTTGTTCTTGTACTTTTTCATGATTTTGTGTTTATGTTGTTATTGGTTATCGTCTTCGCCGATGCCGACGGCTGCGAGAGATGCTGAAGAAGGTTCCGTTTCCTCCACAGACTCATTCGGCATGGCATGTTCATCGTCGGAGGCTGCAAGAGATGCTGAAGAAGAATCCGTTTCCTCTGCAGACTCATCCGGCAATGGCATGATCCTCAATCCGAGCGCCTCTCCGTTCCGCTCCCTCTGGGGATGGCGGATGAGGTCATCGGTATAATAGAGTATATTGATGTCGTATTCGTCGACTATATATCCTTCCTTTTTCAGTTTGCAGCGCAGATTGTTCCTGGCTTTGTTGCAACCGATCTTCCATCCGGTCTCCTGGTCCAGACCGAAGAGAATCCGCCTGCGCTCTTTCTTGTACGCCTTGTTCATCCCGTTGCGGATCTTGGCGCATTTCTGCTCATAGGTGTGGCGGAGTCCGAGCTCCTGGGCTATCTTCCACACGGAGTTCTTCCTCATTCCCATCTTCTTTGCTATCTCGGAGTATGACAATGTGGAATAGTCATCGAGAAGCATTGCCCTGACTGCCTCATTGCGGTTGCAACGGCTCTCTTTGTAGAGGCCGAGCTTGCGGGCATGGTAGTTAACTGTCCAGATGCTGCAGCTTAGGTCACGGGCAATCGTTTCGAGCTTGTCGTGATGGAACCTTTCTGAGAGGATGGCGTCATCTTCCTTGGTCCAGGCCTTACGCTGCCGTTTCAGTTTGGGAATGTTGTTGAGGTATTCGCTCATATAGTTGGCTGGGGTGTTTGTTTCGTCGTTTTACAGAATGCCGCTTTTGTCGGAAATATACCGGAGTATGTTCTTCCTGTGCTTCCTGTTGGCGGCTATGAACCACTCGGCGAGGATGCAGAGTACATCGGAAGAGTGCCGTCCGAATCCGGCCTGGAGCGAGTCGATGATATAGTCGGGCATGTAGACCGTGCGTTTCAGTCCTTTGTCCTTCATCGACTTCCGCTCATTGAGCCTTTTGAGAAACTCGTTCCAGTCAGGGAGTGTGCCGGTATCGGTTGGGGCAATGACAGCAGAGGGCGGATGTTGGGGCTTATTATTCTTTTGTGCTTGTGTTACAGCCTTGGACTGCTTCTTCTTCTCAGACTTTTCACTCTTTTGTCGGAGCTTGGGCTCTTCTTTTGAGAATGCGATGGCCTGATGATTTTCTTCCCTTTTCGTTGCGGGCTTCTGTGCCTTGGGCTTGTCCTCTGTTGTCTTAGCGATGTCGTTCTTCCTTGGCTCTGCATTCCTACGCCGTCCCACCCATGCCGAAGCATCAGCGTTGCCGCCATTGGCTTCGTTGACTATGTCACGGATGTTACCATAGCTTTTGAGGGCATCGGTGGAGTTATGCATGATTCTTTTTGGGTGTTATTTATGAGTTAGTCTTGAAAATATTCTTGTCGAGGAAATCGCAGAGCGGTGCAATGAGTTCCTTGAGCTTGGGCGTATTATAAAAGGTGTTCACACGGGTCATCTCTGAGCTGAGAGCGACGCGAGGTGCCAGTGTACCGAACTCGGCAAAGCCCTTGTCGGTCAACTCCCATGCCGGGAAGTCGCCCTTGCGGCCCCATTTGGCATTGTAACGGTTCTGGACGAAGATAATCTTGGGCATCTTAGACTCGTTGTCCTTGAAGATCCGCTTCAGGAAACGGATGAAGGCAATGGTGGAAAGGACGGTATTCTCGTCGTAGCTATAAGGGATAATCACGACATCGGCGCCTTTGATGAGTGGAATCATGCCGGGCTTGGAGAGGCTGCCGGGGGCATCGATGAAGACGTCACCGTCCACATCCTGCAGGTCTTCCATCAGCTCTGTGGTGTACTTCTCACTGTCGAGGTCGTCGAAGTGGTAGATGAAGTAGGGCTCCTGCCAATCAGGGTGGTCCTGCTTGTTCTCCTCGCGGAGCTTCCAAAGGCTGCGCTGGGCATCGGCATCGACGGCACAGAACTTGTGCTTGACCTCAGCGTAGCGGTTGCAGACGGATGCACAGAGGGAGGTCTTGCCGACTCCGCCTTTCTGATTGGCGAAGACGATAATCTGGTTGCTCTTGCGCTCGTGTTTTTTAAAGACTGTGTTCATGGTCATATTGTATTTGTGTTATACTTGTCTTTGACAGCGGCATAAGACAGTTGTATATGACTTCGATGGAAGCCATACGCATGTCATCATGCAATAAAATTTAAGCTGTAATGGGTTGCTCCTTTTTGGCAGGCCGGTTATAAGAGGATGCTGGGCCCCGAACAAGTATTGAATATGACCATAGTGGTCTACCGTTCTGTTTGCAAAGTTAGGATATTTTCCTTATTCCCGCAACAGTAGCATAGTATTAAGTGAAGGAAGAGCGGATAATTTGATGATTTACTCGTTTTTTATCCTAATATTGGCTTCTTTGCCACTTCGAGGGAGACGACTGGATGTTGCCAATGGCATAACAGAGGCTATTTGTGGGGTAGCGGTAATAGATTTTAGTATATAATGAGTTTTATAAAATGTATGATTAAGTTGTACGATGCTCCCGATTTGATGGCTGATTTTTCTTGGCTATGGATTCTGCATCAATGGCAAAGCCATTTTGAATACTCATCCATGTCTTATAAGGAATGCCGAGATGTTTTTCAAGTTTTATGGCTAAATCTGGACAAACATCCCGCTTGCCTTGAATGAGCTCTTTCAAAGTAGCTGGAGGCACACCTGTCATTTGGGCAAATTCATTTTGTGTGATTCTACGCTCTCTTAACTCCTCCCTGAGAATCTCTCCAGGATGTATTGCTCTTGCGGGAACGTGTCTGTTAGTTTTTGTTGCCATTATGAGTAATATTTTTTTCTGTAAGCATCTATCATTCTTTTGGATCGTAAAAAACAAGTAATTACGGCCGAAGACAATTGACAGGCACCACCCATACACCATCAGGACGCATGAAGGCATAGGGAGCAAGACCACATAATACCATCAAGAAGGATGGCTTGTTCATTCTTGTGTCATCAATCTTTGATGCGAGTTCCTTAAGCGATTCTGCTCCCTCATCAATGAGCTTCTGCCCGCCGAGTTTTATCTCTATCAGCCCGTACTCCCCATTTCGCAGATGCACGATGGTGTCACACTCCAGGCCACTCTTGTCCCGGTAATGGTAAACCGTTCCGTTAAGCGCAGAAGCATATATACGAAGGTCGCGTACGCACATCGTCTCAAACAATAAACCGAAACTCTCGAGGTCATTGATCAGGTCTTCCGGGCCGGCACCAAGCGCAGCCACAGCTATGGATGGGTCGATGAAATATCTTGTGTCGCTAGTCCGGATGGCGGTCTTGGACCGCAGGTTAGGACTCCAAGCTGGCATGTCTTCAATGACAAACAACTTCTTCAGGGCCTTGATATAATCATCAATCGTTTTTGTACTTACCTCTCCAGCATCACCGGACTGCAAGTCTTGTGCAATTTTCGTAATGGACACCTGAGCACCCTGAAAGCGTGCATAAGATCGCATGATCCGCTTGGCTTTCTCCACATCGCGGTCCACACCATCCACATGTTGGATGTCTCTTTCTGTTACAGCCTTGTAATAATCGAAAGCTCTGTCAAGTGCGATGTCCCTATCTTGCAATGTAGCCTTAGGCCATCCTCCGCGGCAAGTAAGATATGCCAGGTTCTGGATGTCTATTTCTTCAGCTTCACAGGGTTTGGCCTTACCTTCAAAAACTTCCTTAAGACTTATTTTTCCAGTAGAATCACCCGACTCCCACAGGCTCATTGGATACATTTGCATCTCGGCAATACGTCCAGTACCGGTGTGAGAATTCTTGTTCCATTCTGCAGGAACGGAAGACCCAGTGAGTATGTAGAATCCATCTCCGTCGCGATGGTCAACATCGAAACGGATGGCATCCCACAGACTGGGTGCTATCTGCCACTCGTCAATCAATCGCGGAGCGTCCCCCTCAAGAATGGTTTTTGGAGACATCTGCGCCAACTGAATATAGAAGCTGCTGCGCCTGGAATCGTTCATATAAACAGTACTCTTGGCAATCTGCTCGGCTGTCGTTGTCTTGCCACACCATTTCGGTCCTTCTATGAGGACGGCGCCCATACCGGCAAGTTCTCTTGCCAGCAACTTATCGAAAATTCTTGGCTTATATTCCATATGATTGTCTTTTCATGCAAAATTAATGACTTTCAGGTTAATACGCAAGAATAAACAGCTTTATTTCCAATGTTGGCGCATTTTTACTTCCAAAGTTGGCGCATTTTTACTTCTAAAGTTGGCATTTTCTTTCGTGAATTGTCGTGCCGGCTCTTCGGTATGGGCTGTAATGACCACAGAGGCTTAGCTCAAGTTAGTTCAATGTCTTGATTATCCCATTCCAAAGGCTCAAGTATTCTTTTCATCTGTGAAATGGCGAACAATGGACATATTACGACATGCCGGACATTGTTATTGTCTTGCTTGTCTTCATATTCAAAATACCCAAAGTTTTCCATTGAGCACCTGACGGCATTGCGGAGCTTCTTTTCCCTCATGAACTGCCACAGGCTTTTCATACCGCCACGTACTCCGGCTTTGACCTCAATAGGTAGCACTGCCAGTTTGAAACTTGATACATAGTCGACTTCAGCAAGGGAGTTTTTCGCTTCCCTTACCCAATAAAATAACTGATGGCGGATATTAGGTGTACGGTAATGGAGCAATTCCAGTCCGGCAACCATCTCTGCCATCGGTCCTTTGTTCACAAGGTCGGATATGTCAGATGTAAGTATATGCTCTGTCAATTCCGAAATATCACCTGTTGTCATGTTCAGTAGCCTGAGCAGGATTCCAGTGTCAAGCAGCAAGAACTTTCTGCATGAATCATCCGCCTCGCTCCCCAAAGGCAGACCGTTTGCCGAGGTATTGGTAACAGGTATCAGTATACCGGCCTTATAAAGCATGTCCAAAGCCTTCTTTACATCGTAAGCCCTATAACCGCCCTCGACCTTAGAATACACAAACTTCTTCGTTACCTGCACGGCCGCACTTTCCATCGTTTTCCTAAGAAGTGTAGGGTCAACTTTCTTACGGTACTTAGGGAAGTCATCCTCGTATGAAACAAGTATATCGTCCTGCACTTCCTGACAGGACAGATAATCGTGATTGGCGACCCAGCTGCTCACTGCCTCGGGCATTCCGCCTATGAGCATGTAGTCGCGGAACTCTGCTATAAGCTTTTCATATAGCGGCTGTGGAAGTGGCTGTGCAGCTGTCGCCTGGTTTCTCGCGTTCATCAACAACGTCTCACCGTTTGCGATAAGGAACTCATCAAATGTCATCGGATACATGAACATTGAGTGTATTCTGCCTACCCCGAATGTCGGAAGCTCATCTAAGGCAAATTCCAGAAGTGAGCCGGCAGCAATCACATGCAGTCCCGGCATGTCTTCCTTGAAGAAGCGAAGAGACATGATTGCCTTAGGACAAGCCTGTATCTCGTCAAGGAATAGCAGCGTATCCCCTTCCGTAATAGGTCTGCCCACGATTGCCTCCATTTGAGACACAATCCGCCTGACATCCAGATCTCCTTCAAACAGTTGCGCAAGGGATGGTTGCTTCTCAAAGTTTATCTCAACAAAGCCCTTGAAATTTTCCGAGAGATGATGGACTGCGGTTGACTTGCCCACCTGTCTTGCTCCTCGGAGCAAGAGAGGCTTATGCAGTGGTCTCTTTGCCCATTCCGACAAGTACGAGTCTATGAACCTTGGATAATATGTCTGTTGATTCTTTGCCATAATCTATAACCGTTAGTTTTGCTGCAAATATACGGAATTAATATTTCCCAAACAAATAAAACATCATTATTTGATAAAATCCAAAGATTTTATACCTGTTGTTTTTCAAAAATCCAAAGGTTTAGATATAAAACCGCCTTGAGATTTTGTACAGGTTGTACCAGCTCCTCAAAGTAGCCACTAAAAATTGGCAGAAAAATCTTAATCACTTGCCCCGCACAGGTTCCTCAGCGACTACTTGGAAAGCAGATAATTCTCAAGTTCCCATGCTTGAACGTTCTCTATACCATCGAGGCTTTTCAATCTTATGTCATCCATCGTGACGAGAAGTTTTCGGTAATTATCCTTCAAGGCTTTCAAGGGTCTCAGTTCACGCTCAAGTGTATTGCCGTTCCAATAATTTAGTCGGCTGATTCTCTGTAGATTCCCTTCCATTGTTTTTCGTTTATCTATGTGCAAAGATATAAAATATTTTGGAATACAAACTAAAATATCGTCGGTTTTATTATTATTTTGGAGTAGATCCTGAAAAACTTGCTTTCATCACTGTCTACAGATGAAAGGTCTGGGAAGGTCATAGTTGTCTCACGATCTCTTTCACCTTATATATATATCCTTTCATGGTAGCATATCGGATTCTACTCAAGAATACGTAATAATCTTCTTTCGGTCTGTGCTTATACTGCACCCAATCCCTATAGGCTGTCACAGACTCTGACCAGTGGTCAAAGCTTGCATAGCTTCCATTTCTCAGTCTGAGGCCAAACAGGTTGTTCTGCTCTCTGGCCAGTCTCGAACTGAAGTTGCCGCTCTCGAGCAGCGCCTGAGCAAGAACGATCTTGGGGAACTTCAAGCCCTGCCGTCTAATCTCTTCATAGAGGTTGGCGATAGTAAGAGGCTTGGCTTCTTTTATAGGTGTGGGAGATTCTATCCCTTGCAGTCGGCGGAGACCTTCACCTAACTCATTGATATAGTCATTGAGTGTCTCGATGAACGGCTGCGGGTTGACACTTGTCCATTGTCCTCTACCGTCCAACTTGTGGAGAGCAAGATGAAGGTGATAGCCCGTCGATCTGCCGCTGCTACCTGTCAGTCCAATGACTGTCCCGGCATCTATCTCAGTACCTTCCCTGACGTAGACTTCCTCAAGATGGCCATAGAGGGTGCGGAGTCGACCATGCTCAACGATGACGTGGTTACCGTAACCCGTTTTACTGAGTTTTACCTTGACCACCTTGCCTGGCAACATGCAGTAGGCTAACTCGTGTTTGCATCGCATATCGATGCCATCATGGAACTTGCGGCACCTCTCGAATGGGTCCTTGCGATAGCCATAGCTTGAGGAGTAGCTGATGTAATCAAGTGGTAAACAGATATTTAGACGCTTCTTGATAAGTTCCATAAAGAGGCTGTCTGTGAGCGTCAGTGGCTCAAATTTGACCATTTTACTGGCTTTTGATGCTTGCAGCGAAAACTTGTTTGAAGCATTTTCGACGCTTTTCTTTGTACCATAGTTGGAGTCAGGCGGATTTCTTCCTAACTTTGCGTACGGATCTTTTGATTTGTACAACGTGTCAATGTTTGGATTGACAAACGAGACCGTGTAGAACTGGGCTTGGACCGATACACATATTAACAATGTGAGCAGTCCGGAAGCACAACGTAAGTACTTTGTCATAAGGCTTGTGTTTGTGTTTTTATACGGTTAGTGGTTTTGCTCCACAAAAATAAGAAGAATATTTCACACAAACACATTTTGATAACCTGAATAATCATGAAGAACGAACAGATTCCGTTTGAGAAGTTCGCCAGAATTGGCATTACCAAGAAGGATTTCGCCCAGATGCCCGACCCATTGCGAGAGGCTATTCTCAGTGGTCAGCTCACTCCGATGCTCCGTCTCCGAGTACCTGCCCTCCACGGCAGAGAGATGGAAGTCCCTATGAAAATCCAACTCGTCTATGACAAGAATGAGCAGTTACAACTGCTTACTTATCAGATGTATAGACATCTTGACAACCGCCTCCGTCTCAATGATGCCGAGCTGGGTAGAGTACGAGGAGGTGAGGCTATACAGAAGGAGTTTCACAGGGGAGCCGACCGCACCCTCCGCTATGTGCAGTTGGACAAGGAGACGAATAGTCTGATCTACCGAGACGTGGCGACTGTTAAAATGCAGCAGAAACTGCAGGAGCTTGAGAAAGTCAAGGACATTTCATTAGGAATCAACCAAAGGCAGGCAGCCACGGAAGGCAAGCCGGTGGAACTGGAGGTAGGTCACGAGAAGGTGACAGTTGGTGTGGATCTGCGCGAGCCACAGGGGTTCAAGATCGTCAAGGGTGACATGGAGGAGTGGAAGCGACAGCAGGCCATCCGCTACGATGATGCCCACGAAGGCTACATGGGTTACGTCCAGACGGATGAGAACCGATGGGAATACAAGCAGATAGTAGACAAGCTACAGTATAAGGATGAGCAGATGCTCTCTGAGAAGCAAAAGACAGAGAAGTCCAAAGGCATGAGGATGTAACAATGGAGTGTTCGTTCATCGGCTGACGTTCGGCAAACGATTTGCTGACGTTCGGCAAACAATCGGCTGACGTTCGACAGCAAATTGGTCTACGTTCGACAAACAATCGGCTGACACGTACCGGACAACATCGTTAAATTGAAATCATACTAACCAATAATAACATTAACCATGGCAAAGAAGAAGAAAGAAGAGTCGCCTAAGGTTGGGACGAAGCCTAAGGCAGTACAACCCTCTGTCGAGAAGGAAAAGCCAAAAGAACAATCCCTCAAAACTGACACCACGCCTAAAAATGGAGAAGAGGTGAAACAACCCAGACCGCCTCAGATGGTGACCGTCAACGGTGAGAAGGTCACTCATGGTCATGCCTTTCAGAGTAATCTCAATCCCGAAAAGTGGTATTTCACTGCCCGTCTTGATGGCAATCAGCTCCGTCCGCAACTCATGAAGCCGGAGGATGTAGTGGCCTATCAGAAGCGTGAGACTACCATAGAAGCACTCATGCAGACCTACTATCCGACGAAACTGCAGAAAAAGGTCACTCCCGAGGAGTTCAAGGCTGACAACAAACTCTCTGACGGTCGCGTCATCGACAGGATGGTCATCTACAAAGAGCACGACGAGTCTCGTGACAATGTCGGCAAATACAAGATCTACACGCAGGTCGGTGACCAGAAGATGTCACGCACGATGTCGCATGAAGATCTCAACGCCTACTTCGACCGGGTGACAACTCCCGCCAAGCTCGTTGAGAAGAACTTCGCTGAACAGCTTCACATGGCTTCCTTCTACAATCAGTTTAAGTTGGAGGAAGGTGTGAAGGACGTGAAGGTCGCCAAGCAACTCGATGGTCAGTGGACTGTTTCCGCCGACTTGGGCGAGA
>Ga0256404_1007118_pt1 | contig 17914 bp, 20 predicted proteins | sample RumenRJG_01DNA_FD_185990 | JGI IMG/M metagenome (GOLD analysis project Ga0256404, IMG submission 185990) | Bovine rumen microbial communities from Lethbridge, Alberta, Canada - RJG_01 | ecosystem: Host-associated > Mammals > Digestive system > Stomach > Rumen | place: Canada: Alberta | collected...
GAGTCCTCATTTTCAATTATCTCATCAAGGTTTCCTTCGGCGATGATATTACCGCCGTCGGCTCCTGCAGTGGGTCCAAGCTCGACCATGTAATCGGCAATGCCTAATATCCTTGTGTCATGGTCCACCAGAATGATTGAGTTTCCGTCCTCAACCAGCCTTCTGATTACGCTTATCAAACCCTCGACGTTGTCCGGGTGAAGCCCTATTGAGGGCTCGTCCAGGACATAAAGAACACCTGTTGTGCGGTTTCTAAGGGTCTTAGCAATCTGAACCCTCTGCAGCTCACCGGTTGAAAGGGTATTTGAAGGCCTGTCAAGGGAGATGTAGCTTAAACCAAGATCCAGAAGAATCTGTGCGTTGTCCATGAACTCCTCGATAATTTCTTCAGCCATCTCCCGTACATTGTCCGGAAGCTCGCCAACCACTTCACGAACCCATCCGACAAGATCCTTAAGGTTCATCCTGCATGCATCGGCAAGGTTGATTCCTCCAAGCAGTGTTTCACGTGCCTTTGCATTGAGCCTTGTTCCTCCGCAGTCACTGCAGATCTTGGTTGTGAGGAACTTGTTTATCTTGGTGAGCCCCTTTTCAGTCTTTGCGTTTTTAAGCGCCTCCTCAATTGCCCTGTGAGCATTCCGGTACTCCGCATTGAGCTCAAATAGCTTTCCATTTTTGGAGGGGATGTTGATGTATCTCTTGACCTTTGGACCGTTGTATACAATGTCTTTTTCCTCATCGCTCAAATCCCTGAAAGGCACATCAACACGAACTCCAAGCTCTCCTGCAACATGATACATCCATGAGATTCCGAACTGGTTCCATGCGTCAACCGCACCCTCCTCCAGGGTCTTGGACTCATCCATAACAAGCTTTGATGAGTCGACATCGCGAATGTAGCCTGTTCCGCTGCATGTAGGGCATGCCCCGTCGGAGTTGAATGCATATTCCTCTGCTCCAAGTCCGTAGAATTCCTCACCGCATTCTGGACACACTATTGGAATCTCACGTGCGACGTTGAGCGTTGCCTCCTGCATGTGTCCGTTAGGACAGAAGTAGTTTCCGCATCTTGAATATAAAAGCCTAAGTGAGTTCAGAAGTTCGGTTGATGTTCCGAATGTTGAGCGGATGTTTGGAACGTTAGGCCTTTGGTGAAGTGCCAGCGCCGCCGGAACATACTGGATCATGTCTACCTGTGCCTTCTGTGACTGTGTTATCCTTCGGCGTGTGTATGTAGAAAGCGCATCCAGATACCTTCTGGAGCCTTCAGAATATAGAACTCCCAAAGCAAGGGAGGACTTTCCGCTTCCGGAGACTCCTGAAATAGCTACGATCTTTCCAAGAGGAATGTCGACGTCAATGTTTTTCAGGTTGTGAACCTTCGCACCCCGAATGATTATCATGTCCTGATACATGATTTAATATTGGAGAGCGAATGTAATAAAATTTAGCAAAAAAAGCTGTGAAAAATCTAATGATTATAACTAAAAATTATGGATAATCTCTCTAAAATTAGCAAAAATAACAGATTCAATGTTTTTAAAAAAATATTAAATTTAAAGATCAAATGAATTAACTAAAAAAAATCAACATGCCTACTATTATGGATTCTTCGTTTGATTTTATCCTCATTTGCATTATTTGGTCTTTTCATCTCTTTTAAGAAGTTTTTTGTATCTTTCCCCTTCAATGTTGGTGTTGATGCAATTGCTTTTGCCATTTAAACTACCTCTTAAATATATTATTTAATATTTTAGATAATTAATATTATATAAAATTTTTTCTAAATTTATATCCTCTTTAAATCTTTATACAAAGGAATTGTTAAATAAGGATTTCTTACAGCAGAACGCCTTAATTTTTTCTCATTAGAATCTTTAGATGATTAAATTCATTTTTATAGTAAAATTCTCTAACACTACAGTATGCATCCACAGTGATGAAACGTACCCCATGAATTTCAGAAATCCTCTTAATTTGATAACACACATTATCCAATAAAAGTGTACCTAATCCTAAGGAATTATACTTTTCATTTATAGCAAATCTACCTATTTTAATGGCAGGACAAGTACCATATGGTAATCATACTCATTATCAATATCCTTTAATTTAATGATATCTGAAAGTAAAGAAAAAAATCCGATAATTTCATCACGATATTTTGCAAGATAAGTTACATTTAAATTATCTTCTTGTTGTATTAAAGCATCATTTTTCAAAAAATCATCCATATCCTCTAATCCACAAGAAAAATCACATAAACTCTGTTCCTCACTTAATTTAACAATATAATAGTTATTTTTAATTTTATCAATATACATATGGCTTAATTATATATTAAGGATTATTTAAATCTTGTTGAAGTTATTTAGTAAAATTGCAGTCAAAAAAACAAAATATAAAAGTTTAACGCTGAAATTGATAATGATCAAAAAAAATTCAATCCAAAATGAACTCAACGGTTACATCGCCGGAGCCCAAAACATCTTTAAGGCCAGTGACATTTTGGATTTTGCCCAGTTTCGTATAGCTCCATGAATGGGACTCATAGAATATGGACACCTGATTTCCCTGATAGAGAACAATGCCGCCCGGAGCTGTGGTTACCTGCTCGTCGCTTGTCGGAAGGGAAAATCCCAAATCGCCAACCTTTTCAAAGTTGCCGTAGTCTGTCGCATTGACTGTGACATTTCCCTTTTTAAGGGTTTTTACAAGCTCCTGAGTTGCAGAGTTGTCCTCCAGTTCAACATCAAAGACGGTGTCGTTAATCTTTACCTTCACGTTTTCATCTGTATTCTGTGCATTGACTGCAAGAACAGCAAGAAAACTCACTGCAATTGCAATTAAAACTATTCTATTCAATTTCATGATCTTTTCACCATACTGTTGCACTATAAAAAATAGGATTTAATATTAAATTGTTTTTGAAGCTTAAATAGTTGTTTGAAAAAATTATTGCAATTCCTTTTTCATATAGATTACATCGCTCATCGGATTGTGATAATATGACTCACATGATTCTGAAAAGATAAGTCCCTTCCCAAAAAATTAGTGTATTCCAAAATCAAATCCTTAACTTGAGGCAAGTAGTCCTTACCGTCACAGATTTCCATAAAAATCAAAAAAAATAGTTGAAAAAGAATTATAACAATTCTTTTCTTAAGTCAATAGTGTCCTTGAGGTCTGGACCGGTTGAAATGATTGTTACAGGCACGCCTGTTTCGGTTTGAATATCTTCAATGAACGCCTTGGTTTCAGCGGACAGTTCATCGTAGTTCTGTACGCGTGCGCAGTCAAACAGCCTGTCGACACAGGTCAATGCGATTTGGGTTGCTCCGTTGATTCTGCATGATTCCTTTGCAAGCTCCATGTCGAAGTAACCTATTCTTCTGCGTCTTCCTGTCACTACACCATATTCCTCTAAACCTTTGCTTTCAGCTTCTTCCTGAGTCATTTCGGTTGGGAACGGTCCCTCACCGACACGGGAAATGTAAGCTTTAAATACATCAATGACTTCATCTACTTTAGTTGGACCTACTCCCACATCTGCAGCGAATGTTGATGCGGTAGTGTCTTTACTGGTTACGAACGGATAGGTTCCGTAATAAAGGGAAAGAGCAAAACCTTGTGAACCTTCGATAAATACATCTTCGCCGTTGTCAATAGCTTCGTTGACTTCAAGTGACACATCTGTGATGTAATCCTGAAGCTCTGGAACATCCTTGGCCAGTTCGATGGTCCTCATTACACGGTCGGAATTTGCAGGTCCGCATCCTGAACCTGTACTTCCAATCTTTTTGGCCAAATGTTCTGATTTGACGTCCCTGTCCATGTGATCTTTTGAAATGATTGCACATCTTGGGTCTACGCACATTCTTTCTTTTACGTTATATTTCTTTAAATTCTCAAATTCATTAAATAATACGTCCGGATTCACTAAAACTCCTGCACCGATCATGAGCTTAGCGTCCGTGTGAACAAAACCTGATGGGGTTAACCTTAAACCGTATTTTTCTCCGTTGAATTCTACGGAATGCCCTGCATTTGGTCCAACACCTGCACGAGCGATTATGTTTGGTTTATCATTGTCACAAAGGTAGGTGATACATTTTCCTTTACCTTCGTCACCCCATGCTCCACCAACTAAAATACTACAAGTCATTTAATTACTCCTTAAAAGTTAATATGTGAAAATTAGCAAAATTTTCATAACACTAATATTATATAATTTCTATTTAAAAAAGTTTTTGAAAAATATATACTATAAATAAAAGAGCGAATATTTTGAATATCATTTAATTCAAACATTGCGAAAAATTAAAAAATTCCACTTCAAATGGAAAACAACATATATAAATGAATTACATTTATTTAAATATGAAAGCAACAGAACTACTTGAAGAAATCCGGGAAAACCTAAAGGATTATCCTATCGAATATCTGAGAAACAAGGTTACAGACGACAGATACAAGGACCCTCTGACAAAAAGTCTTGCGAAATACAATTCAGAGGCATGGGATGAGATATTCACATTGGACATCACCGATGACTATGACATCAAGGACGGAGTGGTCGAGAATCTCAAAAGCGACATAGACTATTATTTTGAAACATATGCCGGAGGGGATGAGGAAACCCGTGAGTTTACAAAATACATTTCACTCTATTTGGCCTTGATGGCAAAAAGGCCCTTGCATCCGGTTGGAGAAAGTCCTGCTAAGGACCAGGTCTTTTTGGAAAACGGAGAGTACAAATGCAAAAACAGAATCATGAGCATAAGGGATGAAAACTCAATGTGCAGATATTGCGTCTGCAAGAATGCAGGATATTCCTTTGGATTTTAATTTAGGAGACTTATAATGCCAGACGAATACTTGGAGATGTGCAGTGAGATTGAAGAACTCCTCTCAAATGAAGAACAAATCCGGGGAAATGACATGTTTGATATCCTAAAAAGATATTCCTCCAACATTTCTGTATTCGACATGATGGCATTTGCCGCCCAGGTCATTGAAGAAAACAAGTACGTTCAGGAAAACTACCGAAAGGACAGCCAAAAGTCATACATCGAATCATTCCTGTATAGAATAAGAGACATTCGCCAGGACACATCCGATTACTCAAAACATATTGACAGGCAATCATTGAGCGATGCGCTCACAACCCTGAAGGTGAACCATACAAGCGAAACCTCCGAAAGCAAAGGCTCCCTCATTTTCTACATAGCTTCCCTTTATGCAACTTTTCTTTTAGAGGAACCAATTCATCCCGTGGGAACACTATTTCCGGGATCCTTAAAAGTTGAAGAGGAAAACGGAACATTCTATTGTCCTGTAAGGGATGCAAATATCGACACACCTAATGCCGTGTGCAACATCTGCCTTGCCGAACAGCTGGACTTCTAGACATGACCTAAAAATAGCTGAAATTTAAAACACCATTTAATTGAAATTACCATCAATAATTATCAAATCATCATCAAAAACTTTGATTAAAATAAGTGAAAAATAAATAATTTTAAATTAAAAATAAAAAATGAAAAGGATTTACTTGTCGGTATGTAGCAAAGGATGATTTTCACACATAGGATCCTTGATTATGTTTCTTTTCAGGTGATATCTCAAGAAGTAAAGCATCCATTCGTTGGACAGTTCCCTTAGTGAAGCATCATCCAGTCTTTCAAACGGTGAGAAAAAGTCCATCTGGTTTCCTCCAACGACAATTGCAATCTCATCGGTTTCAATCAGCATGAAAAAGTCATTTCGTATATTGTGAATGTCAAAGTCATCCACAACAGAAACGGATTTGTTCTTTTTATAGTTGTAGAAGAATGTGTTGAGATATTCAAAGTCAATGAACTTGACTTCCTTGATGTTGAATATGACCTCTTCGCTCAGCAATTGGTTTTTGAAATTGTATTTGGATAAAAAGTCAATGTCCCATATGTTGTTGTAGAAAGCTGTGAAAAATGAATCTTCAGCGAATCTTACTGTAAATGTGAAATTCTCATCAGCCCTAGGGGTTCCAAGCTCGACATCCCTGAAACTCAAGTAAATTGAATCCTGTGATATCTCAATTGAAATCCATTTGCCGGAATTAATCATAACCTCACGAATTAATTTTAAAGACCTTATATTCATTTTTACACCTAATTTTTAATATAAACTTCATATGCTCCTTCTATTTCATATTCCTTTTCATCATCGTATGACTTATCCCATTTGAAAGGATTAATCTCAATCTGGTTGTTAATTGTTTCATCCCAATTGATGCTGAAATCCGCTTCCTTCAGGTATTTTGAAACCGTCTTGCCAATTTCCAATGCATTGGCCTCATCATTTTCAAAATCGCCGAATGTGATTTTAAGCTTTTCTTCCCAAATAGCTTCCTCCACATCATCGAAGGTGTAAAAACAGAATCCCTCGGCGGCGAACTTGTTGTTGTGCAGATGAACAAAAAGTTCAAATGCATCTGCCACACCTTCCTCGATATCGAATCCGCAATTGTGAATAGCTACAATTTTTTCATCCTTAAGTGATGCAAACACATCCTCAAGTCTGGAGAAGTTCTCGTTGGATGATGTGTTTTTGGAAACATCAAAATCGGAAAAGTCAATTTCCTCTTCAATGAACTGATCTTCCATGATTTCGATGATTTCTGATTTTGAAAAGAACCCAGATTTAGATAGGACCTCTTCCATATATTCAATCTCGTCAACTAAATCCTGGTCCATTCTATCACTATTCCTCATCACCGAATATTAGAATTCTAGTAACGTTGCCCCTTTCAGTGAATCCTGCCATTACACGGGCTTCACCTATCTTTGCAAGTGCAAAATCATCATGAGGCTTGTAAATGTAACCTTTGAGTTTTGTGTAGGATTCAAAAGCGATTCTTGGATAAATCTTGAAATTCTTTTGGAAAGTGTAGAAAGTGTCTCTGAACTTTTTAGCGGAATTGTTCTCTACGATTGAATCTGATTTGACCGCTACGAAGATATCCAATCCATCTTCGGAAACAGCATAATATGCATCATAATTCAAGATTGCAGTTGCAGCCATTGCCAAAGTGTGGCATGCATCGAAATCTGTTTGGATAATTGGTGCTGCAAACTCTGTGACTTCAAACTCATCACCTATCTTTTTGATTTCGCATGCAGCTTCAATCAAATCCTTGCCGAAGATGTCCTCACTGTCCCATGCCCATGACCATTGGTTCATGTCCTGTGAGTAGAATCCTAAAATCTGTGCAGGCATTTCAATGTCTGCAAAGGTGACTGTGCCTTTTTCAATGTCCAAGTCACCAATCTCTTCACCAATAAGTTCTGAGAGGTTTTCTTGCTTATCAAGTGCTAAAGCACCATATTTTGATAAAATTACTTTAAATGAATCTCCTTCTTCTATTTCAACAGGTTTTTCTATTACTTTCAACTTTAACACCTAAAATTCTAATTTTGAAATTCTGTCCATAGCTTCTTTGGTATTTTCCAAAGTGTTGAATGCAGTGAGTCTTAAATATCCTGCACCGCTTGGACCGAATCCTTCACCTGGAGTTCCGACCACATTAGCTTCATTCAATAGCAAGTCAAAGAATGACCATGAATCCATGTCGTTAGGAGCTTTAACCCAAATGTATGGGGAGCTTACTCCACCGTATACTTCAAGACCCAAATCGGATAGGCTTTCGCGGATTACTTTAGCGTTTGCCATGTAATAGTCAACGACTTCTCTAATTTGTTTTTTACCTTCCTCGGAGTATGTTGCTTCAGCAGCCCTTTGGACAGGGTATGATGCACCGTTGAACTTGGTTGTTTGTCTTCTGTTCCATAGCGGGTTGATTTCAACTTCGTTTCCTTCACTATCATATCCTTTCAATTCCTTAGGAACAACGGTGTATGCGCAACGGGTTCCGGTGAATCCTGCAGTTTTTGAAAAGCTCTTGAATTCAATGGCAACCTCTTTTGCACCTTCAATTTCATAAATACTGTGAGGCACGTTATCCTCATTGATGAATACTTCATACGCCGCATCAAAGAGAATTAATGCCTTGTTTTCTTTTGCATAATCAACAAATACTTTCAATTGGTCTTTTGTCAATGTGGTACCTGTCGGGTTATTAGGATAGCATAAGTAGATGATGTCTACAGGTTCGGATGGAAGTTCAGGAACAAATCCGTTTTCTGCATTGCATTTGAGATATGTCAATCCTTCATACATTCCGTCGTCACCCATTTCACCGGTTCTTCCGGCCATTACGTTGGTGTCAACGTATACTGTATAAACAGGGTCGGTTACTGCAATCCTGTTGTCAATGCCGAAAATCTCCTGGATGTTTCCGGTGTCACATTTTGCTCCGTCGCTTATGAACACTTCGGAAGTGTCTAGGGAAATTCCGTATTTTTCATAATCGTTTTTGATGATAGCTTCAGCAAGGAAATCGTATCCTTGTTCAGGACCGTATCCCATGAAGGTGTCTGCGTTTCCCATTTCATCTACTGCATCGCTGAAAGCTTTTACAACAGCTGGGACTAATGGTTTGGTTACATCCCCGATACCCATTTTAATTACGTTTGCATCAGGATTATTTTTTACAAATTCTGCTTCTCTTCTAGCCACCTCAACAAAGAGATAGCTGCTTTTTAATTTAAGATAGTTTTCGTTAATTTTAACAACCATGATTAATCCTCATTAATAATTATTAATCTAATCTATATTTTATTTTAAGCATATATAAAATGATTGATTAAGAAATATCGGCCAATAATTGGCAATTGTTTAAAAATCATTTGTGAAATTTTCCGCATATTGCAATCAGTGACAGAGCCAAAAATATCCTAAAAATAATGCTTTTAAATTCTTTAAACAATCTTTAATCAGATTAAATCCTATAAATCGTGAATTAAACAATTTTAAAATAAAATAAAATTTATTACAAAAATATTTAAATTAAGGAAAATTAGATATATAATAATATAATACAAACTAAGGGTTGGGAAAAATATGAATGGAATTACCATATTAATTTGGATAACTATTGCAATAATTGGTATAATAGCTATTATACTAGTTAAACTACACTACAAAGGCGAAGAACTCGAACATGATGAAGGATCAATCATTCCAAGCAGCGATGCGCTTAACGGAATATTATCCCAAGGAAAAGAAAAGATTAATTCAAGCAGCAATAGCCTATCCTCAAGAACATCCCAATCTAGTCAGCCCAATAAATCATTATACGGAAACAGGCAGCCATCAGCACCTGAATATGATGTTTACATTGTTCCGGAAGTTGAAGAAAACAACGTTACAAATTACGAATACGAATCTGAAAACCAAATTCTTATAAACTATGGAAATGAAGTTAAAAAATTCCAAGAACCAATTAAACAAAGCCAGATGGATATTATGACTCAAAATAATAAAGATGATAAAACAGAATTGAAAGACCTATTCACTATCGATGAACTGATTAAAGAATCCAAAAGGAAAGACAGTGAAAGAGAAAAAGAGACAAAAAGCAGAGAAGACGATGCTGAATTGGATGAAATCAAGGCAAGCATCAAGAAAAGACAGCAAAGCAATGTCGAAGACCCTCTTATTGAAGAGGTCACCAGTGAAGGGGAAACAATTGGAGACATCGTTAACGAAGAGACTGAAACCGGAATTGCACATATAATCGGTAAAGCAGATGAAATCGTCGAAACCGAAGCTCCTTCAACATCACAAAAAGACATTGAGGAAGTTATCTCATCAGCATCAAAAGAAGAAAGCGAAGAGGAAATCGAAAGCATTTCAGAAGAGGAAAACATTACCGATGTCCTATTGAATTCAGAAAATGATGATATTGACATTCCAAATGAGGAAATCAAAGAGCCTGCCCTTAAAACTCCAAGTAAAGTGGGCGAGAAGAAAGACTACGACTTCGGAGCTGAAATGGATGATGAAAAGGTATTTGGAAACAATGACATGGACATGGATTACAGAAAAGACCTTGATAAAATCACAAACAAGATTACCGGATCTCAAATCTTCCAGGACATTAGCAGTACAATAAAGGAAAAAATCAGCACCGATGAAGAAATTTCCCCAAGGGACGATGAGACCTACATCAGAAGCGTGAATGAATACGATGAGTTTGAACCTATCATAAACGAGACCCATATAGATTATGAAAACATTCATGACAACTATGAACAAAGATTAAGGGAAAACAACACTCGCAGAGTATTCAACATGGCTAAAAACTCACAGGAACCTGAACTTGCACAGCCTAAGGTTGGAGACATCAAGGAAAAACCTGCAAGAGACAACATTAAAATCAACTTAAACAACAATGAGGTTGTTCTCAAAAAAGGAGATGAAATTATCTTCAATCACTTGGGCGAAACATATTCAAGCCAAGTTTATGCAATTAACGGTGATGACATCTCTGTTAGATACAGACGTAAAAACATTACCATCAAACCACAAGACGTGAAAAAGATATACTGAGTATCTTTTTTACATTTAACTTTTTTTTAAAAAAAATAGATAGGAAAAGAGTTCACTCTTCCTTGTTTAACCTATAGCCACCATCCTCAACTATATATTTTGGAACTATTATTTTTAGTGAGCGAATGACATTCAGGTAAAAGTCATCCAGTTCCCTGTCTGCATAAGGATAGGTGTATTCGAATATATACAGGTTATTGTTCTCAACATATAGGAATTCATTGCGGCGAATCTCTGTTTCGCCATCTACAAAGGATGATATGATCATGTAGTAGATATCATCGTTGATGGCCAGAAAGTCTGAAGAGATGAGATTGATTCTTTCATTGCCCTTCAGGTTCTTTTCAATATCCTCCCTGATTTCGGGAAGGCCGACCAAAGTAGGTGTTGTTGAAAACTTAATGGACATAGGTATCTTGGTATTTACAAGATACATGTCATTAAATTCATCTTTTGTTGCAACGGCCTCGAAATCCTCAGGCATCTGAAGAGTTACAAAGCCATTTGAGAATAAAGTCATGTTAAACACCTATTTATGTGCATAATAGAATATCAATTCATCATCCTTGATTTCATCCAAACGAGCAAAACCGACTCTTTCAAACTGGACAACATCGCCGACTTTCAACTCACAAAGCGCACTTTCACCGAGACCAGTTTTAACTGATGCGTCATCCATGACAATTTTAACATTTACATTGTCATTGGTAGGCACCCATTGGATGATTCTTGCTTTGGCCTCCCTTGCATCCTCAAAGGAAGTTGAATGATAAGTTATATTATCTCCTTCAATAGTGACATTGACAGCATCCATCAATCTGAAAATTCCGTCGTTGATGTCTGATTTTGCAAGGTATGCACTTCCGTCAAACGGCAATATCCTGTTTCCCCTGTCAAGGTGGTCTGCATGAAGCGGCCTTTCAATTGAAACTTCACCGTCTTCATATCCGTCGACATCGATTTTGACAGGTTCCTCACAGAAGAAGTATCTGTTGGCTATTGGCTCGAGGAAATTGCGGTTTAATCCGTAAATCTTCTTCCAGCTGATAGCTGAATCTGCCATCTTGACACCTATTTCGGTAATCAGATTGTAGATTGTTCTTGGGTCGATTCCACGTCTTGCGATAGCCCTTAAGGTTCCGAGTCTTGGGTCGTCCCATCCGCTGTAGGTTCCGTCTTCGATTCCGGCCATTGCCTTTGATGTGCTTAATGCAATGTCTTCCATCTTAAGCCTTCCATAGTGGATGTATTCAGGAGTGTCCCATCCCATATGATCATAAAGGTACTTTTGCTTTTCGGTATTTGCCAAATGATCCTTTCCTCTTAAGACGTGGGTCAATCCCATAAGGTGGTCGTCGACTGCAACGGAGAAGTTCATCATCGGATAGATTCTGTATTTGGTGCCTAAGCGAGGATGTTCCTCATCGACAAGTCTCATTGCAACCCAGTCACGTATAGCAGGGTTTTTATGATTGATGTCTGTTTTTACCCTAAGCACTGCTTCACCAGCTTCCATTGTGTCGAACTTGTCCCACAATTCAAGGTTTTCCTCAACGCTGTTGTCTCTGCACGGACATGGCTTGCAGTTGTCCTTAAGCTCCTTGAATGTTGCACCGTCACAGGTACACATGTATGCTGCGCCTTCCTCAATCAATTGGCGAGCGTAATCGTAATAGGTTTCAAACCTGTCGGATTGGTAAATCACTTCATCAGGCTTAATTCCAAGCCATTCCAAGTCTTCAGGAATCATTTCATATGCAGGCTCGAATACCCTTTTCGGATCTGTATCCTCAATCCTTAAAATAAGTTTACCGTTATGCCTTTTTACATATTCAGCATTTGGAACTGCAGCTCTTGAGTGTCCAATGTGCAATGGACCGCTTGGATTTGGAGCAAAACGTAAAACAATGTTTTCATGAGTTCCCGGAAGCTCCTGAAGTCCGACTTCTTTTGCCTTTGGCTTTTTCTCTTGAACTTCAACGCCGTATTTTTCCATTTCACTGGCTTGCTCTTCAGGTGACAATGCATTTACTTTCGCTACAATCTTACCTGACATCGGACCTATTTCCTTTGCCCTGCTTCTGAGTTCCGGTTCATTTGACATTATGGAACCCATTACAGCACCGGGGTTTGCGCTTCCCTTATGTTTTGCTGCATTCAATAAGGCATGTTTATAAATAATTTCTTCTAAATCATTCATTTAATCATCACAATTTAATTAATTTTATAAAAATAAGCAATATTATTTATTTAATTGAAGATATATAAATATTAAGAAGAGTAGTTATTAAAAAAATTGGAGATTGATAAAAACTTAGGTTGATATGAATGAGTGATGTTATTGAACAAGCAAAACAATACATTTCAGAAGGAAATTATTCTGAAGCTTTAAGAGTAGCTCGTAAAAGACATGGAAAAGATGATGTTGAGTCATATATATCAATTTTAGATTTATTAATCGATGCTGAGCATTTACCTGCACTTGAAGAGAAGGGTATGTATTATCAATACTATGATGAGACCCACGACAATGGGGATTACGGTGAAAAATACTTCGACAGATACCTTGAAAAGCAACCTAATTCCATTAACGCCCTGTGTGACAAGGCAATGTCAAGATTTAACAAGGGTAAAATTGATGAGGCACTGAAATACATGGATAAGGCATATAAGAATTATGCATCCTATTCTAAAATTGAAGAGCCACGCATTTCCAAAAAGGAATTGCTGATAGCTAAGATTGAACTTCTAATGCAGGCCAAAAGGTATGATGATGCCCTAAGATACATAAACAATTATGAAAACCAGTTCGGAAGCGACCAAAAATCCGACCTCTACAAGGGCCAGATGCTTCAAAAGAACGGAAAAAACGAGGAAGCATTGCCATATCTTGAAAAATCCCTTCAGGAGGAAGACACCCTGGTGGGATACAATGCCAAAGGCGATGCACTCTACGAGCTCAAGAGATACAAGGAAGCATTGAGCGACTACAAGCAATGCATTAATTACGAGGGAAAGGTCGAAGACAACTTGGAGCTTGTCACCAATTTTAATTATAAGGCTGCTTTCTGTTGCGTTAACCTTGGTGATGATGGTGAAGCTGTAAAATATCTGAACAAAACCATAAACATGCTGAATGAGCACGGCAGACTTCCAAAAGACATTGAAGCGATTTATCAGAAATGCTCCTTTGAAAAGGAAAGGATAATGAAAAAGGGAGAAGTCGAGGACAAGGAATTCAGAAAGACCAGATTTTTCTCAGCCAGAACATCCATAATCATCCTGATTATAATCATAATACTGTATTTCATATTAAAAATGAACGGCTATGGATAGAATGAGACTCGGAAAAACTAATCTTGAAGTGAATAAGAATGGATTTGGCGCTTTGCCTATTCAGAGAAGAAACATGGAAGACTCCATTGAAATACTTAGAACCGCCTACGATGCGGGCATCGACTTTTATGACACCGCACATTTCTACACAGACAGTGAGGAAAAGATAGGCAATGCATTGGGAGATGTTCGTGAAGACATATACCTTGCAAGCAAAAGCGGTGCTGAAACCGTTGAGGAATTTTGGAGCGACCTTGAAACCTCTCTTAAAATGATGAAAACAGATTATCTTGACCTGTACCAATTCCATAACATTTCATTCTGCCCGAAAGAAGATGACGAGTTATACCAGGCAATGCTTGAGGCCAAGGACAAGGGAATGATTAACCATATTGGAATCACAACCCACAAGATCACCTTTGCCCATGAGGCTATTGAATCAGGATTATATGAAACATTGCAATATCCGTTTTCATACCTGAGCGGTGAAGAAGAGCTTGAGCTTGTGAAAAAATGTGAAGAGCATGATGTCGGATTCATTGCAATGAAGGCAATGGGAGGAGGACTGATTAAAAACTCCAGGGCCAGCTTTGCATACATCAACCAGTTCGACAATGTCCTTCCGATTTGGGGAATTCAGAAAATGGAAGAGCTCAACGAATTCCTCTCATACGATGAAAACACCATTTTAACCGATGATTTAAAGGCAGATATCGAAAAGGACAAGGAAGAGCTTGGAGAAAATTTCTGCAGAGGATGCGGATACTGCATGCCATGCCCTGAAGGAATCAACATAAGCACATGCGCAAGGATGAGCCTTTGGATCAGGCGTTTTCCAACCGAACCACACCTAACCCCAGAATGGCAGCAAAAAATGGCAGACATTGAAAACTGCATTGAATGCTATGCATGCGTTGACAACTGCCCGTATGAGCTTGACATTCCGGAACTTCTAAAGGAAAACTACGAGGACTATCAGAATGTCCTGTCAGGTAAAACAAAGATTTAGATAAAAATGAAAACAGTTTTTACCGATGAAAAAGACGAAAGATTTTTAAAGCTCGTTGAAGAGCTTGATTATGGTTATTATAAGCTCATTGGAGATGAACTGAAAAAATATGAACAGTACAATGAGTTTAATGACCCTCATTTTGTGATACTTCTTCTTGAATCTGAACAGGCAATAGCTTGTGCCAGCTATAGGGCCTGTGGAAATTATAGCGTTGAATTTAAAAGAGTCTACGTTAAAAAGGAGTATAGGAAAAGAGGAATTGCATTCTGCCTAATCAGGAAACTGGAAGAGAAGGCAATTGAAAACGGTTTCAGGGATTCATATATAGTGACCGGAAAAAACAATTTTGCGGCAATCGGATTATACGAAAAACTGGACTATGAGGAGATTGCCAAATTCGGACAATTCAAGGATGATGAAACCGTAATCTGTATGAAAAAGTGCTTTAGGTGATATCATGAGACAATGTATTGAAAATCCAAACGATGTAAATTGGCTTGGATTTTGGGCTGAAAAGCTATCAACAAAAGTGGACAAAGACTGGGATAAGGCGGCACCGGGATTTTACAAAAGAACCCGAAAAGAGGACTATCAAGTCGCATTGTTCGACAAGCTGATTTTAGATGAAAACGACACCGTCCTGGATGTTGGCTGCGGCGAAGGATCTGTTACAATACCAATAGCTAAAAGGGTCAAAAAGATAATAGGAGTTGACTCCTCACCCAAAATGTTGGAATACCTTGAAAAGAGAGCAAACGACAATGACATCGACAATATCGAAACCATCCTGAAACCCATTGAAGAGATAACATATGATGAAATCGGAGATGTGGATGTGGTGGTATGCTCAAGATCTCTAAACGGAATCATTCCAATCGATGAAGTGCTCACTGAATTGAATAAGATTGCAAACAAGTATGTCTTCATAACCATTTTTGGACCTGAAAACAAGAAAATAGAAAAGGACTTTGACAAGGAGCTTGGAATAAAGACCGAGGACTTTCCGGATTACAATTACTTCTTCAACATACTGTTCAATCTTGGAATCTATGCAAATGTTGAAAGGTTTGATTTGAACAATTATCGTGAATATAATAACATTGAAGAAGCTATGGACAACGGAAAGTTCAGACTTGACATGTATTCCGATGAGGAAAAGGAACTCCTTAAAGATTATCTTGAAAGAATCCTTACCTATGACAAGGAGACCGGAAAATACTATAATGTCAAGGATAAGGCAGATTGGATAATGATTTGGTGGAAAAAATAATAAGCTACTTCAAACATTAAAACATTCATATTACATCTTTTATTTTTTAGTATCCTCTTTAATTTTAAATATGCATAATTATGTTTTTGTGATTTCACACAGTTTAGTAATATTTATTGTCATAAAAGTAATACATTAGAATGTGTGTATGTATTATGAAAATTTTTAATATCAATTTGTACATACATAATAAATTGAAAGTGTGACAATTTATGGTCAGATATAGTTTTCGTGAAGGAGACAAAATACTGCAAAAGTTAATCCAGTCAAACAATAATGAAAAAAACTATGAATTATCATCTCATCTGAAATCAAGAGCAAAATTAAGAAAAATCAATTTAAGTTACATTAAAAAAATGCTTTTAAATGAAGAGCCGATCGGTGTATTGTCGAGCAGAAAAAATAGATTTAAAATTTATTATCCAAGTGAACATCACAGCAATCTAGATTTAATAATAGTCATTGCAATTGATAAGGATGAAAAAATTACTGGAGTTACAACATACGAAGATAAAAAAAACAAATAGAGAGGGTGTAAAATGATTAAAAAAGAATTTAAAGTAAACACTGATTACAATTATACATTAGATATCTACACAATAACTGTTGATGAAGATTTTGATTTTGGAAAATCTTTAGAAATTGAAGATGGAGTTATTTTAGATTTTGACAAAAATAATATACCCATTTCAATTGAAATTTTAGATATTTCAAAACGTTTATCTATTAAAAAACAAGAAGTCGATTCATCAACTATCACCATGAGAATTACCTGCACTCCAGAAGTATTGGAAATATGCATTGTTTTCTTCTATAAACACCATGATGAAGAATTTGAGAAAACCATTGATTCTAAACTAGCAAATACATTTAATATTCCGCAAATTGAATTAGCTAGCACCTAAATATTGAAATGTTAGTATTGGGTGAAAACACCCAATTTCATCTAATTCTAAATTTCGGCATATTATATATGATTTAAGTATTTAACAATAAAAAAAAGATATAAAAATGAAACTAATCACTTTTAATCATGGTTAGAATCATTTTATATGGACTGTTTTCAGCCTGAAGAGCGTGTGGTTCGTTTGCAGGCATGATGATAATTTCACCTTTCTTGACCGTGTGTTTTACACCTGAAATTGTGATTTCAGCTTCACCGTCAATTACCTGAACCATCGCATCGAAAGGAGCGGAGTGTTCGGAAAGTCCTTGTCCTTGATCGAATGCGAAGAATGTTACTGTTCCAAGCTCTTTTTTGATTACTTCACGGCTAACAACAGTGTCCTGTTGGTAATCTACCAAAAATTGAATATCTAATGCTTTTGCTTTAATATCTTCCATTACTATTCACCCATAATTCTTTTAATGTCGACTAAAGCATTGCCAGAAGTAGGGGTTAAGTTGTAGTTTTCTACTAAAACATTTAAGATATCTTCATTACACCATGCAGGAAGCACTGGTCCGAGCCACATGTCGGTTTTTCCAAGGTAGAGTAAAGCCCAGAGTACTGCAGCTGCTTTTTGTTCCATCCAGCTTAATACGATAGTCAATGGCAATTCGTTCAATTCCATGTCGAATAAGTCGCATAAAGCTAATGCAACGTCAACTGCTACAATGGTATCGTTACATTGACCTACATCCAACAATCTTGGGATTCCTTCGATGTCACCTAAGTCAAGGTCGTTGAATTTGTATTTACCGCATGCTAATGTGAGGATAACGGTGTCTTGAGGTAAGTTTTGTACGAATTCTCTGTAGTAGTCGTTGTGTTTTGCTGCTTTGTCACATCCTCCAACTAC
>Ga0256404_1007119_pt1 | contig 17913 bp, 12 predicted proteins | sample RumenRJG_01DNA_FD_185990 | JGI IMG/M metagenome (GOLD analysis project Ga0256404, IMG submission 185990) | Bovine rumen microbial communities from Lethbridge, Alberta, Canada - RJG_01 | ecosystem: Host-associated > Mammals > Digestive system > Stomach > Rumen | place: Canada: Alberta | collected...
GCCGTGCCGTGCGCTACGCCTATACTTTCCTCGGTCAGAAAGAGGCATTTTTGTACAAATTGCTGCCCGTGCTCGTCGATGAGATGGGCGACGCCTTCCCCGAACTGAAAGCACAGCAGACGCTCATTGGAAAGGTCATCAAGGAAGAGGAAGACTCTTTCCTGCGCACGCTCGACAAGGGAATTGCCCTGCTCGAAAAAGCGATGGAGGAGATGAGGGCTTCCAACACCCAACACCCAACACCCAACACCCCGCTCGAACTGAGTGGCGTGGAGGCTTTCCGCCTATTCGACACCTACGGCTTCCCCCTCGACCTGACCGAACTGATTTGCCGCGAAAACGGCTTTACGGTGAATGAAACGGAGTTTGATGCCGAAATGCAGAAGCAAAAAGACCGCGCCCGCAATGCGGCACAGGTCGAAAACAGCGACTGGACGGAACTGATGGCCGGCGAACAGCAATTCGTCGGTTACGACTACACCGAATACACCTGCCACATTCTTCGTTACAGAAAAGTGACGCAGAAGAAAAACGAACACTACGAACTCGTGCTCGACAACACGCCGTTCTACGGAGAAATGGGCGGACAAGTTGGCGACCAGGGTGTTCTCGTCAATGAAAACGAAACGGTTGAAATCGTCAACACCAAGCGCGAAAACAACCAGACCGTGCATATCGTGAAACAGTTGCCGAAAGACCCGACAGCGGAGTTTATGGCGTGCGTCGATACCGACAAGCGCGACGCCTCTGCCGCCAACCACACGGCCACTCACTTGCTGCACCACGCCCTGAAACAGGTGCTCGGCGACCACGTCGAACAAAAAGGTTCGTTTGTCAGCCCCGAAACGCTGCGCTTCGACTTCTCGCACTTCCAGAAAGTCACCGACGAGGAACTGCGCGAGGTGGAACGCCTCGTCAACGAGATGATTCGGCAGGACCTTCACCTCGACGAACACCGCGAAATGGCCTTCGACGACGCGAAGGAACTTGGTGCGGTGGCACTTTTCGGCGAAAAATACGGCGACAAGGTTCGCGTCGTGCGCTTCGGTCCGTCGTGCGAGTTCTGCGGTGGCATCCACGCCAGTTCCACAGGTCGCATCGGAATGTTCAAAATCGTTTCCGAGGCCAGTGTGGCCGCTGGAATCCGTCGCATCGAGGCCCTGACCGCGAAAAATTGCGAGGAGGCCGTCTATGTGATGGAAGACACGCTGCGCGGACTGAAAAATATGTTCAACAACGCAAGCGACCTGAAAGCCGTGATTGCGAAATATATCGAGGAACACGACTCAATGAAGAAAGACATTGAGCGTTTCCAAGCACAGACTCTCGGACGAATCAAGGAGTCGCTCGTGGAGAAGGTTCAGAACATCGACGGCGTGAACGTGGTGAAGGCGGTGCTGCCCATCGAAGCCGCTGCAGCGAAAGATTTGGTGTTCAAGATTCGCGAGTCGATTCCTGAAAACCTGCTCTGTGTCATCGGTTCGACGGCTGGCGAAAAACCGTTGCTGACGGTGATGCTGAGCGACGATATGGTGAAGGAACGCGGACTGAACGCGGGTCAGATGGTGCGCGAGGCCGCCAAACTGATTCAAGGCGGTGGTGGCGGACAGCCCCATTTCGCATCGGCTGGCGGAAAGAACCTCGATGGCATCACGGCGGCAGTCGAGAAAATCATCGAAATGATTAAAAATTAAAATTGAATATGATGGGAAAGATTTTTCGTGATGGCTTCAAGGTGGCTGTAAAAAGTTTTTCACTTTTTTGCCTTTTTGCCTTTTTACCATTGAATGTGTCGGCCATCGACATCAAACTGAAGAAAGACCGCGTGGTGGTCGATGACATTTGCTACACGGTGAATGCGAAGAAGGAAACGGCGGTGGTCGTCAAAAAAGGCGAGCCCTACCTCGGCGACATTGTCATTCCCGAGAAAATCGAAGTGGATAGCCTGACGTTTTTCGTCGAGGAAATCGCTGCCGGCGCTTTTGAAAAGTCGTCGGGTGTAACCTCGATTGTCGTTCCGAAGGGTGTCCGAAAAATCGGTGCGCGAGCCTTCGCCGAATGTTCGAGTCTGACCACCATCGAACTGCCGAAAGGTCTTGAGGAATTGCCGGCACAGATGTTCGCCGACTGCGCCAGCCTGACAGAAATCACGCTGCCTTCGACGGTCAAAAAAATGGGTTCGGGTGTGTTCAAAGACTGCAAATCGCTTGCGGGAATCGAACTTCCGAGTGGCATTTCGGCCCTTCCTCGGGGTGCTTTCGAGGGTTGCAGCCATCTTCAGGAGGTGACGCTGCCAACGGGCTTGACCAGCATCGGCAACGACGCTTTCGCCGACTGCGCGAGTTTGGAGCGCATCGACATTCCGACGGGCGTGAAAACCATCGGCGACGAGGCGTTTAAGGGTTGCAGCGGACTGAAAAGTTTCGATTTTCCGAATGGTGTCACGAAAATTGAGAGTGGTGTGCTCGAAAATTGCACGTCGTTGGAGGAAATCCACCTGCCCAACAGCGTCAGCGAGATTGGTAGCGAGGCGTTTCGCGGTTGTTCGCTGATCGACAGCCTCAGCCTGCCCAACAGCGTGACGAAAATCGGTTCGGCAGCCTTCCGCGACTGTAGCAACCTGCAGAAAATCAACCTTCCGAACGGTCTGACAACGCTCTCGGGCGACCTGTTTCGCGGTTGCGTCAATCTGCACAATATCACGTTCCCGAATGGTCTGAAATCGATTGGTGGTTCGGCCTTCGAGGGTTGTACGAGTCTCGAAAAAATCACGCTGCCGACAGCCTTGAAGGAAATCGGTGGTTCGGCATTCGATAAATGTAATAATTTATTGGAAATCAATGTGTTAAGTGCGACACCACCGAAAATTGCAGGTAGTACGTTTGGAAAAACGACCTACCGCTCGGCCATTGTCAATATCAAAAAAGGCTCGATTGGCAACTTCCACCTGAACAAGCAGTGGGGTAAGTTCCTCGACATTATGGAGAAGTGATTTTCGTGAAGTGTGAAGTGATTTATTCTTCGACTTGACTTTTCGGCCAATTCACGAGAAATAGCTGTTCGGTGGCTCGTGTGAAGGCGGTGTAGAGCCAATGGATGTAGTCGGGCGTGAGCATTTCCTCGGTCATATATCCCTGATCGACATAGACGTGCGCCCACTGACCGCCCTGTGCCTTGTGGCAGGTCACGGCATAGCCGTATTTCACCTGCAAAGCACTGTAATAAACGTCTTCTTGCAACATTTTCAGCCGTTTCGACTTCGGTCGCACATCGGCATAATCCTCTAAAACGCGGTCGTAGAGTTGGCGATTTTGTTCGGCTGTGAGCGCAGGAGCCTCGCTTTGCAGGGCATCGAGCAGCACCATCGACTGCCATTCGGCATCGTCGTAGTCGGGAAAGCGCAGCAACACCTCGGCAAAGCGAAAACCGTGCATCTCGTGGATGTTTCTGACGCGACAAACCACCGCGTGGTCGCCGTTGGCAATGAAATCCAACTCAGTTTCCGTCTCCTTACCCCCCAACTCCTTGCTCCTCACCTCCTTCAAATACTTATTCCTTACCACCATCAGCAAATCGCCCGTCGTCAGTTCCTCCTCGCGACCGAGAATTGTGTTGCGAATGCCCGTGTTATAGGCATTTGCACGCTTGTTCGACCGCGTGACAACAATCGTTTCGTCCATCCCGACCGCGCTGTAACTCGACGCCAACGACTCGATGAGTTCGTCGCCACGCACGATTCGGATGTCGGCAAAACCGTTGAATTGAACCTGCGGAAGCGTGTCAAAACCGTCGAAATGGCGGATTTTCGTCGCATTCCAAAGGATTCCGCTGTCCTGACTCTGCCGCATCACCTCCGACATATCGGCCTCGTAAACCGTCATTCCGTAGCCGCGCATCACGTCGCCGTCGAGCGCAGGAGCCTCGTTTTCGCCCACGGGCGGCAACTGCGCAGGGTCGCCGATGAGCAACAGCCGACAAAGCCGACCTTCATAGACGAAACTCATCAGGTCGTCGAGCAGACTGTTCGTGCCGAAAACGCCCAAACCACCGCCCACACCGCTGATCATCGAGGCTTCATCGACCAGAAAAAGCGTATTGGAATGGGCGTTGAAAGCCAACGAAAAACCACCTTCGACACTTTTCCGACGGTAGATTTTTCGATGAATCGTTGAGGCTTTCTGACCGCTGTTCAGCGAAAAAACCTTCGCTGCTCGACCCGTCGGGGCCAACAGCACCGTCTTCACGCCCAATCGCCCAAGCACTCCGATGAGCGCACCCGCCAAAGTCGTTTTTCCCGTGCCTGCCGAACCACGCAGAATCATCAGCGAACGGTCGGAACGGTCGGCCATAAACGCCGCGAAACACTCCAAAGCACCGTGCTGTTCGGCAGTCGGCTCGTAACCGAACTGCTGTTCCACCAGTTGGACAAAATCGGCTGAAGTCATTGGAAAATTAGCTGAAAAACTATCTGAAAAGGGTGAAATTCACACTACCATACACTCGGTGGTCGATGGCTCGCGGATGTTGCGTAAAATCGTGGTTTTTACCGTGTTCAAGCACGAAAATGCCACCTTCCGCCAACAAATCGTGCTCGAAAATCAGGTCGGGAATCGTCGCGAGCGTCGCCAACTGATAGGGTGGGTCGGCGAAAATCAGGTCGAATTGCCGTTGTGTGGTTTTGATGAATCGAAAAACGTCTTTACGAACGATGACGTGGCCCTCAGCTTGGAGTTTCTGGGTGCAATTTTTGATGAACTGCACGTGCTCGGCATCCATTTCGACGCTCACCACTGGGTTGCAGCCCCTTGACAGCATTTCAAACGAGATGCTGCCCGTGCCGGAAAACAGGTCGAGCGCACTGATGCCGTCGAAATCGATGTAGCCGTTGAGTACGTTGAAGAGGTTTTCCTTCGCAAAATCGGTCGTCGGACGCGCCTTAAACGTGCGCGGAATGTCGAAATGGCGACCTTTGTAAATTCCAGTGACAATGCGCATAATGGTCAGTCTTCAAAAAGGATTTTCAGGTCGAAAGGCAGGTTGCTTGCGCTCGTTTCCGAAGTTTCGGGCGCGTGAACATTCTTGACATAGCGGCGCAAGGTTTCCATCAGCGTGTCGCGGTCGTTTTGCGCGTCGGCAGTGGCGACGGTTTCGGTGTCGAAAACGAGGTGAATTTCGTCGTTTTGCGCGTCAAAACCGAGTTGCTTCCACACGGCCAGCAGGAAATAGACCGCGTCGCGGCTGTTGCTGACCTCGTAGGCGTTGCTGAAGCGGAAACGACCCACATCGAAGCAGAAAATTTCCAGTCGTTTGTCGTGCAGATAGGCGAAGAGTTTGCGCTGCGTACCCGTGAAATTCTTGGCGTAGAAATGGTTCCAAACCGCCTGCATCAAGTGTTGATAGCGCACCTCGGTGAAATGGTCGCCGATGACGAGTCGCAGGTCGCTGTTCATCTTGAAAATGGCCACGGCATTGAGTTTTTCCAACTCGCTGTGAACGATTCGCGTCTGTTCCACTCCCATCGTTTTTTCGCCTGCGAACGTGTGCTGATAGAGCGTTTCGGCCTGTTTTTCATCGAATTCGCCACTCGGAACGAGCAACACCGGCGCATCGACAATGACCTGTGCCTGCTCGATGTCACGACCGAGCAACGGACTTTTCTGGAACGCCTCGCGCAGGTTCGCCGACAGCGACATATTGCTTCGCAAAACGTAGGGTTCAAAGGCGATTCCGCCCTCTTTCGACGGGTCGGCGACGGCAAACGACAATGCGTTTTGTCCGATTCGGATGATGATGGTTGGGTTGTATTGATTCATTTTTCGTTTTTATTTTGCAAAGGTACAGAAAAAGTATGTAATAGACGAGGAATTTTGGAAGATAAACGCAAAAAAGCCGAAAAATAAAAGCAGACAGGGATTCTGTTCTAGTGTAGCCATAGATTTCTATTGTTTTTGCAAAAGTGGAAATATCCTCGTTTTATCCAAATAAAATGGCTTTCATAAATCTTGTGGAAGTAACTTTTTTAGTAATTGTGCATATCTTTAGAAAATTATTCGTATCTTTGTGGTCAAATATTGGCAATACGGAATAAAGACACCTAAAATAAAAAAGTTTGGTCATGGCACTAAAACAACATGGTAAAAGCAAATAATACAATATTCCAGTTTTATCTGGCAATGATGGATTCTTTGGGAAAGTATCTTTCTGAAAAGTATCCCCAAAGTAGTTCTATAGAAGACACCAAGCATTATCAAACAGTTGTAATAACGAAGATAGTGCGGATGTTCTATTCTCTAGAATCATTAACAAAAAATACATTCGACGAAGTGTCTGCAAGATGTGTACTTCGTGGTATTTTGGATAGTGTTACGGCATATAGTTTCATTTATCAAAGAGAAGATGAAAACGATATGCTGTTTCGTCATTATTTATATGCCTTGGATGGATGGCGAGAATATAAGAAGAGCGTTATTTCAATTTCGGAAGAAAATGAGTATAAGGATAAAGAGGATTATGCTTGTGACTATGTAATAAAGCAAATTGAAAAGAAATTAGAGGAGCATATTTATTATGTTCAAGATAGGGCTACAGCTAACTTGTTAATCCAGAACTCTAATTGGAAATATGAATCATTGCAGAATCCAAGAAGTCTGAAATACGGAGAAATGTACTCAACTGTAGGTTTCAACAATAAGACTATAGAGCATTTTCAAGGCTATTTGTCACAATTTGTACATGGTTTGTGTTTAAGCAATAAACCTACAGCAGACTCAGAGCAAATGAAAAGAGTTTTGCATGAATGCATTCCAATTGCTGACAAATTCATACAAGCTGTTTCTCAAACGTTTCATGACAAAGAAATGGTAGCAAATCTAATTAGCTCTGATATATTTCAGAATTTTATCAATTCTAATGATTTTAATCTTGATGATTTGTCGGTATTTGCCAATGCATTAGTGCGGAAAGATAAAACTATATTGATATGATGATACTTTCACACGCTAGTTTTAAAGTTGTGTGGTATATATAATAATATCAATGACTCTAAAATATTGAGTGAACGAGAAAGACATTAATTGAAAAAAACAGATGACATATGGACAGAGATTTTTTCGACATTTTTAGATATGACTATTCAATAGATCAGAAACTTCCAAAGGAGTTCGCTTCTAAAGTTAAGCTAGCTTTAAGGCTTGCAGAAGTTCAATCAGAATTCTTAGAATATCTCGGGTACAAAAGACTTGCCCCAGTTTCTGATCATTGGGATGTGTGGTTTTATCAAAAAGATGGTAAATTTGGCACTATAGGTAAAGGGGGTGGCAATACGTATAGAAAGTGGGATTATTTGTATGGTGACATTTTACTATGCTTGAATGACGATGGCTATCATTATTGTAAACCATCTGGTGAAGATGGCGCTCATCATTATAAAGTTGAAGACGGAAGATACTGTTTTCTTTGGGCTAATGATGAATACACAGAACTAAAATACTTTAATTATAGTCTAATTAATTATTGTAAGGATGAATTTGAATATATTAAGGGCGATAATTATGTTGCCATTAAATACTATGTGAAAAAAGAATATGCAAATCGTCTAATGAGTGAAGCAGAACGATTAAGTGAAAGACCACGCAAAGATTTGATTATTTCGAGAACAAAGGATATATGCCACATAGAAGTTTTTATTTTGTTCTACAAAGATAAAATCGTTGTTGAAAAAGAAGATGAAGTAATAGTCTATGATAGTGATTTCAATGTCTTATATAATTGTGATTGCCAATTCGAGATATGGGAAACCAACTCGACAACATATTTGATATTCCCTTATGACGCAACCGTTTTGGACCTCACGGATTTCAAGGAAATAGAACTTAAATGCAATAGTAATCAAAGATGGTATTTCGCAAAAATGTATAAAGACATTCTCATCTGTTATGATGAGGATCATTTTCCTGTACAACGTGTTCAACGTACTTATTATTATGATGATGATTCTGATTGGGATGATGATGATTCTGAGCCAGAAGAGACTCCTGTTAAGAATACATACGGGCATGTGTTTGATTCATCATTCAAATTACTCAGAGAGTTTAATTTGTTAGGAGAAATCTCTGAGCTAAAAGAAATTGGTGATGACATCGTAATAAAAGCTAATTCCATGAATGTCGACGATTCATATACAGATGCTTACTATAATGTTAAAGGTCCAAATGTTACAAAGCATTTAGATAAAACTAATGAAGATTTTTCTATTCCAGACATTACATTCAGAAATATGCCAGGATATGAAGATCTTTTCATAGTTAAGACAAAAGTGTCATCATCAGATTACATCGATTTCTCTCATGGAACAGGTGCTCAATATATCATAGAGAAATGTGGCGTTTATAGAAAGTATGGTTGGGATGAAGATAAATATGGGAAGATAATCGATTGTAAATATGACTATATAATATCATTATCTCTAAATAATGATTCAAATATCTATTATGTAGGTTTGACAGGTCGAGATAATGATTACATATATGATTTATACCTTAATCATCAAATATTTCTTCAGAACATTCCATATGAAAAGGGCTCATCTATAAAACTTGTAGGTAGAAATAATTTTATTAGATTTACAAATCGTGATGGTAACTTGGGTATTATTCGAGATGGGAAGATCATAGTAGAACCAATATACAAAGACGTTAAGGCTTGTGTACAACATAATAGATTTGACATTCTTGAAAAGGATAAATTAGAATATCTATTTATTGTCTCTGATGGTGACTCATATGGTATATGTTCTCCTATTGGGAAATTAGTTCTTCCTATAAAATATTCAACAATAGACATGGATGACGATCTTTGCACAGTACTAGTAAGAGACTTTAATGCAGAAGTCGATGATGAGAGTGACGAAGCCATAAAGGATATGATTGACTATGCAAGGATTTATGAAACAGGTTATTATGATGAAGAAAAGGACGCTATAGTAACAGAAAAGGCAATATTTAAAGATGGCAAAGTCTTTCTAGACGATGAAGGTAATTATATTTGGGATGGTCAGTTTAGATATTCAAAAGAAGACGATTATTCTGGATTGACGGATCAAGAACTTAGAGATGCCGCAGATATAGCTTATGAAGGTCATTGCAGATTGGAGTTGGGACTCGAAGACTGAAAACTATTATAGAAGTCAAAGCGTTATTGAAACAAAGGAATAAAAGATATGACGAAAGAAGATATACTCAGGTTAAGAGACACGGCAGAGCAGACGCGAGTTCAGTTCAAAGAGCGTGTGACTCGCGACAACAAGTATGACGTGAGTTGCGAGATGGTGGCACAGAGCAATTCTCGTGGCGGAATGATTGTAGTGGGTATTGATGACAAGACGGGACGCATCAATCCTCTCTCGTTTGTTGAGGTGCAAGAGACGACGAACTTGTTAGGGAATTTGGCATCGGAAGGTGTGGTACCACAGATTCTGCTCGACATCGAGAATGTTCAGATGGAGGGTGGTGTCATTGTGGTGGCTACCGTCAAACAAGGAATAAACAAGCCTTATCGTGACAGCAAAGGTATAGTGTGGGTAAAACAGGGGGCTGATAAACGCAAAGTGTTTGACAACGCCGAACTGATAGCCATGCTGATGGAGAATGGACAGTTGCATCCTGATAGTATGCCTGTGAATGGCACCAGTATCAAGGATTTGGATGAGAATACTTTGCGTGACTATCTGCTCAACAGATTCCGCAGTGATTTTGAGCGACAGCAGTTGTCCGTAACAGAATTGAGGCATAGGAGTCTTGACGAGATTGCTGGTGTTCTTAGCCAAACGCCAGAGGGCATCTTAAAGAACAATGGTCTGATATTGGAGGATGGTACATTGACAGTGGCTGCTTTAATGCTGATGGGATGTTACCCTCAACGCTGGTTGCCTGCATTTACTGTTAGATGTGTCAGTTTTGTGGGTAACAGCATTGGAGGCACGGAGTTCCGAGATAAGAGTGGGAATGATGCAGATGGCAATGCCGTACACCTGTACAACTATATCATCTCATTCCTGACCAGGAATCTTCGCAATAAGCAAGTGGAAAAGGACTTTAACAGTCAGGGCGAGTTGGAGGTCTCAATCGCCAGCCTGTCAGAGATTGTCACGAACGGCATCCTACATCGCTCGTATGTGATAGAAGCACCATTGCGGGTGTTCATCTTCGACAACAGGATTGAGATACACAGTCCAGGGCTATTGCCAGAAGGTGTCAGCATGGAAAGCATTAAGCATGGCGCATCGGTACCAAGAAACAAGTTGCTGTTCAATCATGGTATCAACTTGCTACCCTATACAGGTGCAGGAAGCGGCATCACCAGAGCCTTGAAATTTACTCCAGATATCAAGTTTGTGAACGACGAGACTCTTAATGAGTTTGTGGTGACGGTGGAGCGTAGAAATGTAGGAGAAACCGAAGCTAAAAATGAGAGAGAAGACAGAAATAAAAGAGACAGAGAAGACAGAGGTAAAGCGTTGGAAAACAATGGCTTGAAAAAAAGTCCAAATCTTAAAAGAGACAGAGAAAACAGAGATAATCTGATAGAGACGCAACACGTTTCTTATAAGTCACTTAGTGGGACTCGAAAGAATGTCATTCAATTTTGTAGCATTCCTAGAAGTGCTCGAGAAATCCTTGAGCATATAGGATATGCTTACAATTCAACAAACATAGCCAATCAAATCAAGCCTCTAGTTGAGTATGGTTTTATTGAAATGACAGAGCCTGAAAAGCCCAACAGTAAGAATCAGAAATATCGAAAAGTTAGAAAAGATTAAAAGGAAAACCCAACGAAGCCTATATACAAAGAACTTCTGCTATTACAACAACGGCGAAAGCAGTCTGAGCATCGATTCCCAAAGGCGATGGAGGAAAGGTCGCTTTTGCATTTGAAGATAACTTTCGAAGTCGCTGCAATGCTTCAAGTCGTCGAGGAACACCTGCTTGAAACGACGGGCGACATCGCTGTCGTAGAAAAAAAGATTGGCCTCGAAATTGTGTTCAAACGAGCGGAAATCGATGTTCGTAGAGCCGCACGAACACACGCTGTCGTCGGCGACGAGCAGTTTCGAGTGGTTGAAACTGCCTTCGTAGAACACAATCGTCACACCCGACTCGACAACCTCCATCAGATACGACCGCGACGCCCATTCCACGACATAGGTGTCGGTTTCGCGAGGCACCATCAGCCGCACATCCACGCCACTCTGCGCCGCCGTGCGCATCGCCGAGAGTATCGTCTCGGTGGGCAGGAAATAGGGCGTTTCCATATAGACATAGTCGCGGGCTTGCAGCAGAATGCGCACGTAGCCCTGCATCAGCACGGGATATTCGCTGACGGGACTGCTCGTCACCAACTGCGCTGGAATGCCGTCGAACGTCGGTTGTGTCGGTGGTTCAGGAAAATCGTCTTTTTCGCGGTCGGAATCATTCACGCAGAACTTCCAATCGGTGAGGAAACAGTGGCGCATCGCCTCGACAATGTCGCCTCGGACGCGCAGGTGGGTGTCGCGCCACTCCTTCACATAGCGCATCGCGATGTTCATTCCGCCGATGAACGCCACTTCGTCGTCGATGATGCAGAGTTTTCGGTGGTTTCGGTAGTTGATTCGGCTCGTTAGGGCAGGGAAGCGTACGGGCATAAAGGCTTGAACGTCGATGCCGCGTTGGCTCATCTGCTCGAAAAACGCCGTCGGCACGCGCCAACAGCCCACATCGTCGTAAATCAGGCGCACTTCCACGCCTCGGGCGGCGCAGTCGGCCAGCGCGTCGGCCACCAATCGACCCAGTGGGTCGTCGTCGAAGATGAACGTGATGAGATAGACGTGGTGGCGGGCTTTGCCGAGTGCCTCGAAAAGTGCTAAGAAATAGTCGTAGCCGTTGGTGTAAATCGCCACATCGTCGGTGTTGAGGGGAATGGCGTTGTTTTGCGTCAGAAATTGGCGCATCAGTCGCCCGTGGCTGTCGAGCAGTTTCGCGTCAAGTTGGTCGGCGTAACTCGGCAGGGCGTTCCACGACAAGTCATCGATGGTTTTTCCACTGATTCGACGTTCTTTTCGGGTGTTTTGACCGAAGAAAATATAAAGAATCAGACCCACTACCGGCAGGAAAATCAGCACCAGAATCCACGCAATGGCCTTCGACGGCTGCCGGTTCTCGAGCAGCACCGTCACCATCGTTCCCACGACCAGCAGGGCGTAGAGCGCGAGGAAAATCCAGTACCAAAGGGTCATTGTCATATTTCGTTCGGTTTATACCATAATATTACTGCCGATTTTTCGTGCCAATTCGTTGCGGAACTCCGATTTTTCCTTGAATTCGGTCATCAGTTCGCGCAGTCGGGTTTCGTCGTTGCCGACCGAGGCGATTTCGGCCTTGATTTCGCGCAAGCGACGGTCGAGGTAATCGACGCGGAAGTCGAGCAGCAGGTGCAGCGTGCGCTGTCGAATTTCCTCGATGTCGGGCTCTTTCGCATCCGATTTCTGATTGCGCAGGTCGCTCAGCGGAACGGCGAAACGGCTGATTTCAATCTCGTCGTGGTTGATGAAATAGCGTTCTGCCGTCCAGTTGGGGTCGTGGCTGTGGGCGACGGCTTCGTCGAGGATTTTTTTGTAGAGTGGATTGTCGAAAGAAAGGTTGTCGTCGGCGAGGTTGAGATGGACAAACTGCGCCACGTTCAACATCATCGAATTTCCGTTTTCGTCCTCGATGTCGTCGAAAATCACCATTTCGCCGTGTTTGACAATCAGTTCGGCCAATAGTCGCTCGACAGTTTTCTCTTCTCTCGTAACTGGTTTCCCGACCAACGAAGCCGGCGGATTCACCGTGGGCGCGTTATCAGATGGATTTGGGTTGTCGGCGGTGGCTGTGGAAGCCTCTGGACGACGACCTCCGCGCTCACGAATCAGGTTGTTCATCTGGTTGATGAGCGTGGCCTCGGCGATGTCCATCCGCTGCGAACAGTCGTGCAGATAGGTGTCGCGCAGAATCGGATTGACCACCATCGAAATGCTCTGTACAATCGAGTTGATGGCGACGGCTCGCTTCTGTGGGTCGCGCTCGTTGCGCAACAATAAGTCCGTTTTAAACTGGATGAAATCTTTTTGATGACTGTCGATGTACTGCTTGAATTCCGCCGCCGTCGTTTTCCTTGCAAACGAATCGGGGTCGTCGCCCTCGGGGAAGAGCAAAACGCGCAGGTTCATACCCTCCGAAAGCAGCATATCGGTTCCGCGCAGGGCGGCGTGGATGCCAGCCTCGTCGCCGTCGTAGAGCAGGACGATGTTTGACGTGAAGCGGTGCAGGATATTGATTTGATGGTAGGACAGCGCCGTGCCCGAGTTCGCCACGACGTTTTCGATGCCTGCCTGATGCATCGCGATGACGTCGGTGTAGCCCTCGACCATATAGACGCAATCCTCTTTCGCGATGGCGCGTTTCGCCTGATAAAGCCCGTAGAGTTCGCGGTCTTTGTGGAAAATTTCCGAGTCGGTCGAATTGACGTATTTCTGTTGGATTCCCTTCGTTGCCGCGTCGAGTTTCCGTCCGCCGAAGCCCACGACCTTTCCTGAAACGCCAATCCACGGGAAAATCACGCGCCCAGCATAGCGGTCGATGAGTTCACCGCGCTCGTTTTTGTAGCAAATGCCCACTTTTTCAATCAATTCGGCCTTGTAGCCCTTTTTCAGGGCGGTTTTGGCGAATGCGAAGCGGTCGTTGAGGTCGAAACCGAGTTGGAATTTCGCGATGATGTCGTCGCGAATGCCTCGACTGCGGAAATATTGCAGTCCGATGGCCTGACCGTCGGGGTGGTTGTGAAGCATATCGGCGAAATACTGCAACGCAAACTCGTTGATGATGAACATCGCCTCGCGTGTGCTCTGCTCCTCTTTTTCCTCGTTGGTCAGTTCGCGTTCGACAATTTCGATGTGGTATTTATTCGCCAGCCAGCGCAGTGCCTCGGGATAGGTCATCTGCTCGTGTTCCATCACGAAACTGACGGGATTTCCACCCTTTCCACAGCCGAAACAATGGCACGTTCCACGCGCCGGCGAAACCATAAACGATGGTGTTTTCTCGTTGTGGAATGGGCACAAACCCTTGTAGTTCGCACCGCTTTTCTTCAGCGTCACAAACTCCGAAACCACCTCGACAATGTCGGCAGTCTCCTTGATTTTTTCTACGGTTTGTCGGTCAATCATCCTTTTTCGTCGAAATTCAGCCACAAAGTTAATGCAAATGACGGACAAATACGAAAAAAATGCGAATAAAATTTGGATTTTTCGAGTAGAAGCCGTAACTTTGAACCAAAATTTAACAAAATCTGAAACGATATGAAAAAACTTTTTCTGACGACCATCGCCCTGCTGACGGGCATCGCGACCTTTGCCCAAGGCGAAGATTTTACGAAATTTGTCAATCCGCGCATCGGAACGGGCGGCCACGGCCACGTTTTTCTCGGTGCGAACGTGCCGTTTGGTTACATTCAACTCGGTCCGACGCAGCCGACACGCGGTTGGGACTGGTGTTCGGGATACCACCACAGCGACTCGGTGCTCATCGGTTTCGGCCATCAGCACCTCAGTGGCACGGGCATCGGCGACCTCGGCGACATTGCCTTGCTGCCCATTCCTAAAATGTGCCTGAAAAATTGCTGTCAGAAGAAATTTCAGCGTCCGCAAGTGCCGTTCAACCACGCTTCCGAGACGGTCAGTCCGGGTTATTACGCGGTGAAACTCGGCGAACCCAACGTGCTCGTCGAACTCACGGCGACGAAGCGTGTGGGAATGCATCGCTACACGTTTGGTGCCGACCAGTCGGAAACCCAGATGATGCTCGATTTGCGACAGGGAATCGGTTGGGACAACGTCCGCAACTGCCAGATGACGCAGGAATCGCCGACCGTCGTGAGCGGTTATCGGTTCAGCCGAGGCTGGGCCCGCGACCAGAAAAACTTTTTTGTGGCCGAATTTTCGCGACCCGTCGAATTGACGAAAGTCGATGGCGATACCACGGGTATTCTGACCATCAAAGACATCGCCGAACCGCTGCTCGTAAAAGTGGCGCTGTCGGTGGTGAGCGTCGAGAATGCGAAGAAAAATCTGCAGGCAGAACTGCCCGATTGGAATTTCCCGAAAACCGTCGCTGCAGCGCGGAAAGCGTGGAACGATGAACTGTCGAAAATCAAAATCAAGGCTTCGTCCGACATCCCAACCATTTTCTACACCGCCCTCTACCACTCGATGATTGCGCCCTCGGTGTTCAACGATGTGAATGGCGAATATCGCGGTGCCGACGGAAAAATCCACCAAGGAAATTTCACGAATTACACCACGCTGTCGCTTTGGGACACCTATCGCGCCGCCCATCCGCTGCAAACGCTCATCCATCCCGAAAAACAGGCCGACATTGCGCAAACCTTCCTCCATATTTTCCAAGAACAGGGAAAACTGCCAGTCTGGCACTTGATGGGCAACGAAACCGACTGTATGGTGGGCAATCCGGCCATTCCCGTGCTCGCCGACCTTGTTCTAAAAGGATATATTCAGGAGTTGGGGAGTAAAGGAGTAAAGGAGTTAAGTATCGAAAAGGCTTACGAGGCGATGAAAACTTCGGCAATGCTCGACGAACGCGGTATGGACCTGCTGAAAAAATACGGCTATCTGCCTTTCGACCTCGACAAAACCCACGAAACCGTGGCGAAAGGACTTGAATATGCCTTGGCAGACTGGTGTGTGGCGCAAGTGGCGAAAAAACTCGGTAAAAAGGCTGATTACCAGTACTTTATGAACCGCAGCAAACTCTATCAAAAGCATTTCGACCCCGCCGACCGCTTCATCAAGGGACTTTCCTCGACAGGCGAACGTCGCAAGCCCTTCAACCCCTTCAGTTCGACCCATCGCGAAGACGATTTTACCGAGGGCAACTCTTGGCAATACACGTGGCTCGTGCCCCACGACGTTCATGGACTCGTGAAAATGTTTGGCAACGAACAGAAATTCGTCGAGAAATTCGACTCGCTCTTCATCGTCGAAGGCGACCTCGGCGAAAATGCCTCGCCCGACATCAGCGGTCTCATCGGTCAATATGCCCACGGCAACGAGCCCTCGCACCACATTCTCTATATGTACAACTACGTCGGACAGCCGTGGAAAGGCGCGAAACTGCTGCGCCAGACGATGCGCGAGATGTACGCCAACGACTTCGACGGACTTTCGGGCAACGAGGACGTCGGCCAGATGTCAGCGTGGTACATCCTCTCGGCGATGGGACTCTATCAGGTTGAGCCCGCCGGCGGAAAATACTGCATCGGCTCACCCGTCATCGACGAGGCCGCCATCAACGTCGGCAACGGCAAGACGTTCACCGTCAAGGCCACGAACAACAGCCCCGAGAATATCTACGTGCAGCGTGCCCTGCTCAACGGCAAACCCTACACGAAGTCCTACATCTTCTTCGACGACATCCGTCGCGGCGGCACCCTTGAACTCGTGATGGGACCGCAGCCCAGCGATTTCGGCACGAAAAAGAAGGATCGGCCGTAAGAATCTTTCGAAAATCGAAAAAATCGACATAAAAACCATTGCTGTAAGCAAAAAAACATTATCTTTGCAACCACAAACAAAAAAAACGACGAAAATGGAAGCAATTACTTTTAGCCCAGCACAGGTGCATGTGTTCAACTTGGTTTCGCACATCAAGTCAGCCATTGGATTGGAGCAGTTACGAGATCAGTTGGCTGCTTTTTATGCAAAACAGGTGGATGACGAAATGGATCAACTCTGGGAGAACGGCCAATGGAACGAGAAAAAAATGCAGGAGCTACGAGGTTCGCATTTTAGAACTCCTTATAATCGTTAATAGATAAAAATGCGCCCCGTAGTAATAGACACGAACTGCCTCTTGCAGATAATTGCACGTAACAGCCCCTATCGTCCAATATGGGATGCTTTTCTTACTGGTCGATATATGCTTTGTGTGTCTAACGATATTTTGGAGGAATATCAAGAAGTTTTGGAAGAACAGATTACGCCATCTGTAGCTGAAAATATTGTTCTTCTGATACTTAACAAGAAAAATGTGCAACTCATTGACCCTCATTTTCGTATGGGATTGATTACTGCCGACCCCGATGATAACAAATTCGTAGATTGCGCTTTTGCCGCTGGAGCCGACTACCTTGTTTCAGAGGACAACCATTTCAAGGTATTGCAGAAAACGCGGTTTCCACTGCTGAACCTCGTCACGTTAGATGAATTTCTCCAGTCGAAATTAATTCGAGAATAAAAATCTGAACAAAAATTTGACAAAAAATCGACATCAAACAGGGCGGAAATCGCATTTTAGCGAGTTTCCGCCCCGAACTTCACTTCAATATCATTAATTCTTACTCCCACGTAATTTTCAAAGACACGGGATAATCATAAAGGCTATCATTGTGATTGCCACTGATGACAACTTGAGAAATCCTTCCTCCATTCGTCTTGTATTCATAGGTTCGCGTTCCCTTACTCTTTCCGTCCCGACCATAGAATGTAGCCGTCGCAGGTAGATTTTTAGACATCTGACCACAAGCATCCGTATAGAACAAGGCGTGTTCTTCAAAAGTATCAAGGAAATTGTTTTCGGTGAGCGGATTGAAATACAACATGTAACCTAACATACCTGCCTGATGATTCGAATAGGTGTAATCAATTCGAGCCTCAAGTTTACCATTGTCGTATTGCTCAAGGCGTGTGATATTACCACCACTCCAAGTCAACTTGAAAACGCCATTCCATTCACGGCATTCCAACTCAACAAGTCTATTGCTGCCATCATAACGGAAAAGGCAGTTTTTCCGCGTCATACTCTGCGCCCTTCCGTTTTCAATATT
>Ga0256404_1007120_pt1 | contig 17913 bp, 18 predicted proteins | sample RumenRJG_01DNA_FD_185990 | JGI IMG/M metagenome (GOLD analysis project Ga0256404, IMG submission 185990) | Bovine rumen microbial communities from Lethbridge, Alberta, Canada - RJG_01 | ecosystem: Host-associated > Mammals > Digestive system > Stomach > Rumen | place: Canada: Alberta | collected...
GTACAGGTATTTGGATATATCTTCTTCCGTAATCGGATTTATGCTTTCGGCATCGCCATTTGAATGCATGGCCTCACCAATTCGCTCAGCCATAATGGTATTTACCGCCCTAAGTATCTCTGCTCTGCTTCCGTAATTAAGTGCGATATTAAACTGCATGCCCGTATTTGATTCGGTTTCCATTAGGGTTCTATCAAGGCTCTCCTTTGCTGCTTCAGGTATCGCAGAGTAATCACCAAAAACTTTAACCCTAACGTTCTCTTTACTGAGTTCTTCCAATTCGCTCGCAACGTATTTTACGAGAAGACCAAATATACCGCTTACCTCCTCCATGGATCTCTTCCAGTTCTCCGTGGAAAAAGCATAAACGGTAAGATATTTAATCCCCATATCCGATGCGCATCTTACTATTTCTTTCATGGCAAGCATGCCGGCATTATGTCCGGCTACTCTAGGCAATTTTTTCTTTTTGGCCCATCGGCCATTACCGTCCATGATTATAGCTACATGCACAGGAAGGTTTTCCATATTCCTACCTCTTATCATAAAGATGGGGCTATCCCATAGAGACAGCCCTCATGAATCCAAAAGGATTTAGTTTGGAAGCTATACTTCCATTATTTCCTTTTCCTTTTCGGAAACAATCTTATCCACGTCCTTGATTGCGGCTTCGATAACCTTTTCAAGATCTTCCAGTTCACCCTTAAGAACGTCTTCGGAGATTTCTCCGTCTTTCTGTTCCTTCTTAAGCTTATCGACACCCTCACGTCTCAGGTTTCTGATTGCTACCTTTGTTTCCTCACCCATCTTCTTGACGACCTTGTTTAACTCAACTCTTCTTTCCTCGGTAAGCTGAGGAATTGCGAGTCTTACGTTCTTGCCGTCGTTTGACGGTGTGATTCCTATATCAGCGATGTTTATAGCCTTTTCAATGTCCGGCACGGACTTTGGATCAAATGGCGCAATAAGCAGCGTCCTTGGGTCCGGTGTTGAAATATTGGCTATATTTTTGAGAGGTGTAGGTGATCCATAGTAATCAACAACAACTCTATCCAGGAGAGCAGCATTTGCCCTACCCGCTCTTACGGTATTAAGGTCCGCACGGAGAACCTCTTTACTTTTTTCAATTCTCTCTTCCAAAGTCTTATTGGCCATAATGCACCTCCAAATCTACTTGATTATCGTTCCTATTTTTTCGCCACATACGGCTCTCATTATATTCCCCTCACCGGCAATTCCAAACACATGAATTGCTATATTGTTGTCACGGCAAAGGGTTACAGCCGTAAGATCCATTACCTTAAGGTCTTTATCCAAAACTTCCTTTAGGCTTAGCTCATCAAATTTGACAGCATCCGGATTGGTATCCGGGTCATCCGAGTAAACCGCATCTACATTCTTTGCGAGAAGGATTACCTCGGCGTCCATCTCTGCAGCTCTTAAGGCTGCAGTGGTGTCTGTCGAGAAGAACGGACTTCCCGTTCCTCCACCAAATATAACAACGTCTTTATGCTCAAGCCTGCTTATAGCCTTCATTCTGGCATAAGGCTCTGCGATTTCTCTCATTTCTATTGCGGTCTGCACTCTCGCCTTTACTCCTATGGATAGAAGTGCGGACTGAAGTGCAAGTGCGTTCATAACCGTAGCAAGCATTCCCATATAGTCTGCAGTAGCGCGATCCATATTCTCGCTGCTTCTTCCTCTCCAGAAGTTTCCTCCGCCTACGACGATGGCGATTTCAACTCCGAGATCGCTGACTTCTTTTATCTGCTTTGCCACGATATCCGTAACCTCGTCACAGATGCCGAATTTTTGATCGCCCGCAAGAGCTTCTCCGCTAACTTTAAGCAAAATACGCTTATATTTTGGCTCCATAAATCACCTCTTATTCCCTAGTAAAACAATACAACTAATTATATCATATTGGCCTACTTTCCTTCAAGAAATATGACCATTATCTAGTACCATATTCCGTATTGCTCGTGTCGAAAACCGGGAATGGATTTAGATTCTCCTCAGCCTCTGGTTTTCCGAAGTATTCCCAGATTGAATCCACAACCATCGTAATCGCCTTTGCCTCCACATATGGTCCCATCGGAACGGAGAGGACCGTCTTTGAAAGCTTGTTTGAAACCGTAACGTCAAGGCCATATTCATCGCTAACCCCAAATGCCTCCTGAGAATGCAGCGGCTTTGGATAATATACGACCGTGGGGATTCCCTTTTCATCAAGATAAGCCTTTACGCCATCTCTTGTCTCCTCGTCGGCGAACCTAAGCGTAAACTGCGCATAGCTCGATCTATATCCATCCGGAATTCTCGGGAGCCATAGACGCGAGGTTCCTTCACCGAATCTCAGTTTGAACGCAAAGCGGTATGCATCGGCCACGCGGTTTACTTGCTCAAGTTCATTTTCAATAAATGCATTTAGCTTAACCCTTAGAATCGCAGCCTGAATTGAGTCAAGTCTTGAGTTCATTCCGATTCTAACGTTATCGTATTTGTTATCGCCTTTTCCGTGAACGCATATTGAGCGAATTAAATCCGCCCATTCGTCGTTATCCGTAAAGATAGCTCCGCCATCACCATAGCAGCCAAGCGGCTTTGCAGGGAAGAATGATGTTGTTGAGATATCTCCGAAGCTACATGCCATCTTTCCATTTATGGATCCGCCGAAACCTTGGGCGCCATCCTCAAGTAGATATAATCCGTTTTCTTCGCATATCTCCTTGATGACATTCATGCTTGCAGGAAGACCAAAGAGGTCCACCGCGATTACTGCCCTAGGATTTAGGATGCCTTCTTCCTTTACCCTCTTTATCTCTCTTTCCAAGAGTCTAGGCTCAATGTTAAATGTATCCGGAGAAACATCTATAAATATCGGTGTCGCTCCGCAGAAAGAAACAGCTTCACCTGTAGCAAAGAATGTAAAATCAGGAACAAACACAGCATCCCCGGGTCCTATTCCCCAGCACATAAGAGGTACAACAAGCGCATCGGTGCCGTTTGCACAGGTGATGCAATGTTTAACGCCTACGTATTCAGCAAGCTCTCTCTCAAGTTCCTTTACCTGAGTTCCGCCGATAAAGACACCTTCTTCACAGACGTTCTTTATAGCAGCATCAATTTCTTCTCCAAGAATCTCGTACTGCTTGTTCAAATCTCTAAATCTAATAGTTTCCATATTTTCCATTCTCCCAATGCGGGTATCAAGTTCTTCGCTTTCTTCTATCATGACAAAGGTAAGATTCTCATTCTCACCCGTAGCATCTTCTAGAACCCTCGCGAGTTTCTCCAGGTATTCCTCCATCTCGGCGGATGATTCCCTGCATTCGCAAACTCCTTCAAACGCTACCTCCGTAGGCTCACCTATCTCGTTTAAGCAATCGTAGAGCGCATCCAGATTCTTTCCGTAATACTCCGGAAACCCGAGCTCCTGCCCAATAAGTTCCATGAGCTCTGTCTTTGTTCTCACTTTTGATATATTTATTGATACTTCTCTCATCAAGCGTCCTCCTCCCCATATAGGAGTTCAAAGGTTTCGTAGTGATCTTCCGTATAGTATATAAGTCCGTCGCTTGAGAAAACTATTCTCTTTGCTCCACGGTTCTTCTTGCCATTTGTGTCTATATCACATTCCCAATAAGTTCTGCCGTTTTTTTTAGGTAGGTTTCCTTCGTAGTTTCCAAACTCATCGCCTCCGATAGCCTTGCCCTCAGCATATTTTTCAACAGAGCCACCCGACCAACCAAGCTTACGAGCTTCTTTTTTTGTAATAAAGTTCTCGGGGAGATGCCCATAAATATGTATATATAGCGCTACTTCGTCCTTGCTATAATACCAGCCATCCTCAGGAAGTTCTTCGGCTTCCTCCGGCTCTACTAAAACCTCGCCACTCGCGGGAGCGTCCTCCTCTATAGGCTCCTCGGCAGGCTTTTGCTCAGAATTAGCTACATCCTCTTGCTCAGAATTAGCTGCCTCCTCCTGCACTTGCTCGCTCTCCGGTATGGGCTCATTGACAGGTTCAGGGGCTTTCTTCTTACATCCCGGTAAAAAAGCCGCCGCGAGCACTATTATGAGCAAAAGTATAATTATCCGCGTAAATATGCTATTTTTATCAAATCTTGGTTTCAAAATATTTCCTCCCAATATCCTAAATATTTTACCATATTTCAGAGAAAAAATAGTTTTTATACGCAAAAAAGAGGTATAAATAAGACAAGAACTTTTATTGTTTAGTAAAGGAGTATGAAATGGCACTTACAATAACCAAAGAAAACTTTGAGGCAGAGGTTCTCAATTCCGATATGCCCGTAGTAATAGACTTTTGGGCAACATGGTGCGGTCCATGCAAGATGATGGCACCTGTAATCGAGGAGATTTCCGGAGAGTTGAACGGAAAGGTAAAAGTAGGAAAAATAGATATAGATAACGAGCCTGAACTTGCACAGAAATACGGCGTTATGAGTATCCCTACATTTATCAAATTCAGCGGCGGAGCAGAAGAAGCAAGAACTGTCGGAGCAATTCCAAAATCAATCCTTTTAGAACAGCTAGGTCTTGAATAATAAATAAAATAGACAAAGAAAAAAGTGCGTGAGGTCATCCCCACGCACTTTTGTTTTTTAATTATTCCTCTGTAGGAGCTTCAGCTTCTTCTGTAGCTTCTTCTACCGGAGTTTCTTCTGCAGGAGCTTCCTCTACTGGAGTTTCTTCTACAGGAGCTTCTTCAACAGGAGCTTCTACTGTTTCTGCAGCTTCCTCTACCGGAGCTTCTGCCGTTTCTTCCTCTTCGAGTCCTTCAGGAGCAGGTGTTGCTGCCTTGATGCTCAGGCTGATGCGCTTACGATCCATATCGATCTCAAGGATCTTTGTTTCAACAGTCTGACCAAGCTTCAGTTCGTCACCGATATTGGCAACTCTCTTATGAGCAACTTCAGAGATATGAACAAGACCATCAAGACCCGGCTCAAGCTCTACAAATGCACCGTATTCTTTTAGCTGAACAACCTTACCGGAAACAATATTTCCAACCTGGTATTTGTCGTTGATGATTGTCCATGGCTCAGGTGTGATTTGCTTAAGACCAAGTGAGATCTTATTCTTTTCCTGATTCATGGAGAGGATCTTAACGTTTACCTTATCTCCAATTGCGAGTACTTCCTGTGGGTGTTTTAGCTTGCCCCAAGAAATCTCGGAGATGTGAAGAAGACCGTCAAGTCCACCGATATCTACAAATGCACCGTAATCTGTAAATCTCATTACAGTACCTTCTACGATATCGTCAACATGGAGTTTTTCCCAAACATCAGCAATCTGCTTCTGTCTCTCGTCCATAAGAACTGCCTTATGGGAGAAGACTGCCCTGTTTCTTCTTGGATCAACTCTGGTTACTCTTACATCCATAGTCTCGCCGATAAACTCGTTGACACTTTCGTTCTCAACAAATCTGTCGGAAAGCTGGGATAGTGGAATAAATCCGGTAACCTCTTTGTAAGCAGCGATTACACCGCCGTTTACCGCCCTAACGACCTTGACATTGATAATTTCTCTGTTCTCATGGGCTTCATTGATTTCCGTCCAATGTTCACCAATCTCAAGACGTTTCTTGGAAAGCAGGAGACTGCCTTCACTATCATCCGTCTTAATGACTTTGGCCTGAATTTCATCACCAGGCTTGAACACATCAGTCAGCTTCTGTCCTTCCTCAAGAGTAATTTCATCCGCAGGAAGGATTCCGTCCTTTTTGCAGCCCAGGTTAACAACCAATTCCTTGTCTGATACCTGGTGTACTGTGCCTGTGACAATCTCGCCATTTCTAGGCAACCTGGTAGATGCTTCGATTTCATCCATGAAATCTGCCATAGTTACATTTTCATTAGTGATAGCTTCGCTCATTCTTGCAATAACCTCCTTAATTACGCTTTCGGGTGTCGAAGCACCCGCGGCAACCCCAATTTTACTATATTTTCGCATCTCTTTCAATGGTAAATTGCCAATATTTTCAACAAAAAAGGAGTTTTCGCAAAGGCGTTTGGATATTTCATACAGTTTTCTCGTATTTGAACTGTTCCTATCACCAATCACCACCATAGCATCCGACTCTTGCGCAAGCTCAGCGCAGGCATCCTGCCTATCCGTTGTGGCGTTACATATTGTATTTTCAACCTTTAGCGTAATTCCGGAGCGAGAAAGCGCCTCTATAATCTCATCAAGAAGTTCTCTTCTTATGGTCGTCTGGCATACAAGAAAATATTCCCCATCGGGCACATTCATCGCCTCTTCCTTGGAATCAACTATATAGGCCGAATTCCCACACCATCCATTGGTCGCTATAACCTCTTGGTGACCTGGATCTCCGACAATTATTATTTTCTCGCCTTTTCCGTACGCATTCTTAACCAGGTCGTGAATTCGCGCTACAAAAGGACATGTCGCATCGACAATCTTTACGCCAAGTTCCTCGGCCTCTTTATAGAATGACTCAGCCTCACCATGGGACCTGACAATAACCGTATCTCCAGCTTTTGCTTCTTTTACAGAATCAATTATTCTGCAGCCCTTTTCCTCAAGTTCATCTGTAACAAAGGAATTGTGAATAAGAGGACCACATGTATATAAATCCCCTTCTCTCTTTGCATCAATTTCTGCCTTGGCTATATCAAGAGCCTTCTTTACACCAAAACAAAAACCGGAATTTTTCGCAACAATTATTTTTCTTTCCATGGCTTAATCCTATACGAACTAGGATTATAAATCAAGTGAGGACCTCTTATCTCGTTTTAGTAAATATAGCTTTCTTAAACAGTCACTCGCCTTAAAGCAAGGCTCCTCAAAAACCGCCTTGACCTCGGAAAAAGATGCTCTCTCTTCAATAGAAACGAGTTTCTCAAGTTCCGAACAGAATCTTCCCATCACGCGAGAAACAAAGCCTCTGTTTTTCAGGGATTCCTTTTCAGCGTAGGCAGGAATATATACAAACCTAACGTTTTCACCCGATCTATCGGCATATACCGTCTTTGTTGAAACAAGATAATCCCAGGGCAGCATATAGTTATCCACCGCCGCCATAATTCCTTTTAGCGTTGCTATCAGAATACCTATTGCTGCCCTCACAGGTATTTCAACATAGGATCTTACCGGATTATATCCAGAGACATCGACATAGCATTTGAGTTTTCCGTCATCCGTTTCCGCATAACCTCCATCAAAAAACGTCTTGCAATATCCCTCTCTTATAATCGACAGTCTATAATCCGACGGATCCTTTGTAATCTCGTAACAAAGTATATTTTTCATATCAACCTCCACAGGCCATACAAGGCATATAACCCTCAGCCAAAGCATCCTTCTTTTCTATCTCAATATAGTATTTATCCACCATGCTGCATTTTCCTCGGTGATAAACATTGCCATCGTTAAAGAAGCAATATACGCTCTCTCCGGGTTTTGCTTCTATGCTTTTACAAATTGAACATGGACCGAATTTACTTTTTATCTTTTCTGTCAGAAAAACCTGCTGGCATGCAGGATTAAGAAATGTGCATTCACGATTGTGATACTTCTCTCCTCGCATTGGGAAAACATAGACGATTTCGGGGTAATCTTCTTCTGCGGGATTGTCGCCTTCAGGTGTCGGCTTGTATAGTCCGGTAAAAGCTCGCCCTCTTACCTTTTCATCCAAGACCAAAAACCCCGAAAACGGTCCGGGAACATTATGACTACCGCTTATCCGCATGGAAATGAGATCCTTCATCCCATCATCCTCATGCAGATAATCGTATTCCGTAACAAGAGCATACGAGAGCCCGGGATTTTCGCTGTTAACCCTTAAAAGAGTCATCGCGGGTAGAGATAAAGACTCCTCTGAAAACGCAGTTTTTATATCTGCGAGCATCATCTCGTCGCACATTGAGAAAACCATGTTTTCTCCTGTGGCATAAATTGAGACTATGCTTATAAGTGCAAGTAGAGAAAGAATCATAATGGGAAGCACAATCGCAGCCTCTACAGTAAAACTCCCTTTCTTATTCACTTCTTATCTCCCTCCTTATCTCCCCCCGTAACTATCCGAAAAAGTGTATTCTTTGTCATTGACCATAAGGCTATACTCAAGTCCGGTATAATGCTCCGAAATCAGAAAGTCGGAGCGATAATAATACCTCAAATTTAATTGAATCAAATCCATAATCCTGAGCAGCTTTGTGTCCTGTCCCGTCATATATGTCATAAGATCGAGATAATCGGAATAAGTATCACCGTCAGGGTTATGCATATCGATATAATCGCCATTCCATCCATTAAGAATAGATTCCTTATCTATTGCCCACGACAGATGGTCTTTTATACCTTCTACCTTTTTGCCATTTATAAGAAGTTCGTAGTCATTTAAACTCTCAAGATATGCCCACGTCGCCATTACGACTTGCGCTCCCGCTTCTCCCGCATAGCCTAGCGTAAGTATTTCTCCAATGGCTGTTGCTTCGGCTCTCATCTTCTTATCGCTTTCAAGAAAAAGCATATTGGCTATCTCTCTCATGGCGATTATCTTCCGTTTGACTGCACGAAGATTTTCTTCGTCAGAATACTTTCCCGAGACAATATATTCTCTCTCGTAAAGAAGAAAACTTTTTGCGGGGTCCGGAATATTCCTTCGGTCTCCGAACTTTGCACCTATATACTTATTAATCAAATAAGCATCTGTTCCGGTTAGGATTAAATCCTTGGGTGATCCAACGCTTTTAAAAACACTTGTGATTGAATCTATTATCCCGCTCTCAATTCTTCCATAGGACGGAAGAAATCGTATAACCCTCTCGCTTACAATTTTTCTGTCGCTTGTGGTTTCGGTTTCGCTTGATGTTCCAAGATATTTGGAAGTGCTCCCCAAGACGCTTACTGCCAAGTCCTCAACTCCGCAAAGCTTAATCTGATCAAGAAGAACATTCTGATCTGCCAGAGAATAACTGAATAAATCTATATCCGAAACCTCGTAATCAATATACGGTTTCTCATCAAAAGTATATCCACTAAGTATTTCAATCTTCTTTGTTGTCAAAGCGTCGTTTCCATAAAAGGCAAGTAGGCCATAACGATCATATAATTCCAAATCGTATTCACCAAGAATAGCAGATGAATGAAGCCTCCCAAGTGCAAGAACAATACCCTCAACATACATGCTTCTTGCACTTGAGATGAGCGCAAAGATTAAGATTGCCATCGCGGTTGCGATTACACACGCATAGACAGTAAAGCTTCCCCTTTTATTATTCATTGTTAATATTTCCTATCACTTCACCCGTTCTAAGAACAACTTCTTCATTTATGATGTAAAGGCGTTGCCTATATTCTTTGTTAAAGCTTCCGGAGAATAAACCGCCCGGTGCACCCTCCATCCTGCTACTCTCACTTAGAAGATTAAAGACTAATGGTTTTTCGATTGCTTCAAAGAGAAGCGCCTTTTGAAGGTCCATCTGCTCCTTAAATGTCTCATGAGAATAAATTGCAAATGAAATAATACTCATGATCGTAAGTAAAAGAAGCGAAAGCACTACTGCGGCTTCAATCATTTCGCTCCCCCTTTTATTCATAATCAAATTACGCATTTAAATCGGCAAGGGTATTGTTGACAAACTGAGTGATTTGCGTTCTGAAGATTAGCCCCAAGGCTATTGCTATTGCAATAAGAATTGCGACTTGGACCATTTCCATACCTTTTTTGTTCCTCAAAAATTTCATAAGATCTCCTTTCAATATCAAAACTGCAAAAGTGCCGGAGCAGCGGTAACCATAAGAAGAGATATAAGCATCATCCCAAGAGGAAGCGCAAGTTTGGTATCCACTAGCTTTCCTACTTCCTCCGCCTGTCTCTTTCTTCTCTCCCAGAGAATCTCTCCTTCTACATTCAACTTCTCTCTCAAATCCGTTCCTCTGTCACGGCTTTCCGAAACTATAGAGACGAGCCTTGAGAGCTCCGCGAGTTTTCTGTCACGCGCATAATCTCCCACTATCTTATTTACATGTCCATTCATAAGCCCCGACTCTTCGATGGCCTTTGAAAAGACAGAAGTTACAAATCCGCCGGAATCGCTTTTTCTGCATATCCTATCAATTGCTTCCTCATAAATAAGTCCGCTTTCGAGAAGCAAGACCAGCTTGTTATTAAAACCCGGAAGTTCTCTTAAGAGGCTCTCCCTATCATTCTTTTCCTTGGTCTCTTGCTTATCTTTTTCACCTCTATATAAAAAGAGCATTATTACAAATGGAAATCCTAGCGGAATAAGAAACTCTTTTCCTCTTTGTGGGACCATCCATTTTAGTTTCACTCCGCCGGGAGATGTCAGTGGAAGTTCTATTATTTGACCATTTTCTTGATTTAGGTCTTTTACTATTCTGGAAACCTCTAGAGATGCGATTTCGGAGCTACTCATCGGACTATTCTCTGTTTCCTTTTTTGCCACTTCTTTACTCTGACTATCCTCGCGCCTAATAGTGACATGGCGAAGGATTGACGAATCTCCGTACTCTGCCATTACATCAAGATTTATTTCTTTGTCTTCCAAAGAACCAAAATCTATCGAAGATTTCTCGCCATCTTCATATATCCTAAATTCAGGCTGCGAAATTTTCCCACCGTAATACAAGGCGAAGGTAAAAACAATTCCAAAAAGAACCGAAAGCCCAAGGGTTTTCTTTTTCTTTAGGCAATAATCCAGAAACTCGCTTTTAAATCTATACTTCAATCTCCGTCACCTTCTTTGTCACAATGAACGCCGCAATAGTTATAAGCATGCTTATCGTCATTACAATCCTTCCAACCGTACTTTCATACATCACTTTCATATATGATGGCGAGGTCAGTCTCAAGAATACGATCATAAGTATAGGCATTGCGCCGACCAATCTTCCCTCTGCCACCTTTTGCGAGGCCATTATTCTAATTTCATTTTCCACGCTGATTTTTTGATTTAGGATTTCTGCAGCTCTATCCACTGTTCTGACGATATTTCCACCGGCATCGCGACAGCTTGCAAAAACCTCGGCAAAATCACGTATGTCTTCAACCCCGCTCCTCTTTCCAAAGTCAGTCCAAAGTTCTATTTCGTCCTCTCCCGTTTCATTGATTTTTCCAATCATGTTTTTTAGTTCGCTCTCCATATCAGTTCCCTTCCCATGTATGTTTTCAAGAACCGAGATGCTTTTTTCCATCGCATGGACCATATGGTCGCCCGTAGCAAATGAAGAAGACATACTGTAGAGAACATCCTTGAATTGACTTCGAAGTTTATCTTTTCTCTTTTTCAGCATCATTTCTTTGTACTTAAGAACAGCAATCGGATAAACAATAGGAGATACTATAAACCCTATCCTTATGTCATAAACGAGAAAACCGATTGCTTCCATGAATGCCATCACAGCAAGTAAAATAAATACATACTCCTTTATCAAGGGCCTATACACCGAATAGTCATTCATAGATAAGACCTCGCAATTTAAGTTTTACGTCGTTCTTTAACCCCTTGGCCTTTTTAACTATTTTCATATTGTCATCTGTCACATAGAGCTTATTGAGAAGATATCCATCCTTTTCGTATCCTATTACTTCACTTATCTCTAGAACTCTTCTTGAGCCGTCGCTAAGTCTTGCGACGTGCACCATGATGTCTATGCCCTCTATTATCTGTGCCCTAATTGCGTCCATTGGCATCTCGGCACCCATAATGTACATTGCCTCAAGTCGCCTAAGCATACCTTGAACCGTATTTCCATGGCCTGTTGACATACCGCTATGTCCGGTATTTAGGGCCTGGAGCATATCTGATACTTCCTCACCTCTAACCTCGCCTACGATTATTCTGTCAGGACGCATTCTCAGGCTGCTCTTTATGAGCATAGCCATATTCACGGTTCCTCGTCCGGTGACATTTGCATTTCTACATTCCATACGAACGAGGTTTTCTATATCGCCGAGTTTCAGCTCTGCAGAATCCTCTATAGTAATCACCCTCTCATTTCTCGGAATATAGTCCGCAAGCGCATTTAAAAAAGTGGTCTTTCCGGACGACGTTCCACCGCAGACAAATATATTCATTCCTCCTGAAACTAAAATCCTAAGAGTATTGGCGGCTTCCGGGGTAAGTGACCCTTTCGCCGTCATCTCATCCATCGTTATTTTTTCGTGGCGAAACTTTCTGATAGTAAGAACAGGACCGTCAAGCGCAACATTCTTAAGCACGGCATTTACTCTTGAGCCGTCAGGAAGCCTTGCATCCAGAATTGGAGAAAGTTCATTTATCTCCCTACGAGATGACGTTGCTATCCTCCTTATAACTTGCTCCAGTTCCTTCTCCGACGCAAAGGATCTTCCTATCGACTCAATAGCACCTTTTCTCTCAATAAAACCTTTATCCGGACCGTTTATCATTATTTCATTTACGGAGTCGTCCTGAAGAAGATGCGATATAGCACCGAGGCTTCCTCTAAGCCTTCCAAAGACTAACTCCGAAATACGCTTTAGTTCCTCCACGTGCTCGGAAAGAACTCCCTTTGTTTGAAAATCACTTACAAGATCGTCTATAAGTTCGCGCGCTTTTACATCGTTTGTGATTCCGCGCTCAACGATAAGCCTTGAGGCCTCCTTTGAAATCTCATCGACATATTCCAGATACTCAGTTCCAGATTGTATGCTCCTCATATTTCTCCCTTCCTCCCTTTTGAAGTTCCTCAAAGGCCTTCATATAGTACTCGCCTTCATTTCCCAATAAATCCAGTTTGATTGCGTCGGGAAAATACGCATTAATGATTTCTTGGTCCGCTTCAAACTCACTGTGAAATATTATTGGGCAGTCCGACATCATAAATATCTTTCTCCTCTCAAGATCAAGATGCGTCCCGATATCAATTAACAAATAGTCAACACGGGATTCCGCAAGCACCTTGAGAAGATTTATCACATCGCCGGTCCCTACATCGCCTGCGCTTGGATTAAATGATGGCGTCCCGACAAACAGCGTCTCTCCACTATCAAAAGTATATTTTTCAAGAGGCCCCATATTTCCAGATCTTGAGTCAAGCATCCACCTGGAAAAGCATTTTTCTTTGTTTTCAAATATCCTTATTCCTTGGTTTAATGGCTTAAGCGTCAAATACACAGACCTAAACCCTTCTTGAAAGAGTTTCTCCGAAAGATTGAGTAAAAACGCATCGGTCTGTACCTCATCAGAAAGAGAGGCTGCAGAAATAACCTTTGTCTTTATGTCCCCAATACTTATCTCACTACGCTTTTTTATCTTTGCCCTTCCTAGTATCTCTGCTAGAAAAGAAGAAAAGGGCTTTGAAAGAAGTTCCTCATCTTCTATCTTTACGAGAAGGAGGTCCTTGTCCTCTTGCTCCGACTCATCCAGATAGGACTCTGAAACGAGATCAAAATATCCTGTCTCCGAAAGAAGAAACTCCAACGTTCTTTTTAATCCATAGTTTTCTGCCTTAAGCAAAAGCTTAGTTTTTCCCATATATTTCCTCCTGTGGCGGAGAGATACTAACACGCGCGCCTAACCCCGTCAAGTCCTAAATTTCAACGTTTTTATAAGAAAATTTTCTCATAGAAGAGCCTTGAAAATTGCATTAAAAAAAGACTGTTGAATTATCAACAGCCTTTTGGTTTCTTTGGTTTTTTGTAAGGGATAATCCCTATATAAGTTTCCCACTAATTAAGATTTCTATCTGCAAGTTCCTTCTCTATTACGACCATTTCTTCGTTACGTTTGGTCTTTGCAGTAGTTGTTTTGATGGTAGGAATATCCGATATATAGAATTTCTTTACCGCCTTATACGTAGGCAAGCTTGAATTGATAGCATCCAAATCCTCGGCAAATTTCTTTTCTACATCCTCTACGCTCATTCCAAACTCATCTAGGTATTCCTTATCATATACGACTTTAAGCCAAAGTGTGAGGTCGTCATTTTTATGTATCGGGAAGAGCATGCTTTCAGAAACATAAGAAAGTCTGTTAACCAATTCCTCAATTTCTTCAGGGAATACATTCTTTCCGTTCTTGAGAACGATTACATTCTTCTTTCTGCCGCAGATGAATACATATCCTTCGGAATCTATATAAGCCAGGTCTCCTGTATGGAACCATCCATCCGTCTCCAAAACTTCATCTGTGGAAACCTTGTCGTCGTAATATCCAAGCATCACACCGTCGCCCTTTACGACAAGTTCTCCTATGCCGTCTTCATTAGGCTCAGCGATTCTTATTTCAAGATTTGTAAGCTGCTTTCCAACGGAGCCCGCTTTGACATATCTATATGTCTCGGATGCTATTGTTGGTGCGGTCTCGGTAAGACCATAGCCGCTCACCGTAAGAATGCCAAGGTCGTTTAGCCCTTTTGCAACCACAGGATCAAGCGGTGCAGCGCCGCTTATAAAGAATCTCATTCTTCCGCCTAGCTGATCTATTATCTGCTTAAATACTTTGCGTCTTAGATAGATTCCAACTTTTTCGGATGCCGCACAAATCTTCTTTCCCGTTTCGAGGGTTTTGGTCTTAACCTCTTTTTCAACACCCTTCATTATCTTCTTATATACCTTCTCAAGAAGAAGCGGTACTACCATCATGACCGATACGCCATATTCTTTGAAGTTTGCTGAAATATATTTGATTCCATCGCAGAATACACAGGTAATTCCCTGAGAAAGGAATGTAACCATGCCCTGTGAACCAAAGATATGATGGAGCGGAAGAAAGAGCATACAAACGTCGTCCGGAACAAAGTATTCCTCTAGATTCATTCCGTAGTTTACGCTCATAAGATTTTTATGAGAAAGCATTACGCCCTTTGCTGCCTGGGTTGTTCCCGATGTGAACAAAAGATATGACATGGCTTCTCTATCGATTTCGGCATCAATATAGCTTCTGTCACCGGAATCGAGTAGGTCTGCGCCTCTTGCCATAACCTCACCGACATCGAGTGAGCCCTCCGGCGCCTTGTCAAGTCCAAATATCAGCGAAAGATTGGTGTTTCCCGCATTTCTTATCTTTTCCAGAGTATCAAAATACTTACTGTCAGCAAAAATTGCCTTTGAATTACTTCTCTTTATGAGGCTCTCAAGTTCCTCCTGCGGAAGTCCCTTGTCAAGAGGAACAACTACACCTACTCCGCATGGAACAGCGAGCCAAGCGAGACACCAATGAAAGCTGTTTTCTCCCAAAACAGCAATTCTCTCGCCTTTTAGACCGTAATCCAAAAGTGCGGTCCCGAGCTCCTGAACCTGCCTATATAGGCTCTTATATGTTGTTTTTATATAGTTAACTTCTTTCTTGGGGCCTTTGATTTTGGTGATGTAAGCAACCTTTTCGGAGTATTTTTCCGCGGATTCACTAAGAAGGTCTCGCATGTCGCGGAACTCACGAAATTTGCGTTCCAAATGATAATTCTTTTTATATCCGTTCATTGCTTCTCCTTATTTCCTAACACAAAAATGTTATCACGGTGATTATGCTCTGTCAAATTGATTAGTCGGCTTTTTTGTGCTAAAATGCTTGGGTGAAATGAGGTAATTATAATGAAAAGAGTATTTTCCGGCGTACAGCCAACAGGAAACATTCATCTTGGTAACTATCTGGGCGCTCTTAAGCAATTCCCTGAGCTTCAGGATGAATATGAATGCATCTATTGTATCGTTGATGAGCATGCTATAACCGTGCCAAACGACCCAAAAGAATTAAAGTCACATATACTTGATGTGGCCTCACTTTATCTTGCAATCGGAATTGACCCCAAGAAATCTATAATCTTTGTTCAGTCCGATGTTCCTGCGCACGCTGAGCTCTCATGGATTCTTACATGTAACGCCTACACCGGAGAACTCTTCAGAATGACTCAGTTCAAGGCTAAGAGTCAGAATAAAGAATCCGCCCCTGCTGGACTTCTAATGTACCCTGTCCTCATGGCAGCAGATATTCTTCTATACGATACAGACATAGTTCCCGTTGGAGCCGATCAAAAGCAGCATATTGAGTTGACCCGCGATTTGGCTATCAGGGTGAACAATACAGTCAAAGAAATCTTTGTTGTTCCGGAAGGTCGTTTTATGAAGGAAGGCGCCCGCATTATGGCGCTTGATGATCCAACTCAGAAGATGAGTAAATCAGCCGAGAACCCACTCAGCAGAATCTCCCTTCTTGATGATGAAGCTCAAATCAAAAAAGCCATCATGAAGGCTACCACGGATTCAGACGGAGTCATTAAATTTGATATAGAAAACAAGCCCGGTGTCAGCAATCTCCTGACTATTTATAGCGTCCTCTCCGGAAAAACCATAGAGGCTCTTGAAAAAGAATACGAAGGAAGAGGCTACGGCGACTTCAAAAAGGACCTCGTAGAAGTTACAACAAATGCTCTTGCACCAATACGGTCAAGATATGACGAAATAAGAAATTCGGATGAGCTCTTTGAGATTCTCCGCGATGGCGCAGAACGCGCAAATCAAATCGCAGAGAGAACCATGCGGCGCGTCAAGGACACTTTTGGCCTCGGTTTATAAACTGCCGAGTGCCACTCGAGCGCCAGTAGCTCAGTGGATAGAGTGCTTCACTCCGAATGAAGAGGCCGCGAGTTCAACTCTCGCCTGGCGCACCAATAACAAAGGACGGAATCTGTGAATTCACAGGCTCCGTCCTTTTTTCGCATCTGGGATTTTCTTTTTTTATTTTATAGCCCTATAGATTTCTCGTCATCCTATATGGAATCACAGCTTCGTCAAGACGCTTTTGTGTGACTTCTATAGCAAGATTCCCTGCATCCGCCATAACAAAGCGCCTTCCGAGCTTTGCTGCGGTTGCTCCTAGGCTTCCGCTTCCACAGAAGAAGTCTGCTACAAGATCGCCCTCCTCCGTGGAACATTCAATAATGCGTTCCATGAGTTTTTCTGGTTTTTGAGTCGCATAACCCGTGCGCTCTGAAGATGTCCTTCCTACCATATCGATACTCCAGACATCCTTCATATTGACCAAGGTGTACCAGCCAACCTCGTCCTGGAACTCCTCTACACCCTTAAATCTATATGGCTTTAAGCCCCTATTGTACGATTTTTCCTTTGGCACAAAGAATTTATACTTAGCAGTTTTGGAATACATCAAAATATTATCGTGCTTTCTTGCAAATCTTGTTTTGCTGCTTCCTCCGGATTTATACTGCCATATTATCTCGTTTATAAAGCGGTCGGCTCCAAAAACCTCGTCCATAATCAGCCTTGCATAATGAATGGCATGCCAATCAACGTGAAGAAAGAAAAGGCCATCATCTCTTAATAAATCCCTCATCAGCATTATTCTTAAGGTAAGCGCCCTAAGATACTCTTCAAGGGTATTCCAATTATCTTTATAGGCAGTTTCCTTTACGAGGGAACCTTCTCTATTCATATTTGCTTCTTTGTCGGAACCTGTAAAGAAAGGCGGATCGATATAAATCATCGAGAACCTTTCACTCCTCCTAAGGCCTGTAAGAATATCAATATTGTCTCCGTGAAAAAGAAGATTCTCGTTTATCTGCTCTAGCCCTTCTTTATTCACGTCAAAGGGCTTAAGTATTCTCGTAATTTCCTCGTAGTCCGTCTGCGCACCAAGAAGGGCATTATCTATCTGAACTATAGCGCTTTCCTTTTGCATACCTACTCCTATCAGTCAAGTGCCGAAACTATAGTTCCGCCACCTATAACTATATCTCCGTCATAGAAAACAGCTGCCTGCCCTGGAGTTATCGCTCTTTCGGGCTCGTCAAACTCTATTATCACCTCGCTACCTGAGACCGGGATAATCCTTGCCTCGTGGTCAACTTGGCTATACCTTACCTTTGCCGTACATTTGATATCGCCATCCGGTGAATCAATAGAAATCCAATTAAGATCCC
>Ga0256404_1007121_pt1 | contig 17909 bp, 11 predicted proteins | sample RumenRJG_01DNA_FD_185990 | JGI IMG/M metagenome (GOLD analysis project Ga0256404, IMG submission 185990) | Bovine rumen microbial communities from Lethbridge, Alberta, Canada - RJG_01 | ecosystem: Host-associated > Mammals > Digestive system > Stomach > Rumen | place: Canada: Alberta | collected...
TGTTGGCGGTTCTGTCACCGGATCTGTTGGCGGCTCTGTCACAGGATCTGTTGGCGGTTCAGTCACAGGATCTGTTGGCGGTTCTGTCACAGGATCTGTTGGTGGCTCTGTCTGTTTTTCGGAAATTCTGATATAACCGTTATGGATTCCGTTTTTGAAGAACCATGCTTCCATCAGATCACTTTTATCATCACGCGGCACATTCTGAAAACAATCATGCGTATATTCATCCTCGTAATACTCAACACCGATCGGGTATACATCTCCTACCGAAGCGTCAGACGGCAAAACAAAATCGACCGTCCATGCAACTCCGTCAGAACCATGTCCGCTGCCGCTGTAAATACTAAGGAACAGCTGACCATCCACAAATTTTTTGCAATCTAATTCCATATCGGAAAGTGCTTCACATTTCTGTGCAATTTTTCCGGAATTATCCGGCTTTATGGTAAGTCGGTCATCGTAATAGATGTTAAGTCCAACGGCTGAGTAACTGTTCTGAGTTCCCTGCATAGTAAACTCAACCTTCTGCACCGAGCCTCCTATTGATCCGCTGTACTCGACATCAGCCTGTGTAATATAAAGCTCTGGACGTATCGTTGATTTATCAACGTCAAGTGTAGTAGTAAAGCTACTGTTGTCATATGGCACTATACTGTTGCTGTGATACTTGACAAGACTATTTGTATGATCTGATGCCACAGCTAAAGCTGAAACCGCTGCCGAAGCAGTAATTGCAGCAGCAGTCAATCCCGCAATAATACTTTTTAGATAATGATTCTTCATTTTTGTTTCCTTTCCAAAAATAATATCCCTGTATAATTTTAACATCATAGCCATTAAATGTCAATAGAAAAAATTATGCTGCCATTTTCATGACAGCATAATCCCATTTTTTGGAGGACAAATCAATCCAGTAATTCAATTATTGATTCTCACGGAAGAAGTAAGGAAGTGCATCATAGATGTACCATCTTACAAAGCCCCACCAGTGAGTCTTTTTAACTCCGTCATTGCTGCTTGCAACGAGGAAGTAGAAGTTGCCCTGTGAGAAGTCGGATGTATAGGTGAAACGCTTTGTATCGTTCTTGAGTGTTGGGATAAGAGTCTGCATATTTCCGTATGCGAGATCCTGATCTCCGGTAGCAGCGAGTACAAAGTAGTCTCTCTGAGTTAATCCGGACTTGTCAATGGCTTTCTGGATACCTTCTGCGCCAAGCCAGCAATGACCTGAAAGTGGCATATAATATGCGATAATATCAAGGTTATTGCAGAAGTTGTTCCAAGTTGAACCGCCGCCCATTGAGAAGCCGCCGTAAGCACGATGGAATCTTGAAGCCTTGAGTCCTTCGAGAGTAGTATTCTCTGCGTATGTGGAATATTTGCCTTCTACGAACGGTATGATGCTCTGACGCATTTCATCCCATACTGTTCCGGCGCCCATGTTGTTATCAGGTGCAGGACAGCCGTTGAATGTAGGTGTAACAACGATCATCGGCTCAATCTCGCCGTTCTTTATCATCCAGTCGAGTATCTGATGCATTTTAACATCATTACTGAAGCAGGTATTCTCATTCTCTCCGCCACCGTGCATGAGGTAGAATACGTTGTACTTCTTGGAAGGATCATAGCCGTAAGGCGTATAAACATTGAGCGCCTTATTGCCATTTATGCCGGAATAATATTCCTTTGTCACCTTACCAGCTTCAGGACAGGTCTTTTTCAGGTAATCGTCGTTAGCGTGATACTGGAGATTAGCAACATACTCATAGTTGCTTGTCGGCTTTTCAGGTACCGGGAATTCATCTATCTTGCCGAGTACGAACTCCTGCATGAGAGTTACATCTGTAATATTGAATTCGCCGTCCTGATTAACGTCTGAATTGAGTTCAGCAGCCTTTGTATCGAATTTGCCGTTTATAAGTCCACGGCGGGCAATTATCATATCGTATCCATTGATACGTCCATCGCCTGTGAGATCGCCGAGAACGCAGCTGACGCCCTTAGGTCCCTTTATTTCAGTGCCTTCAACAGCACCGATAGCCTCATCTACATAGAAGCTGCTTGAGCCGCTTTCTGTCTCAACATATATCGAGATCTCAGAAGCATCCGCAGGGATAGTATAGCTCGGATTATAAAGCTGTACCCACTCACCTGCTATCGTGCTGCCCTCTGCGATAGTTGAATAGATCATTTTGTCAGAAGAATCCTTATACTGGAGCTTCATGAAGAATTTCTGGCTCTTTGCTCCTTCGGTATACATTGCATCAGCACTAAAAGCATAGGTCTCTCCGGGCTTGAATACATTTTTACTAAGAGTCTTGATCGCACCGTTCCATGAAGCCTCTCTGTTTGAAGTGTACAGTGAACCAGTACCGGCATAAGCCTTTTCAGTGCTTGCACTTACCTTTGCGCTTCCGCGTCCAGACCAGCTATTTGTACCGCTCTCAAAAGTATCGTGGTAATAATAGCCATTGTCATCGGCTTCAAAATTAGTGATCTTACCAGTAAGCTGCTTGCTGCCGTTTGCACCGTTCCAGCTTGTACGGTCATAGTCAAAGTAATCAATATCAGCGTAACCGCCGGTAGTCTTGGTAGCATAGCTGTAAATTCCGCTTCTGTAACCGGTAAAGAGCTTAAGATCGTAAGACATACTGAGTTCTTCGCCGATCTTTGTCCAGCTGATACCATCGTAAGAATAGTAGAAATTAGCCTTGTCGATATCTCTTGAAGCGCTCTTGTCTGAGCCTACATCAGAAAACTTGAAGTCTACCTTGAGATACACCTCATCTCCGGTGAGATTCTCCTCTGCAACTATCTTGTTAGAGGTCTTATCTATCGCATCGCCGCCGTTTTTCGACATATATATCTTCTTTGCGCCGCTGTCTGTAACATAAACGCCTACGCAGCCGTACTTGAGCTGGAACGCTGAAAGTCCGGCGTAGTCGCCAGCCTTCATGTTCTTGGTATCAAGCTTGATCGAACTGCTGCAAGCCGGTCCCTCTGTACGCATCGTCAGAGTATTCCTTGCATTGAGAAGATGTGAAGCGAGCGTCTTATTCTTTAGTCTGAGATAGCCGGGACGTTCAGTAACTGACCATGCTGAATTGTCAGGATTGTGATTCCACTGCCATTCAAGCGCAAGATTGTTATCAGTGTAATCAAAGCTGTCATCTCCTGCGAGATCAGTACCCTCTCCGGAAATATCAAGTGTAAGCGGAGCCTTACCGCTTTCACCCATTATAGGCCAGCCGTTCTGCCATGTTACAGGAACGAGGACAGGTATACGTCCCACTGAGCCGTGATCCTGGAAAAGCATACCATACCACTTGCCGTCAGGAGTTTCAACTATGCCGCCCTGAGCAACTCCGCTTCCGTAAGAACCTACTCCGGAATCAAGGATGGTCTTACTCTCGTAAGTTCCGAGAAGATCCTTACTTCTGTAACAGATCTCAACACGTCCTGTACCCTGCGGCCATGCTATAATAAATATGTAGTAATAATCCCCTATTTTCTGGATATGTGAACCTTCACCTGCAACATATCCTGTTATATTTGTCTTAAAGAGAGTCTTATCAACTCCGCCGCTCTTGAAGCCGGTCATATCGGAATTGAGTTCCTTGATCTTGATCTCTCCGCCGCCGTAAACAAGGTAGTTTCTGCCGTCGTCATCGAAAAGCAGAGAAGCATCATGATACATACCGTTTAACTCAACCTTTGACCATTCACCATTTTCAATATCATCGGTCGAGTAGATGTATGACTTGTTAGTGCTGTAACTACCGAAAAATACGTAGAACTTGCCTGTTTTTTCATTGTAGCGCAGACTTGCTGCCCACTGACCTTTTCCATAGTCGTGCTTGCCATTTTTCAGGTTTTCGCCGTCGCCCTCTGCAAGGCGATCATAAACATAACCGCACATCTCCCATGAAACAAGGTCTTTGGACTTCATTATCGGTGCACCGGGGCTGAAATACATCGTCGTGCTGACCATATAATAAGTATCCCCAACACGGATAACATCATCATCAGGAACATCTGACCAGATCACCGGATTGTTGATAGCAGACACTGCGGCATCAGCTGTCACGGGTTCCCTCGGAATGTAAACACTTGTCATCACAGCAGCTGCTGAAAGACATACTGCCAATGCTGACTTTATCTTTCTTATATTCATTGGATCTTCCCCCTTTGTGTACAATATATATATTTATTATATTATTATCCCCGCAGTCACGTCAACTCACATAATGAAGATAAGGTGTACAAAATGCACATCACCCACAATAATATCAATATTTTACGTTGATTATTAAGATTCATTTTGTACACTTTCACATTTTAGTCCGATAAGATGCTGATTTTACGCAAAAATCACGGAAGTCATTTGACTTCCGTGACAGTAATTGTATTTTATTTAATCAAAGTGAGTCCAGAAGCTTGAGGATATACTCCTGTATTCTAAGCGCATCCTGTAAGTTCAGGCCCTGTATAGTATCAACATCGCCGTTTATGATGCCCTGTGGCTTTATACGTTCGCTGCTCGTACCCTTTTCACCGTATTTTGCAGGATTAAGATATGCCTGCATTACCATTACAACATCCGACATATCTACTTCACCGTCACCGTTGGCATCGCCCTTGACAAAAGTTACACCTTCGGTTGATGTCTCAGTAACAGTTTCATCTGTGGTCTCGACCGGCTCGCTGGTAATAGTACGCGGACTGTATTCCTTTCCGCCGATAGCGAAAAGATTATTCCGGAGTTCCTGATCTTCCATCTTGAATGTCTCGCGGTTATAATGTCCGCCGGGTGTTGACCACATTACAGGACAGTGTCCGCACTTATAAGCCTCGTCACATACTGCTGTAAGGAAACGCCTTACTGATTCGGGTTCTTTATTCTTGGTCGGACATCCGTATTCACCGATTATAACAGGGATTCCCTTATCCGTGAAGTTAGTCTTCATCATGTTCATTTCGCTGCGGAGCGATGCATAATCCTGATCGCTGCCCCATGTCGGAGTTGCCTTGCCCCAGTCTGCATCCTCTTCAAGTATTGCAAAGCCTGCCGGCGAGTAATAATGCACCGAAACTGCCATACGTTCCGCCGGATCTGACGGCATCTTGAACAGAGGATCGCAAGTACGGTCAATCCCCGTATTATAGCCTGAGATCAGCAGATGTCTCTCGGCGTTATTGCCTCCGGAGCTGCGGATAGTATCCACAAATTTCTGGTTTATCTCGTTACAGAGAGCGTATGATTCAGCCTTACCTTCAGTACCGCCCCACGGATTCCAGATGCTCTCCCAGCCGAGTTCCTCGTTCTGCGACTCAAACATCAGATAATCATCATAATCCTTGAAGCTGTCCGCGATCTGCTCCCACATATGAGTGTAACGCTTCATGCTTTCAGTCTTATCATCCGGGAATTTATTTACCCAGCCGCCGTCCCAGTGGATGTTAATAATAGCATACATACCGCATTCGAGAGTCCAGTCAACAATCTCGTGTACACGCGCATCGTATTCCTTGTTGATCGTGTAAGTATCGTCATGTGCCATCATATTCGACCATGCAACGGGAATCCTGAGGACACCAAAGCCTTCTTTTGCCATGCCCTCTATCATTTCCTTTGTTACGCTCGGACTGCCCCATGCTGTTTCGTAATTTACCGGCTTGCCTTCGGACCATTTTGCGATCCAGTCCTCTTCATACCAGCTCGGACATGATTCAAGAGTGTTGCCGAGATTTATGCCTATACCCATGTCCCTTACAAGTTCAAGAGTGGATATATCGCGCATTTTCTCCTGAGCTGACGCTCCCGTAGGAACTGAAAGATTAACACTTGAAACAAGCATGAATACCGCTGTCAGCGATGATACTATCTTACTTAATTTCATTGAAATACCTCCTGAAAGATTTAACGTTGTTTCATCTACGATAATTATACTTTCACTTTCAAGTATTATCAACTCACAAAGTGTGATAGCAGTGGACAAAAAATGCAATTCCTTACATTTTTATCAGGTTTCTGTATTTTAATGCAGGTATACCCGTGTTCTGTGTGAACTGACGCTGGAAATACTTATGGTCTATATAGCCGCATTTCTCAGAGATCTCAGCAATGCTCACAGACGTTGTTGCAAGGTAATATTTAGCTTTGGCAATACGCGCATTTATGCAGTCCTGATGAAATGTCACCCCAAAGCAGTTTTTATAATTTCTGCGGAATGCGTCAATTTTTTCTATCGATGTATTATCTTTGTCGCTCTCGAAGGTAGATTCAACAGATGTGTAAACGCTGTTTCGTATTGAAGACAATTCGCCAAACGACTTGTTTTTTCTCTGTGCAGCGAGTTCAAGGTGCTTCTGCTCACATATTTCATTTGCAATCTGCAATAGTTCATCAAAAGAAGCGTCCTTGCACGGCACGGCACAGCATACAAAAGACGACACCCCCGCATAGTCTGTATATACTCTTTCCTGTAACAATACAGAACTAAGAAGGTCAGCTATCATATCCGCCTCAGCCATACTCTGAACAAGGCACACAAATTCATCGCTGCCGATACGTCCCGAAACATCATGATTTCCACAGAATTTTGATATTGCTTTAGCTGTTCCGAGAATCGCTTCTGTTTTCTGACTTATTTCCTCCTCACTGAAACGCCTCGGAAACAGATCTGTACGCAGCATAACGAAATACAGCCTTTTGCTGCCGTGAACATTCACTGCCTGAAATGCACGGCGGATCCCCTTTTCGTTGGACATTCCCGTGAGAGTATCTCTGTATTCCGAAACATTCTGACAGCTTAGCAGATAGCGTATATCATTTTTTAGGCGCAGGAATTCAAGTCCGATAGATACTGATTTCAACCAATGTCTGTAAATATCATCATAGCTTTCAGGCGTCTCATATAATATAGCCATATACCCGAACAGCCTCTGCCCTGAAAACAGCGGAGTAAAATAGCACACTTCCGCACTGCTGTTCATATCAAAGAACGTATGCAGATCATGGTGATACATTTCAAAGGCTTTACTGCCATCCCAATGAAAAACACTGCGCGAAAACATTATGTCCGAACTTCCGGATCTTGTATCGTGCCAATCGGAATACAGACACAGGTATATATTCTTCTTATTCTGTATCATCCACTGAAAATCACCGATTATATGTATGAATTCTTCCATATCCCGGCATAGTATCAGCTTCTGTTCCATTGTGCTGAACAGATTAAGGTCGTTATAGTTCTTTTTCGATTCCGCAAGTTTCAGTTCAGAAAGCGACTGCTCCTTATCTATACTGCATGAACAGCTGCTGCCGAATATGATTTCTCCGCGCGGAGCTTTATACTCCGGTACCGGCTTATCTTCAATGAACGCTCTGAGACGATTTGCCGCAGCTTTTCCGAGATCTTCACGATTGCGGTGATAGGAAGTAAGCAGCGGATAATAATAAAGTCTTGTATCAGTGTATTCGTAGCTGACGACCGTTATCTGCTGAGGTACATTTATGTTGTTATCAGCAAAACAGCGCAGCATACCATATGCCATAACGTCATTTGCACATATCACCGCCTGAGGCATCGGTATCTCTCCCCTGACGTAGCGTCCTGCAAGCTCCTCGCCTGAATTATACCAGAAGTCACCGTAGTAGACCTTGTTCATATCAGACTCTATCCCATGCGATCTCAGGGCTTTGAGGTAGCCTTCGACTCTCAGGCGGGAGGTCTCTATCTCCTTCATGCCCGATAAAAATGCAATGTCTGTGAACGAATGTTGCTCTATAAGGTGACCGGTGAGTTCCGCAATATCCTCAATATCGTTCGTATTTATAAGGTCGTAATCAATTCTTTCAAATTCTTCAAGACGAGTTCCGATGCCTACTATCGGTATTCTTTTTCCTTCAAGTATTGCAGCTATCCGACGGCGTGTATCGCTTTCCACAAACGATTCGCAAAGAAGTATAACTCCGCTTATATCAGCTGATCCGAGCAGTTCATATATACGATGCTCACATAACAGATCATCGCCCTCATTGACTATGTTATATATATTTGATAACACAACTGTCGCATAGCCGTTATTCCTGTTTTCAGTTATTATACCTCGCAGCAGCTCTTTTTCTGCGAATCCGTTTGCTGCTGCCGTTACAACTGCGATTATCGGACTTTTTGAATAATTCATAATACATCCCCTGTGTATGTATCAGTTTTTCAGTTTATATATGCTTATCATTTTAATGTAATTACTCATTTAAAAAGTGCTTCATAGTATTCGGGAGTTCTGTCCGGAAGGCAAGTTGTTACATATATCCAGCATATAAGGTCATCATCGAGCTTTTTTATATAGAAGCAATCAAAACTGTTTGCCTCATAAGTATTCACATCTCTTGAAAACTCTTCTTCTCCGAGCTTGACCTTCGTTCTTTCCTGCCATTTCACATCGGCTACGCTGTCTATCCATTTTCTGCAATAGTCGAGTGCATAATCCTCTGTAACGTTCTCGACACCGGGGAATATGATATTAGTATTTATAAAGTAAACGAACAAGGCTTCTTTTTGATTTCCAAAATATGCATCGCATATCTGCGATTTTTCGCGTCTGTATTCTTCTTCATCGGAAACCCCTTCCAGATACTCTTCCTTTTCCTCTAAGCTTGGCGAAAAGTAATTCATATCTCCGGGAACGCTTATATTGAGTTTGCCGTAATCGTTGACGTAAACGCCGTCCTTGAACGTACCTCTCGTATAATTTGTGCCCTCAGCTGCCGGATCCATGACATTTGTTTCAGTTGGCACATCGAGGACTGTCTCAGGTTCTGCCTTAGGTGTGAAGTCTGCACCATAATTCAGTCCATAGCCCTTTTCAAGCCAGCTCTTACCCGTACCGATCTGGCTTATATCACCGTACCACGGTGCAGGCAGCTTGCCTTTAAAGTCAGCACAGCCGCAGAGAACGTCAGATATTCCCTTGCCCTCTGAACCCGGAAGATAGCACATTACAACGCTGTCCCATTCCGAATAATCTGCTTCATCGAGTATTACCTGTCTGCCTGCGATTATACAGGCAACAGTAGGCTTGCCAAGCGCTTTAACTTCATCGATAGCAGCTCTGTTCTTTTCAAGTCCCAACTTGCCGCAGAGGTTCATATCCTCAGTATCGCCGTTCCACTCGGCATAAGCCTGTTCTCCCACGCAGAGCAGAACAACATCGGCTTCGTTTGCTTTGGCGGAATCTGTTATAACTTCGATCTTATAGTCACCGGCATATCGCTCAAAGGCTTCCTTTATAGTTGTTACGCCCTGAACGTCCTTAGTGCCCGGACCATTCCATTCAACAGTCCAGCCGCCGCACTGTGACTGCCCGTTATCTGCCGCAGGACCTGCTATATAGACCTTTGCGCCTTCTTTGAGAGGAAGCACATCGTTATCGTTTTTAAGCAGCACGAGACTCTCCTCGACCAGCTTTTCAGCTACCTTTCTGTATTCAAGTGAACCGGTTTCCTGCTGCTTGGTATCAAGCTTTTCAAGGAGAGGATCATTAAACAATCCTGCGTCCTTCTTGACCCTGATTATTCTTGTTACAGCATCATTAACACGTTCTTCGCTTATATCACCGCTGCCGACAGCTTCAACGATTATCTTTTTGGCTTCTTCAAATTTATCTGTCTCCATAAGCATATCAATACCGGCATTGACGCTCTTGATGACCTGCTCCTTATAAGAAGAACCGGTTATATTCTGCACAGAGCCCCAGTCACTCACGATAAAGCCCTTGAAGCCCATTTCGTCCTTCAGCTTCATTATGTACTCTTTATTCTCATGCATCTTCACACCGTTGAGTGATGAATGACTTATCATTATGGTCTGAACTCCGGCATCTATCTGAGCCTTATAAACTTTGAGGAGCTCCTTAATCTCATCGTCATTAAGCTGAGCATCACCACGGTCAATGAGCATTTTTGTCTCGCCCTGCTCTCCTGTTCCGTAGACAACATTTCCGTCACCGAAATAGTGCTTTGTACAAGCAACCAGTCCGCCGTCAATAAGTCCCTTTGTGTAGGCGGTGCTGAGTTTCGTTATAGTTTCAAGATCAGAGCCATAGGACTCATATGTCCTTCCCCAGCGAGGATCAACTGACTGCGCTACACACGGCGAGAAATTCCACAGCATATGGCAAAGCTTCGCTTCGTCAGCCGTAATAAGACCGACCTGATATGCAAGCTCTTCATCGTTTGCAGCACCTTGTCCGATGTTATGCGGAAAATATACTGCATTCAGGCAGTAATTAACACCGTGTACATCGTCCTGTCCGTATATATACGGGATACCTGCTTTTGAACTTATAGCTGCTCTCTGATAGCCGTCAACAGTCTCACGCCATGAAGAAGCATCAATACAGCCGAATGAAGAGAGAATGCTGCCATAGTCATTACTCTTCATCTGCTCCTCAGTAACGTTATATATCGCAGGCTGAACCATCTGATCTGCCTTCTGTTCAATTGTAAGTGTATCAACGATCTCCTCAGGCGTCATAGACGCATACTTCTGAAATTTCGGACCGTGATCGTCACTGTTTACATCTGAAGATGTTTCAGTCTGTGTAACAGCTGTTGTTGTTGAATCCGATGAGCTGCTCTTTCCTGAGCATGACGTTGCAGATATGAGCATCGCCAGCGGTAGTAAAACTGCAAGTACTTTTTTCATGATGTGTTCCTTTCGTTGTAAATTTCATCCTGAATTGATGATCAGAATTCCATGACATTATTTTGCAAATTATTCAGTATCAACGTATAAAACTGTCAATTCATACAGTATAAAACTATGTACATTCTACCACAAATTGGTGATATTGTCAATTACCGCACAGTTTTTCCGGCGCAACTAACAAATGAAGCCTTTCAATAGCCCGGTATCAGATACGGCACATAATAAAAATATTTACAACATATCTGAAAAGTGTTATAATATGAAAAGACGCTATTACTGAATAAGGAGATACAGCTATGCACCTTAATCTATTATTCGATCTTGACCAGACCTTGCTTGATTTCCACGCTTCAGAACACACTGCTTTGAAAATTATCATGGAAAGAGAGCATCAGGTGTTCACAGAAGAACGCTATAATCACTTTAAACAGATCAATAAATCCCTTTGGCTTGAATTTGAAAAAGGCAGCATTTCCAAAAATGAACTGTTTGAGACAAGATTCAGACGCCTGTTTGAAGAGTGCGGATGTAATACAGCAACAATGGATCTTCTGAAAATAAACAGTGATTTCATAGACACTATGTCGCAGAATGGCGCAGTGATGAAAGGTGCTCTCGGTTTTCTTCAAAAGATCGCAGATAATCTGACGGATGCAAGTATATATATCATTACAAACGGTGTGACCAGAAACGCTATGGGAAGAATCGCTTCCACAGGTCTGCAAAAATATATACGCAAGGTGTTCATAAGCGATGCAATAGGATTCTCAAAGCCGTTACCTGAATACTTTGAGGCTGTAAAAAATGAGATCAACGAGCCTGATGAAAGTTACCTCGTTATCGGAGATTCTCTTTCATCAGATATGCTTGGCGCAAAAAATGCAGCTCTTGCAAGCTGCTGGTTTATGCCTGAAGGAAATGTCGAAGAAGCAATGAAAGAATATGAGATCAACTACACTGCTTCGTCATTTGATGAGCTGTATGAAATAATATGCGAATGGGCTTCTGTTTCATAAGTATGCTAAGCTTTACAGGATAATTGAAAATTATATCAACTTCTATAATTCCGAGCGCCTACATTCAGCCAATCGCCTGATGGTTATGAAGAAGAATATTATAAAAATGTAAAAGTACAGAAATCTACAAGTTTTATTTTCAAAATATTAGTCGCATCATAACCAGAATTTCCAGATAAAAAAGAAAAGACGTAATTACCAGAATATCGTCAATAACAGCTTATAAATAAAAAACCTTTCTGAACGTGCGGGTTCAGAAAGGTTTAGTCATATCACATGTCTGAGCATAACAAAATTGATGACATTCGTTTTTCTGCAATTTAAAGCGGTTTTTAATATCACCGTTTTTAAAACGCCTACGCGCTATTCATTTTTTGTATATAGTATAGCATATTATATGGTTTTTGTCAAGAGAAAAACCATATTTATAAAAATGTTTTTCAGTTAACAAATATGTATACTTGCTCCATGCATCTTACGATACATGGAGCTTTTTTCTATACACCTCAATCATAGAAAAATTCCAAACAAAGAGAAAGAGCCGCTGACAGGCCGCCCCTACACTTAGTTTTTAGTTATTACCCTGCCGACCGCTACAGGCCGCTCCTACACTTAGTTTTTAGTTATCACCATGCGGACCGCCTCAGGCCGCCCCTACACGTTCTTCTATTAAAATAAGGAAGCAGCAGGAGTGTCAGATGGTATTATGACACATCTTTCTGCTGTCCGACAGAACCGAGTGCCGAGACAAATTCCCTGTACATATACAGTGACCCAAGGCCGATAAGAGGGATTTTTCTTTCGGCAGCATAGCTGTAAGCCGCAGCTACTCCCTCAGAGAGCACAGGATATGCATTGGCGGATATTCCCTTCTGAGCGAAGGTCTCAGCCAGCTTACGGCAGTCAAGTGAGCGAGGGTTATCCGGAGTGACTGTGAATACGCAGTCGATAAGTCCGCCCAGGATATCCGCATACAGGCCGTATTCCTTATCGGCCATGACTCCTATGACAAGTGCAGGCTTTGTGTCCGGGAAAAATGCGGCTATAGTTTTTGCGGCAGAGCGTATGCCGTCAGGATTATGAGAACCGTCGAAGAGTACAAGCGGGGAGCTTTTAAGCAGCTCAAAGCGTCCATGCCACTTGACCGAAGCAAGTCCCAGTCTGACAGCATCATCGGGTATAGTGACTCCTTCTTTTCTCAGTACCTCCACGGCAGTGAGAACATTTGCGGCATTATGCGGCTGATATTCGCCTATGAGAGAAAGCTCCAGCCTGCCGAAGCCTGCAAAGCTGAATGATGTACCGGACAGTCCGAAACTTATATTCGAGAGCCGTGAGAGATCAGTGAGCGTCAGCTCAGAGGACATTCCTGCGGCGGTGGTGCTTATCACTTTTACAGCCTCAGCATCACTGCTGCCGCCGAAGACAACAGGTCTTCCCTGTTTGATTATGCCTGCTTTATGGGAGGCTATCTCTGCGGCAGTATTGCCGAGGAAGCCCATATGGTCACGCTGGATATTGGTGATAACGGAAAGCAGCGGAGAGGTGATAACGTTAGTTGAATCAAGGTCACCGCCCATTCCGCACTCCATGAGAGCAAGACTGCATCCCTTTCTCAGAAACAGCTCAAAAGCTGCTGCGGTAAGGACTTCAAATTCAGTGGGCTTTTCCTCAAGGCTTTCCCACACAGGAGCTATGTCAGCGAGGACGGAGCAAAGCTCCTCATAGGATATCTCCTCACCGTTTATGCGGAAGCAGTCCGTGACGGAGGTTATGGCCGGAGACGAGAAGCTGCCCACGGTATAGCCTGCACTGCAAAGCACAGAATCGAGCATAGCCCCGAAGCTGCCCTTGCCGTTTGTTCCGGATATATGTATTATACGGAGCTTTTCCTGAGGGTCTCCCATTCTTTCAAGAAGAGCCCTGATACGGGAAAGTCCCAGCACACTGCCCTGAGCAGCAGCACCTTTCAGCAGTTCTTCTGCTGTTTCAGTAACGGTCATTTGCCGCACATCCTTTCCAGCTGAGCTGAGAACGAGCGGTTCTTCAGCAGAAGCGTGATGATATATGTCTCAAAAAGGCCTATTCCCACATACAGCGGCACACGGAGCACCAGGACCTGTATCGGAGTATGGAAGTATATGAACATACCTATTGATTTAATGAGCATGGAGCCGATAGCATGACCGGACATTACGGAGCTGAGAGTATGGGAAAATGTATGCTTTTTCCTGAAAGCACCTGCGGCGAGTCCTGCAAAGAGTCCCACGGAAGCAGCGCCCAGGGTTATGACGGGATTGATTGAATATCCCACGATAAGACAGCCGATGATATCGGCTCCCGCACCAACAGCTGCCCCTACAAGAGGTCCGAAAAATACTCCTGCCATGAGAATGGGAAGATTCTCGAAGCTGATACGGATGCTTGAACCTACGTTGACAGCCAGCATCTTGCCCAGTACGATGCTCATGGCGATGAAAAGGGCGGATATGACCATGACACGGATATTTCCGAAAAGCTTTACATTGGTCATAACGGCTGAATTCTTTTTGTTGTTTGCAGACATAAAAAATACCTCCTTTTCCTCACTCATACGACAAGAAAAGAAGGTATTGATTCCTTTTCACTATGTCCTATGAAGCGGGATGCAGAATATGAACCGCAAGTCCGAGGACTTTTCGTTCAGCCGGCAACTCCCCGTCCGGCCAACACTTGACGAACATATTCTTACTCTTCAGTGAAATAGTCGGTACATCGTACCGCCAAGGGTATTATACAACAAAGGTCCGCAGATGTCAATAGTTTCTGAAAAAAATTTTTATGGCTGAGGCTCGCTGTCACGGATGTATTCCAGGATATCACCGGGCTGACAGTCAAGAACACTGCATATTGCATCGAGAGTAGAGAAACGGATAGCGCTTACCTTGCCTGTTTTAAGCTTTGAAAGATTGACGTTGCTCACTCCCACCCGTTCACTCAATTCATTAAGGCTCATTTTTCTGTCTGCCATTACACGGTCAAGTCTGAGGATTATCGACATGATATCACCTCACACAGTCTCGTCTGATTCCTGCTGGAGCATGACGCCGTAATTGAAGGCCTCAGCAGCACAGTAAACTATGACGGATGGGACAAGCATTGATATCTCGATGAATGAATCGTTTATGGTCTCATACTTTCCGCTGAATAATGAAAGCAGGATATTGGGAAGGAAGGAACCTATGAAGAGAAGGAAGGCGATATTTTTCAGACACTTGACTGAGGTATCTGAGAAGGGAGTACCTGTGCGGGATATCCTGACGAATAAATATGCAGCAATAAATGCACAGGCTGCAAAGATAAGTCCTGTTCCGAGAAGGCTTGCCATATCTTCTTTTTTCTCTGTGAATGTGGAGTGATACAGGGAATCTCCCAATCCCATAGCGCAGGCTCCCAGACAGAGAAGTCCGAGAACAGCCATTAATACTGACATGGCGGTGCTGTTTTCTTTTATCTTTGAAATAGCGGTAACTTTTTTCATATCTGATCTCTCCTTATAATGTCTCGTCTGATTCCTGCTGGAGCTTAGCGCCGTACTTGAATATCTGGATGAAGAGTATTACAACTAATACTGCAAGAGCTGTTCCTACACCGGAAAGTCCGTAGAGCAGAACGAAGAATACTGCCATTGGAATAAGAGATTTTCCGAAGTTCATCATTGATTTGATGACCTTTTCCTCAAAGGGTGAATCGCATACTGAAAGTGCCTTTGCAAGCTTCTGGCCGAAGATAAGAGCAATAAGAACAAGTGTGCAGAAAACTGCCATGCCGAAAAGTCCGAGAACTATCAGGGGCTTTAAATGGCTGTACTTCATTTTTCCTGCGGATGCATTCATTTTGTAGACTGTGCCCTCATCTGTTTTCTCGTTCTCTTTGAATGAGATAGAGAGATCTGTGCCAAAGAGATTTATGGAATCTGAACCCTCGTCAACACTGAATACTTTTCCCGGGAGCTTATCGAGATCCACTATAACGTCTGCTTCAGCAGAGCCCCTCATCTGAATGGAATCTCCGGGAATGACTGCTGCGATTATGCCCCCTGTAAGAGAGCAAACGATACCTACAATAGCGAATATTTTAAAAAAGATGATGATGATGCGGCTTACCTTGCCTAAGTCATTGATGTTTCTGATAGTCTGGTCTTTCATAGTGAAAACTCCTTTACGATTTTTTGTTCCGGAACTGTCTGTTCCCTTTCTGTGATCTTAGTATATCACAGGCATTAGCGTTTGTCAACTAAAATTTATCGTTTATCGTTAAATTTTACATTTCTTACATAAAACCATATAGCCACAAGGGCTCAGCTTGTGCGAAATAAACGATAATTTTTTATCGTTTATCGATAAATTAAAAGCTGAAAGACTGATCCTGCAGCTCCGGAGCATCCTGATACCCTGCTTATTGATCATCACCGTGCTCGTCAAGCAGCATAATGCAGTGGTAGGCATTCTTGTCTTCGTACATAAGGTCTCTGGCAGCAGTTATCGCTTCATGCTCCTGATATGGGTTTGCTTTCAGCCTTTCAAAGTCTGAGTGAGGCAGGAATACCCATTTCTCAACCTCACAGCGTTTGGTGTTGTGGTCGGAAGCCTTATGCATCAGCTTACCGCTCATAAAGTAGTTATTCATATCTTTTCCTCCTGACATTATTATTCCATAGACAGCAGGCGTGATCTGCTTTCTATGTATCTGCCACAGGAGGCTCACAAATCGTTCACAGTGCCTTTTACTGTCATCAGTGGTGTAGTTTCTCGACCTGCTGCCGATGCCGTCGAAAAAGACTCACAAACCGCTGATAGGTTTACTATCAGTTGGTTTTCGGAGAAACAAAAAGGACTCGATTCCAGCGTTTTCACATTTCGTGAAAACCACTAAAACCGAGTCCGAAACTTTGTGTACTATTTTTAGCTGAAAAAAACTGAGATTAGCCGGTATATCGACCTTTGAAGAGCTCCAAAACTACCTTTATGGGGGTTCAAATCCCTAAAAAGCCTTAAAACGCCCCAATGTCACCCCTCATTTTTTCAATAACTTTTCTGAAATTCGGGTAGCAAAAAAGCCCGAATATTCGGGCTTTTTTGGGCATGTCATCAATTTTGTTATGCCATCATGTATGGGTATAACAAAATTGATGACATTCGTTTTTCCGCAATTTTAAGCGGTTTTTTATATCACCGTTTTTTAAAGCGCCTATGCGCTATTCTTTTCTATACATAGTATAGCATATTCCATTGTATTTGTCAAGAGAAAAACGTAATTTTCCGAAATATTTTTCAGTTAACAAATATGTATCTCTGCTCCCTGTAGTTTGGGTTACAGGGAGCATTTTGGTTTTACTATTTCTCTACTCCTTGAAACAAGAAGTGCATCTTATCTATTCGCTTACCTCAATCATGGTAGAGCACCGGTGACGCCATACCTTTTTTACAATACCTCTTAGGAAGTCTTTTATTGATGAAAAGCTGTCTTATACCATCATCTGCGACTTTGCCGATAAACTCGCAGCGCTTCGGCATTTCATCTGAGCGATACCATTTTTCGATTTCATATACTTCAGCAACTATTCCATTATGGCAGGCTAAAACATAAGGTATCTTTTTTACTCTTGAGAGATTGACCTTCCAATGCTTTCTGACGGTTTCGTAAACACTTCCACGTTCGTTAAGAACATGATCATTTATCTTGATAATACAGTATTTTAAGTCAGGCTGATCTTTAAATTCTTCACATGATAATACTCTTTGAAGTACTTCTGCACTGTTGACTCCACGGTCTGATGAATAACCACCCTGAATATTTGTCAGTCCCGGATAGCAGTCAATATGAGCTGCCTCGACCTCAAATGCTTCCTTCTCGGTCAGTCCATACCTTTGTATAACATGGATAACTTCGAGACCTGCTGCTTTTATCTCTCGTATCTGCTTTATCTTCTCTGAGATCTCATCTTCATCATTGCTTTCGTATGATTGTCCGTCAAAGCTCTTCAGGGCATCATTTATATGAGCATAGATTCGATTTCCTTTGCCTTTACCGACATAGAAGGTTTGTCCTGTGCGTGGGTCAATCAGGCGGTATACATAGTACTGAAGCTGTTCTATCACTTCCGGTGTGAACATATTATCACGACCTTTCATTA
>Ga0256404_1007122_pt1 | contig 17908 bp, 17 predicted proteins | sample RumenRJG_01DNA_FD_185990 | JGI IMG/M metagenome (GOLD analysis project Ga0256404, IMG submission 185990) | Bovine rumen microbial communities from Lethbridge, Alberta, Canada - RJG_01 | ecosystem: Host-associated > Mammals > Digestive system > Stomach > Rumen | place: Canada: Alberta | collected...
TCCTGCCATGGCAGCCAGAAATCCAGGAAAACTGCAAATAGAACTGACGAAACTTGCTACCGGACACAATGTCCGGTAGTTTTTTTTAATGCTTACTTTTACAGACGGGTGATTATTTTGCGCTTACAAAGAATAAATGAAAATTATATAGCTGAACGGTTCCAAAAGAAGAAAGGGGAGTGGCATTCATGGATAAAACGAAAATGATAACGGTTGCGCTGGCTGCGGCGCTGTCTTTGGCCGTCCCATTTGACTCAGGTATTGTAAAAATGGATTTGGCACGGCCGGCTTTTGCAGGGAGTAAAATAACTGCGGGACAGAACATTGCGCAGCGTTCCCTGCCGCTTCTTATAACCGTGCGTAGTTATTCGGACTGGGAAGGGCCTCATGAAATGCTGCGGGCCCACTGGACGGATATCCATTTTTACGGAAAAGCCAGAGAAGCTGACCGGAATATCGCAAAGGCGCTGGCAGAGTACAGCCGTAAGGAACGGGACGCCTCTGAAAAATCCCGTAAAGAGCTGTTTGCCGACGCCAAAGAGGAATGGCGGGATCATATAAAAAACAGCGGAAGCTTTTCTCCTTATTACGGGCCCTTCTGGTTTACCGGTGACATCCTGGTCCGCCGGGCTGACGGAAAAGCAGTCAGCTTTTTGGAAGATAACGGGGAATACGCAGGGGGCTTTCATGGTATGAGTTATCTTACGGGGAAAAATTTCGACGCCCGCACCGGTAAGGAATTGCAGCTGTCCGATGTGTTCGCAAATCGGTTTGCTATGGCCGAAGCCCTGAAGAAAAAGCTGAAAGCAGATTATCCCGATGCCAGCTTTATGGAAAATGGCGGAGCCGGTCTGGATGATATAATAGCCCAGCGGCTAAAGGAAGATTCCCTGGCCTGGACGATGGAACCGGAAGGTGTAACTTTCTGGTTTAATCCTTACCTGTTGGGGGGCACCTATGCGGAAGAAACCTTTGTCTCCACTTTTTTCTTTGATGAGACGCCGGGACTTTTCAAAACAGATGCCAATACCGGATTACCTGCATGGCAGAGCCCGACAGGCTATTGTATGGATCTCCGTTCCTATACGGGGCTGCGGCTTCCGGGAAACTCCGGCAATGACAAACTGCGCGTGGCTCACGAAAACAACCGGATCCGTATTGAATACGGCGGACAGGAGTACAGCAATGACCTGACCGCTGTAAGCATCCGCCCCACCTTTGTCAGCTGCCCTGACGGGCGCCGGTACCTGTATGTGGATTACGAGCATCCGGCCAGCCAGTTCAGCGCAGCCAATTACAGACTGTATGTGTATGACCTGAACGGGAAAACACCGGGGCTTATCGGGGATTTCCCCATGACGCGGCTGGCTTCTTCCCTGAAGGATACAACAAAACGCAGCTGGTATGTGATGAGCGACCCCGGCGACTTTTACACCACCGCTACGGCGGACAGCAACATTGCGCCCGGAAAACGGCTGCGGTGCAGGGTAGGGAAGGATGGACGACCGGAAGTGTATGACGTAGAAGGAGCCAAAGGATAAAAAGCACGAAGAAATAACTGAACTATAGCGATACGTTCCGTTTATTGACGAACCGTTCCGAAAGAGAGGTAACCTGTGAAACAGGATAACACACATTTAGCTATCCATATGGGAGGCCTGGGCCTTTGCCTTTTTATTCTGTTCTTTGGAGTCCTTGTCGGGGACATTGCCTTATCTAACGAAGATATGGAGTTATTCCCCAAAATTGTAATCCTTCTGATGGCAGCGGTTTGTATCGGAATTTCTATTCGGCTGCTGCTGAAGAAGGGGTTCGCCTGGGATCGGATCGGCGAAGAAGCTTATAAGGAAAAACGAAGCTCCATTAATCGGTGGGTCTATGAATATTTCCATCCTTTTAAGATTCGCTATGAAGACGCACCGGAAGATTCCACGGAACTGGAGAAAAAGCTGACGGGTTTTCGTTCGGAATACGAAAAATTTTGCAAAGGCGGGGAATTGCAATACACGGTAACAAATTTTTACCGGCACATCCTGCAGCTCCAGAAAAAACGGCTGGAACGCATGGGGCTTCGTATGGAAGTTGCCCTGACGCGAAAATGTTATACAAAAGAAATTCCGGTGAAAGAAGAACGGTTTTATGACGGACGTTTTATGCATACAGCTGCCAGTGAGCATGTAGCCGGATTTTATCGCTACCTTCAGGGCGACCGGATCGTTTATGAGAAGACGAACAACGATTGCGCCGACTACGATATGGTAGGGGCAAAGAAAGCAAGGGACGGGCAGACGATGCACTGTCCCAACTGCTGGGCTGAAGGGAGAATAGAAGAAATGGCTTCCGGCTGTCCCTATTGCGGCGTCCGGTTCCGCATGGAAGATTTGTCAGAGCGGGTATCCAGCTTTTCCCTGCGAAAAGATTACCGGCTGCTGGAAAATGTTTTTCAAAGTAAACTGTATGCCTATGGGAAAACCATTATTTTTATTGTTGCGTTCCTGTTTTGCGCGTTCGCTCTCTGGTGGATCGAACCTCTTGAGGGGCTGACGGTTACGGGACTTTCTTTTGGCGTCGGCGCGTTACTTTTCACATTAATTCTTTGCCTGTTGGTCACTGTTCTGTCGGTTTCGGTGGTTTCCCTTCCCTTCCTCTTCGTTTTGGGTATTTTGTACAATGCGGCCCGTCCCTCACTTTTTCCCCACGTGAAACGGGAACGCCGTAACGAAACGCTGTGGGAAAAGGTTGCCCGGTTCGATACGAATTTTTCCCTGCAGGATTTTTTCAGCAATGTAGAAAACAAGCTGAGCGGGATCCACTTTGCAGAAACGGAAACCCAGGTCAATGCTTATTCAGGGATGAATCTGTCAGAACTGCTGCCCCGGTACCGGAATGTGGCTTCCTGTGCTTTTGACAATCTGGAACTGCTGGATTTTCGTGTAGAAAAAGAAAAACAGATGGCCCGGGTTCGGGCCGAAATGCAACTCCTTCTCTGGCAGAACGGAACTATGACGGAGAAAACGGAAACGGTTCAATTGTTGCTGAGTAAAGCGGCAGACTGCCTGACCCAGGCCGTTTTTGAGCCGGAGGCGTTACGGTGCCGGGGCTGCGGCGCATCCATTGACCTGATGGAAGGCCGGTACTGTTCTTTTTGCGGCAGGGAGCTGGAACTGGAGCGCTATGACTGGTGCGTAAAAGAGTACGAGGTAATATAAGGAAACAATGATTAGCTTTCCTACAGGTTTGCGAAGAGTATGAGCACAATTATATTTTAAATTTGTAAAGTAATAGAATGCCCGAATTAGTATTGATTTGCTTCATGAAAAAAGTTTTTGTAATTTTGAACGGAGCGGAGGAAAAGAAAATGAAAAAAATTTTAATCCTGTTGACCTTTGTGCTGACTCTTGTTTCGGCAACGGCTTTCGCCAATGTGGATTCCGGCCCGGACCGGTGGCAGCAAATCGGATCCGATGACATGGCGAAAGTGTATTATGACCGGGAAACGGTGAAATTCTATTTCGATGGAAAAGGATCCGTAGGCGATTTTGCCGAAGTGTGGCTCTGTTATCATTTCCATGACGGCTGCCAGAACCATGCAGGGGATCACTACGATTTTCAGCTGATTTATATCAATTATAAAGACAGCACCTTCGATGTTAAAGCGTACCTTACAAAAGACAAAAACGGAAAGCTTGTAGAAGAGCATGAGTTTTCTCCCACCGTCTTGCAGTACTCGCCTTTGCGGAAAGGAAGCTATGAAGCCCTGGCTGCGCAGAAAGTGAAAGAACAGTTCGTAGGAAAAAAGTAAAGGGAAGTTTGCAGGAAAAAGTAAGAAGGCCATTGCAAATTAATCCCTAAGGAAACTCATTTAATCAGCGTTTCCTTAAAAATAAAAATAAGCCGCTTCAACTCGACGAAGCGGCTTTTCTCTTTTTTCCCGGATGGCGGCCCGTTTGTTCCACAGGTCCGCCGATATACAGCTCTTATAGTTAAATACTCGGACTGTAATCATTAAATGAATTTTACGCATTTTGGTCTTCAATATCTTTTTGCAAGGTTGGAATGTCTTGCGGGAGGAGAGACGGATATGCTAAAATGTAATTGCCTGATAATCATGTAGGAAATAAAAATTACAGGGGGAAATGTTATGTTAACGAAGAAAAAAGTGCTGGCGGTAAGCCTGGCTGTGTTTGCCGCGCTGAACTTTACTGCCTGCGGAGGCGGCGACAAAAAAGGAGAAACCAAACCGGCGGCGCCGAAAACGACGGTTGCGGTACCGTCCCGTCCGGCGGTGAGCACAACGCCGACCATGACCTTTAAGTTTGGGGAAAAGGAAGCAAAAGTTTACGAGCTGAAAGGCGTGGATCTTGCTAAAAAAATCCGTACTAACCGCCTGGCTGTAATGAATGGCGCAGCTTATTTCTTTGTGGATATGAAACCCATGCAGTTAGGGAAAGTGGCTCTTAAAAACGAAAGCATTTCCGATCTTACTTTGGTCTCGAATGCTGACGGAATCGATTACCTGGCAACTAACGGTAAAGCGGTACTATTCCGGACCGGCGACGGAAAAATGGGCGTGTATGACGGAAAACAGGTTGCCAAAGGGGATAAGTGGCTGGGCGAAACCATCGGCGTCGCAGGGAGCAATGAGTTTTATGTGATGCAGGGAACCGCCCTGAAAGCAGCCACCCTGGAAAATAATTCCCTCAAAAATATTCATGATATCATTCCGGATTACAAAAAGATCCCGGCTTTTGCCAAAGCCATCCTGAAACCTGTATATGCGGACGGTAATGAAATTTATCTGCGCACATTCCTCCGGAAAGAGGGCTCCAAAGATACTATCCCCACGTTGGTAGCGTTTGATAAGCAGGGAAAAGAGCTGCGCCGTTATGAAGGCGTGCAGAAAACGCCCCGGGGCTGGGCCGTTACTACGAATTATGTAATCCATACCGGTTCTCTGGGTGACATTCGGGTGTTCGACCGGGCTACCGGCAAAAAGCTGGGGGATGCCAAGGCCGGGCTGCGTCCCTTTGAGCTTTACACCATCACCGGAAACGATGTGCTGTTGTATGACGACCGGGCAGACAAATTGTACCGCGTGGACTTCTGATTCTATTCGGAGCTGCTCATTAATAACGCTGCGTTTTATTTCTTCACCGATCTTTAATGACCGTGGAATTTCTGCGCCTGCTTTACTATAATGTATAATGTTATACGAAATATGAAATTGAAAAGGGGGAATTCGCGTGAAAAAATTATTGACATTTATTATTACGACTGTGATGCTGTTGATGTTTGCCCTGCCTGCGATGGCAGGTTCCCGGGCTGAAATGAGCAGCGGGATGCGGGACCAGCTGGATACGTTTTTCAGTAATTTTGCGGAAGCCCGTGTGGGAAGCTTTGTGGTGAACAATGAGATTCCCATGGACACTTTTGTCAATTTCGGCGTGCAGCATAACCTGATCAATCGGAAATACGATCTGGTGAATGTGAACGAAGGCTACTGGGGCGTAAAAAAAGAAGCGGTGGAAGCCGCCGTGTACAAATATTTCGGCCGCCGCATCAACGCGGTTTCTTCCCAGCAATATAAACTTGCCAATAATTTGTATATTGTTCCCAAAGGAAGCGGGGAAGGCCTGGTCTTTGCCCAGATCGCGGAGTGGCATGAAAACGGCACCGACTTTTTTACCGGCGTTGTCAATGTCTACAGCACATCTTCCGGTTTCACCGGCAACGTGCACGGTTCTGCAGCAGAATGGAACAACCTGGAACCTCAGGACAGACCGATCCTGATTGAACGGTACAGCTTTTCGGCCACACGTTCTCCCTCTGACCCGGACCGCTACGTGTTAGTGGACTGGCTGGAAATGAAATAATAGATTGGATGAACCGAAGATGGAAGCAAAGAATGAAAAACAGCTTAGCGATGCCCGGCGCAGGGACGGCCAAAGTACTGTTAGGCAGAAGGAAGCGGTTCAAAACACAGGTGCGCCAAAAAAACTGATCTTTCGCATTGTGGATTCGCCCATGGGTATCGGCAAAAGTTCTTCGTTGCTGACACAGGTGCGGTATAACGTTGCCTACCGGGAAGACAGTTTTGTGGAATCCCTGAAACGTACCGGCTTTTTCAACTTTCTGGAACACGAGCGCTTTATCATTTTTGTTTCCACTGTAAAGGAAAGGGACGAGCGCTTTTTGCGGGAACTGAAAGCAAAACGTCCGGAGCAACCCCCTTATAACCAGAGCATTCTGGAACTGATCCGCAAAGGGGAAAACATTGTTACGACCCAGTCCCTGTACGGTTTTTTTAATGAAGATACCATCCGGGCATTCCGCCAGAGCAAATATCCCTATACCGCCTATTTTGACGAAATTCCGCCCCTGTTCCGGGACGTGGTGGGAAGCAAACAGAAAAAAGACGGCGGGGCCATCGCCCGTTTTGGCCCCGCGGATGTGCTGCTGATGCAACAGGACGGTATCGTTACGAAACAAGGCAACCGCCTTGTGTACAACGCCCAGTCCGAATACGACCGGCACAGTTCTTCCCATAAAGTGTTTGACGCCGTAAAAAACCTGAGCCGCAACTGTAACCTGTATCCTTACGGGGAAAAGGACGGGCGCTTTACTTCCATCATCGCTTTTTTGAAACGGGAACTGTTCGAATGCTTCAGCCGGTGCTGGTTCTTTTCCTATCTCACAAAGGACAGCATGCTGTCCCGGTACTGCGCCATGAACCATATTGTCATGGAATATTACCATGTGGAGGACGGACTGATCCGCAGGAACCCGGACGGAAAATATCAGGAAAGCTATCCCCGGGGAATCGAACGGCTGGTGATTTTGGAAGACCCGCGCTTTAACATGGAGGCAAGCCTGTCGAAAGAATGGTTTAAGGCGGCCCGGAACGGGAAAAACGGGGAAGGGCTGAAAAAGCTGCAAGGTTGTTTCCGCAGCGCTTACACCTTTATGAAACAGCAGGGCGTCCGCAGCAACACCTTCATGTTTACAACCTTTACAGCCTACAAAAACCTGCTGGAAAGCGACGGACGGCACTTTCCCACGGTGAAACGCTTTTTGCCCTGCAATGCCAAAGCCACTAACGACTACAGCAACTGTACCGGCGTGGCCTACCTGTGCAACCGTTTTTTTGACGTAAACTGCGTGAATTTTCTGGCCCAGCAGGTAAAAGAGAAAAACAATCCCCAGCTCAAATTTGATAACGACAACTATGCCCTTTCGGAATTGCTGCAGTTTATCTGGCGCTCTAACGTGCGGGTGGCGGATTCGGATAAACCCGTCTATGTGTGGGTCCCAAATTCGCGTATGCGCAGGCTGCTGCGTAATTTCCAGGCAAAAGCGCTGGAACACCTTGCCCGGGAAAGGGAAGAAGCGGCGGAACAGCAGGCGGGTGATACGGTTGCTGAACAGGAACGGGCATTGCGGAGGGCCGAGCGGCGTAAGTTACGCCTAGCCGAAGGGATGGCCAACAGCGTGCAGTGCCGAGAGGAAAGCGGGATGGAAGAGGCGGCGATTGTGGAAGGCCTGCGGCACCCCAATGACGATTAAGGAAAATTCCGCGCAAACCCTAAAGCTCCGCTCTCATACAGTTTGAATGTACTGTCGTTCAATCAGTACTGTCAAAGCTTCCAATAAGGTTCTACCTTTAAAAACTTAAGAGTAAGATGAACCAAAGGCCAGTTTCCATGCGTGTTTGCGCATCGAAGCTGGTCGTTTTTACGACCAGGGGAAGGAATTTTTATCATCAATTATAAATAATGACCGCCCAAATGAGCGGTCATCTTTTTTTACTACGCCTTAATTTTTGCGAGCAAGGCTTCCTGCAATGTTTGTGAGAAATTGATTTTCTTTTCCTGTGCTGCAATATTTAGCCATGCAGGAATGGTAAGGGTTTTTCGTACAGATTTTTCAAAATGGGTTTTGGCGTATTCGGCAACATCTACAGAAACCATGCTGATAAAAGCGTCGGTAGTTTCAGCATCTAATTCCTTTGCGATTTTTTTCAGTGATATATCTTTTATTGCCGATGCTGCAGGAGCTTGCTCTCCGTCCTTTGTCAAGGTGTAAAGATACCCTGCCAGACAGTCAACAGCCATGTTCATTGCTTCCACTTCTGTTTTGCCGCAGGTTGCAAGCCAGTTCAAATCAGGGAAGACAACGGAATAGCCGCCGTCTTCTTTAAAGAAACATGCCGGATAAATAGACAGCATATGGAATCTCCTTTCGCTTGTTGTTTCACTTTAGTTAAGACCTGCTTGCTTTCTGATAGATTTTTCAACGATTTTAGTTAATTCCTTGGAATGGAAAGGAATCGTGACCTTACCTGGTTTGGTTGGGTGTACATAATGCCTGTGGGAGCCTTCCTGGTTTTTGAATATCCATCCGTCCGCAAGTATCTCTTTTTCCATATCTTTCGGTCGTTTGGGCATATTCTATTTTTCCTTTCAAAGAATTCCTTAACTACAGTATATAAGTTTGTGCGCATTATGTCAATACGCATAAAAATGATATGCACAATTAGAAGTTGACAAGGCGCAGCTTCAGCGAATTTTCCGCGCAGACCCTAAAACTCCACTCTCATGCAGTTTGAATTTACTGTCGTTCAATCAGTACTGTCAAAGCTTCCAATAAGGTTCTACCTTTAAAAACTTAAGAATAAGATGAACCAAAGGCCAGTTTCCATGCGTGTTTGCGCTTTGAAACTGGTCGTTTTTACGACCAGAGGAAAGGGAAAAAAGAAATCGCTAAGTCGGTAAAAATTGGGCAATATTAATCCATATTTTTTTTCGTTGCACTATTTCATTTTTTAAAAACAGTTCGTAAATATATTTTTTGTAATTCCATAAAAATGAAATATAATAAATAATAGTAAGCTAAGTGGATGTGTTGAGCAGAAAAGTTTGGAAGGTGTAATTAAAATGTTAAACAAAAACATAACGCTATTCGGGGATGCCGCTTCTGACCGTATTTTCATACAGATGGTGGATGAACATGATTTAAAACTTATGGAAGGCGAAATTGCGGCTATAAAGGAATATACGAATACCGCCGACTGGTGTCTTGCTGCAGTACCGGTAAGAAACTGGAATCAGGACCTGACGCCGTGGAAAGCCGCCCCGGTTTTTGGCAGGCAGGGATTTGGGGACGGGGCTGAATGTACGTTACGTGAAGTGCTTGAATCGGTGATCCCGTCCTTTGGGCAGGGCAGTTCTTCCCATGCTGAACGGCGATACTATCTTTGCGGTTATTCGCTGGCAGGGTTGTTCGCACTGTGGGCAGGTTACCGGACAAATAGTTTCGCAGGTATCGTTGCGGCTTCTCCTTCTGTCTGGTATCCGGACTGGATCGATTATGCGAGAGCAAACCGAATCCAAAGTCCGGCGGTATACCTGAGCCTGGGGGACAAGGAAGAGAAGACGAAGAACCCGGTTATGGCCACCGTGGGCAACGCCATAAGGGAAATGCATGAGATTTTAAAAACTTCATGCACATCTTCGTGCCTGGAGTGGAATCCGGGCAACCATTTTGCTGACAGCGACAGGAGGATCGCAAAGGGAATTGCATGGATGCTGAACAAGGAAAGGCTCCATTGAAGGAGAAAAGTTTTGAAATTATGCAGACAGGGGAAGGCATCGCAATCCTTGACGGGTTTGCTCATGCCTTCCCCTGAATTCTAATCAGATATAGCTTAATTCTTGTTTTTTCTTTTTTTATTCCATAGCTTCCCGGAATGCTTTTTCAATTTCCTTCCGCTGGGTTGGGTTATACACCCGTTCCTCATCGCCGGATTCAATCTGCCGGAAGTACACGTTCCGCATGTTGTTGGTGCGGGCGATGCTTTTCAGCTGCACGTAACGGTCTTTGGGATCGGTGCTGGTGAAATACAGGTAATACTTTTTGATCACTTCCAGAGGCCGCAGGTTATGGGAAGTAAAGATCAGCTGGCCCATGCCTTTGTCTTCAAACATTTCCAGCAGCTCGCCGAAAATATATTCAAAAATGCCTGCGTCAAATTCATCGATGGCCAGGGTGAAGGAAGGATCGTTGTAGGCGGCGGTCAGAAGGCTCAAAAGGGAGATCATGCGGCGGATGCCGTCGGATTCGTCCCGCAGGGGCATTCTCGTTTTCCCGTTGCGGATGGCCATGATATCGATCATTTTTCCTGTGGAGCCGTCTTCCATAATGGGCTGGGCGATGGTATGCAGTTCAATGGTAAGGCCCGGGATCAGCTTCTGGATCACCAGGTTCACTTTCGATATATAGTTGGAAACGTCTTTATACGTATTGTCGGGCATGATGGTGGGCCGGTCCGTCTTAATGGGGAAGGAACCCCTGGGGGTGTGCAGCAGCAGCGCCAGGTTCAGGCGGATAAGGCCGGAGGAACGGGTGTTGACTACGAAGAAATAATTTAACCCGTAGTAATTCAGCTCCAGAATGACCTGCAGGTATTCTGAGTAACCGTAGTCCGTAAGGGTTTTCAAAGTTTCCGGCATGAAAATAAAGGACTGGGACCGTTCGCTGGCCAGCTGCTTATTGACCTGCAGCTGGATGGTCTTCTGGTTTGTCTTGTCCGGGCCGATGAGGAATTTATGGCGCGACTTGGGCCCAAAGGGTATTTCATCCCCGGTGGTGTCGATGGCCGGATTCATCCGCTGGTCGCTGCCGTGGAAGGGGCCGGACATGCTGAGGACTTCATCAAAAACCCGGACCCTGTAACGGGACGCGGGAACGGCAGCGTAATCTGCGGAAGTTTCCAGCCGGTCCCCGGCGGAAGCGATTTCTTCCGAAGCCAGGCTGAATGTATACTGGGCTTTGCGGACCCGTCCGTCTTCATACTGCAGTTCAAAAACGAAGGTGAGCCTGGAAAATTTTTTCCCTTTGGCGATGCATTCGGAAAACAGATCCGGCACCTTGTTGCCACGCATCAGTTCCTTCAGGATGTATAGGGCGTCGATGAACGCCGTTTTGCCGGAACCGTTCTGGCCGTACAGGCCCAGTATGTCCGAAGCGGAGCCGTAAGGAACAAAATATTTGCCGCAGCGGAAATCGATTTCACCGTATTCCACATTTTTAAAATTCTCCAGCACTGCCCGGGTGATGCGGATAAAAGGCAGGCGGCCGCCATGGGCCGGCGTAATAAAAGTTTTCTGGTCTTGCGCTTGCAGTTTCATAATCAACCTCTTTCTTAAGGAACTACTGATTAATTCGTCTGCACGCTTGCCGGTGCTTTTTGTGAATGACCTTGTCACTGTCTCTTGACGCAGACCCGCTGCGCCTTCGAGCCACTTCCTTGTCATTCGCAAAAAGCCCTCGGCAATCGCACAAACTCATTTAATCAGTATTTCCTTAAAATAAAATAAAAAATTATAATTCGAAAAATAATTTATGAAAAAATTTTATAATATTTTTTTGAAATTAATTCATAATTTATTTTTGCGAATACCTTACAGTTATTATAAAGTATTTTTGCCGAAAGCTCAATGGAAAAGTTTATGTGAGAAAGTTGTGAATTCGTCAATTATAATGGAAAAGTTTTTTTGTATATGCTATGATTAATGCAAGAAGTAAGCACAGCGCTGTTGCCACAATAAAAATGTTGCATATCCGGCAGGCGGGATCCTGTTTTGCGAAAACAACAGAAAGAAAAGGAAAAACTGCGGAGAATCATTTTATCATTAAAAGGAGGGGACAATCCATGCTGAAAAAAAATTTATTAGTTGCGTTTACCTTGCTGATTACGCTTTTTGCTTCCGTAGGTTTTGCCGCCAGCAGGTACGATCCGGCTATTGCGGCGGCCAAGGCGGAAATTCCGGCAGGGGTTGAACTGTACGGAATTGAAGAAAATGAGGGGAAGATCGAACTGAACTTTTATGACGGCAACACGTTGTTATCCTACGAAGTGGAAGTGATTGCCGCCACCAATAAAGTAAAGGAAATCGAAATCAAAGGAAGCAACCTCCCCGGAAGTACAAGGATCACAAAGACGGAGGCGGAAATTCGTTCCATTGTTTTAGGGGAATATCCTGACGCCCAGAACATCCGGATCGAAGTTGAAACAGACGGCAATCTGAGATATTACGAAGCGGAATTTACTACGCCTAAGTACAAAGCAGAATTAAAAATCAATCCTCACACTGGCGCTATTTGCAAACGGGAACTGAGTTATTTTTAAAGGCTGCCCGGCACATTAAAGTTGAGCAATCGAAGCGGGGAGTTGTAAAATAATTACAAGCAAGCTGCGAAGCTGATTGTGCAGGCGAATAAATAAAGCGAAAGAAGGAGACCCTATGAAAAAAACGAAATGGTTTGCGGCATTACTGACAGGAATTATGGTTCTGGCAATGGTTTCCACTGCCTTTGCTGCCACGGTAGCGGAGCGGCGGCAGGAAACGAAGCAAAAGGTAGCGGACACGTTGGAGATGCTTTATGAGCGGAAGCCTTCGGCCCGCACCGCTTTAAAGAATGCGGAAGGATATGCGGTGTTTGTAGGTTCCGGTACGAAGCTGGGGATCATCGGCAGCTCTCACGGACGGGGCATGGCCCACAATAATAAGACCGGGGAAGATATCTTTATGCGGATGCAGGAATACCAGGCCGGATTTGGGCTCGGTGCAAAAGAATACGCGCTGATCTTTGCCTTTATCGACAGGGATGCCTGGCATAAGTTTACTTCTTCCAAGTGGTCCTTCGGCGGGCAGGCGGACGCAACGGCCCATGACGGCGTTAACGGCGGATCCTTTGAAGGAGCGGTACAGGCAGCGCCGGGAATTTTTGTGTACCAGATGACCACGAAAGGTCTGGCCCTGGAGCTGTCCCTGAAAGGAACCAACTATTACAGGGATAAAAAGCTGAACGATCCCAACGCCAAATAAAAAAGAATAATAGGAACGAATCAGACGTAAAATAAACGAATCATGAGAAGCAATCCCAACGCTAAATAAAAAAATCACGTGAACAATCCAGACGTAAAATAAACGAATAGTTGGAAGCAGTTCCAATGCCGAATAATAATAAAAAATGATCCTGTCCGGTCATGGATGATATACCTGCCGGACAGGATTGTTTTTTGCGAAAAGGCTTACGACTTTTTGATGAAAAGAAGATTTTTTCTAAAAAATCCCCTTAAGTTTTGATTGATTTTTTGTATACTTTGTAGTAAAGTTTATAAAGATGTGTTTTGAACTGTCCTTCCCGTGTCAGCAGGGTTTTTTATCCTGTAAGGGCAGTTCCCTGCAAGTCATTAAAAAGTAAAGAGGTGAAATGAATGGGTCCTGTAACCAGCAATCCGTTTTTGGTTGCCATCATCAACATGACCGTAGTGTTCGGCGTGCTGATCGTTCTTGGCGTGCTGATGCATGTAATCGAAATGGTTGATCCTACCAAAAGAAAACTGAGCTGATCATAAGTAAGAAAAACTTTTTCTGAACATTATAGTGAACGACTTAAATTTTTGCATTTTGCGAAACAGAAAGCGTTTGAGTTTGTGCGAAAAAAGAAATTATTTACGTCGTCAACTATAAAAAGCAATCCTGTCCGGATATGGAAAATACTTCCGGACAGGATTTTTTAATGGCTGAGTTTGATGTGAATAGAATCCAAGTCATTTCGGCAACTTTTTACAAATTTATAAAATCTGCCGAAAAATTGCTGATAAAAAGTAAAATGGTTGGTCTTTTTATTTGTTTGAGTACAGTTATCATCGCCGTTTCAACAACTGCCGGAAAGATCATACCTTTACAAAACAGTTGATTTTCACCCAATAGTATTCTGTAATAAGACTGCGGGGTGAAAATCTTATGAAAAAGACATATGAGATGATCATGGATGAAGCTGTGGTGAAGAAATATACAGCATTATACTGTAAAAAAATATCTATGGTAAGTTTTAACATTTCATAAAAACTTCATAGAATTATTAAAACAAATTTGCTACAATAAAAATGCGCAGAACATTCCCTGTTTAGTGTGCGAGCACGGGAAATAAACTTTGCGCCGGAGGCAATCGTTCCTGCAAAAGAAAGGAATGATTGCATGAAAAAAGTTTTTAAAGTAGAAGACCTGAACCGCATGAACGACGTCTTTGCCAAATATATTTTTGCGAATGAAGAGCGCAAAAAACTGACGTTGGGCCTAATCAATAGTTTCTTCGATTTTGAAGGAACGGCGGAGATTATTGATTTGGCATTCAAGGACCGGGAGATGGACCCGGATAGAGAAGAGGGCAAAGGCGCTGTGCTGGACGTGTTGGGCGAGTGCAGCGACGGAACGCTGGTGAATGTGGAAATCCAGCTGGAGCAGTTTGAAGAGATGGGACGGCGGAGCCTGTATTACTGGGCGAAGCTGTACCAGCGCAGGCTGCTGAAGGGCGAAGATTACGAAACCCTGTTCCGCACTGTTACCATCAACATTCTGGATTATGCGTTGTTCCCGGATGCAGAATGGAAAGATTACCACAGCTGTTTCTCCGTGCTGAACACGAAGGACTTGCATCACGCACTGACGAAGGATCTGGAAATCCATTTTGTAGAGCTGCCCAAGTGGCACTACAAGAAGGGCGCAAAGATGAAGCGGCTGGAACGGTGGCTTGCGTATTTATCTTCAAAGACGACCATGGAGGAAAGGGAGGCGCTGGCAATGATGGATGAAGATATCCGTACGGCAATGGAAGCGGAAAAAGAGTTTGTACAGGACTATGAATACATGAGCGCCTATGACCGTCGAGAGAAATATTTACGCGACCAGCGGGCCCATGAAAAGTTTGTGCGTAATGAAGGCGTTGCTGAAGGTAAAGCGGAAGCCAAAAAAGAACTTATCATCGCGTGGCGGAACAAGGGAAAGCCTGATTCTGAAATTGCCGAGCTGTTAGACATGGATGTGGACGAAGTACGGCAGGTAAAATAAACTTTGTGTCGCGGTTACATTCTTGCCGCCGATAATGTAATGATTGTGTAAAAAATATTTTCATATTTAAACAGAACGATTGTCTTCAAAATTTAATAATGCACACAGTTGCGGCTTGCAAAATGCAGGCCGCTTTTTCATTGTGAGTTAAAAATGATTTCAGATAAAAATATAGTTAGCGAAGAAGTTGATCCAATTAATGATAGGTTCATTAATCATAAAAATTTGCTGGCTGTATATTTTGCGCCGAAATGAGGTGAATTATATTCTCCTCAATTTTTCTTGTATAGTTTTATTAATAATAATTTGTTTATGTTTCTTGCTAAAACGGTCCTAAATAATTGAATAAAAAGTAAAAACGAATTAAAAATATAAATTTTAAAATAAACTATTGACAACAGAAAAATAATTTGGTATGATAGCCATGCTTGAACATGAAGCTTGAACATTAAAAAAAGAAAAGTGAGTTCCTGAAAGAGAGGATACGAACTAAAAAAGACTTCGGATTAAAAACAACGGTTGAGTGTGATCTTAGGAAAAGAGTCCTGGATTCACAGGACTGGAGTGCTGACAGGGAGTACTGTAACCTGCGGCAGGACGGAAACGTTTTGCGGCTGAACGGGAAACCGGCATGTCAGGGCTTCCGGTCCCAACGGCAGGATAAGTCTGTCTGGCTCACGGGTGTTTTAGATCCGAAGTCTTTTGTCATCTAGGGGCCGGGCTGCCAATATCCGGCAACGTGGCAGGCTCACTAACCGATGGATCTTTGATAACCGAATAGCGCCGTTCCCTCCTTTGAGTCTGAATAAGGCCCAGGGGGCGGAAACACCCCGGCGGAAGTGTCAATCTATGATAGCGAGCGCGCTGAAACTGACGAGACGACGTGCGAAGACCTTACAGCATGGAAGCAGGGAGGGAACGGGACGTAACAAACCAAATAGAAAAGGAATTCTGCAAATCAGATCAAAGGGCCGTTGATAAAAAACAAAGAAGGCTGCGAGAGTTTCAAAATTGATTTTGCAATTATGTTATGACGGCCATACCGTTTTCAAAATTTTCGTCATATATAAATCGCGAAGAGCGGAAGAAACGAAAATTTTGAAAAAGATAAAATAAACAATGGAAGTCAAAGCGGTAAATGAAAAGGAGGCGGAGCGTATGCCGGTAATTTACCTGAACGAACGCAGGCATCTGACAAAAGAGCAGAAAGAAATGGCAAAAGTGGCGCTGGAAAACGAAATCAATGAAGTTATGGCGGATCTGGAAATTATGGAAGAGGAACTGAATAAGACGGCTATGTTCAGTGAACTGGATTTACGGGGGATCGCTTCAGAATACCTTCAACAGCGGGTAAAGAAAAATGCGGACGGCAGCTATGACGAGGAACTGCTGAAACGCGTATACAGGTGGTATTTTCAGGAATAAGAAAGGAGTGATTGCATGAGCGGACATAACTGCAGTTTTTGCGGGGCTTCGGAAGGCGAGAAGAATGTGTTGGTGGGAGACTCTGACAAAGAGGTGTATATCTGTGAAGCCTGCTGGGAAACAGTGGGCAGGTTGTTGGAGATGCCTGTGCAGGAACAGGCCGGTAAAAAGGTCACGAAGGCAAAGAGTGAAATTCACTTGGATAGTATGAGCCCGGAAAAGATCAAGGCGTATCTGGATCTTCACATCATCGGACAGGAACGTGCCAAGAAGGTACTCTCCGTGGCAGTGTACAACCATTACAAAATGCTTGACTATGCCGATAAGCATGCCAACGAGGAACGCAGCGTAACGGTAGAAAAAAGCAACATCCTGATGCTGGGCCCATCGGGAGTGGGGAAAACAGCCATCATCAAGGCTTTGGCGCATATACTGAATGTTCCTTTTGCCATCACTGACGCTACTACCATGACCGAAAACGGATATGTGGGAGCCGATCCGGAAAGCTGCATCCAGCGCCTGCTTCGGGCGGCCGACGGGGATGTGGCCCTGGCGGAGAAAGGCATCGTATACATCGATGAAATTGACAAGCTTGCCTGTAAAGGCGAGAACCTGTCCATTACCAGGGATGTAAGCGGTGAAGGCGTGCAGCAGGCATTGCTGAAGATTATTGAAGGAACCCATGTGGATCTGCAGCCGGAAGGCTCCCGCCGTCATCCTATGTCGGAAACTGTGGATATAGATACCAGCAATATCCTGTTTATCGTAGGCGGCGCTTTTGTGGGGATTGAAAACATCATCCGCAACAGGGTGCAAAAGAAAAAGGAGGAAGCCAAGCCGCTGGGGTTTTGTGTAAAACGTGAGGCTCCGGAAGAAACCAACCGCCTTTCTTTCAATGAGGTGATTGACAAAGCCGTGCCGGAAGATTTGCGAAAGTATGGTATCATCCCGGAACTGTTGGGGCGCTTGCCGGTTATTGCGCCGCTGCACGAGCTGCATGCGGAAGATCTTTGCAAAATTCTGACGGAGCCTAAGAATTCACTGGTCAAGCAGTACAAGGAAATGTTCAAATGCGACAACGTAGAACTTCGTTTCAGTGACGGAGCCCTGCATGCTGTGGCAGAGAGGGCGATCCGCAACGGGACCGGCGCCAGGGGGCTTCGGGCCATCATGGAAAATGTTTTGCTGGAACAGATGTATACCATCAAGCAGCATGCAAAGGGCAAGGTACTGGTTATCACCAAACGAGATATTGACAGGGCCTTTGACGATTCTGGCAGGAAAGCTAAAACAGATTCTCTGGTCGGATGAGGAAAAAGGATGGTGAAGCGAGATGCGGAACAACTGGCGGCTGGAGCCGATTTTGCAGTTTGAAATGGAAAAAGTCGCAGGCACCCTGCACCGGATTTCAGAAGAAGGAAAAACAAGTAACGGAACTGCGTATGCGGAACATATGATTTTTGTAAAGAGAAATTGGGAAGAAAACTGGCTGGACGCGTTGTTCTGGTATAAGCAGGCAGCGCTGCAGGGGGAACCGCTGGCTATCCGGATGCTTATGTGCATTGAAG
>Ga0256404_1007123_pt1 | contig 17907 bp, 14 predicted proteins | sample RumenRJG_01DNA_FD_185990 | JGI IMG/M metagenome (GOLD analysis project Ga0256404, IMG submission 185990) | Bovine rumen microbial communities from Lethbridge, Alberta, Canada - RJG_01 | ecosystem: Host-associated > Mammals > Digestive system > Stomach > Rumen | place: Canada: Alberta | collected...
ATATAGCATCCCTCCTGAAAGGAAGAGAGAACATGAATAAGATGACTGAAAAGCTGGTAAAAGACGGTAGTGAAGGACGCAGGGCCCGGCGGATTAAGATAACTTTCCCCCATAAAGTATTTTGCGAATTCAGTATTCTGTCCTCCAACTGCGTTCTGTTAACTTGTACAGGCAATGGGTTCATGATACAAAGTCCTTTCCTTAGACAAGTGGTCGATTTTTCGTTCAGTTGAGTATCTTGCAGGGTTTCCCCAGATTTCCCAGCCTTTCATAATAAAATCCTGTGCAGTTCTAAAAAAATCGCATCTGCTTGTCCAGCCAGCTCTTCTGACGTGCCTGGTGGATCACATCTCCTGGCAGACTTCCTCCGATTAGAAACGGCGAAGACGGATTATGTTTTTTCATGTTCATTTTTACAAGAGCAGCATTGGAATTTGCGTAACAATATCTGCATAGATGGCCGCAGGTATCATAGGTACCTATGTCTGCTCCAAGGAGGCAGGCACAAGCGTTATTTCTCTGATTCCCGCTTTGCTTCGGCACACTGAGCCTGGCGTGAAGAGCTTTTTCATAAGTCTCTACCGTCATACACCCGGAACAGTCCGCACCGTAAGGCTCAAGTTCACTGCCTTCTGCGCACGGCCTTATAATCATTCCATATTTCTTTGCGATGTGTATAAACGCTTTTCCTATCTTCATCCTGTCATTGAAGCCAACCGCCCTGGCTTCCGGAAAATTCCTTTCCACTTTTCTGTAAATGTCGATAAAACTGATGACGCAGGTCTCTGTATACCCTGACAGGGTTGCCGCCATCTGCTCAAAAGCAGCTATATGCCAGTCAGCAGAATGCCTGTCATCTACGAGGATTGGATCGTATCTCCAGCCCACGCTATCTGCGCCCACAATCTCTGAAAGTTTTTTAAAATCTTCCATAACCTTGCGCTTATCCGGCACCCCGGGTTCAATATCTTTACCGTACGGAGTGATGGTGACGAACCAGTACTGACCATACGATTTCAAAACATCCATATGCGACAGCATGGGTGCAGGATTTTTTGTGCAAAAAGCCATGAGATCCACCACCTCGGGAGAAAGGCTGTATCTTGTGACCTGAGTAGGATCATAGGGATTGCGGACCATTACGAAACCTTCTTTTATTCTATTTATAAGCCATTCATGATAGAACGCCGGTATATCCGTGCGCATTCCTGTCTGGATGATCATGATTAACTCTCCTTTTCCTTGTTCTACCGATTCGTCAGAGCTTCATCAGCAGTACTGCTCGCGATTTTCCGGGTTTCTACTGCTCCACCTGAGCTCCGTCGGAGCTCTCCGTCTCTGCTCTCCTTCCAGGCATCCGGGTTCTTGAGCTCTATTAATTGTACAACAAAACAGGCGGTCTGCATCCCAGGTTAAATCGGGAAATGCAGAACCGCCTGCACTATCACTATATGTTTTTTTCAATTGCTATTTCAGCAGTGCGTCCAGAACGCTGCCCATGTCCGAAACCACGGCATACTCGGCAAAGCTGAAAATCGCAGCATGTGGATCTTTATTTACTGCAATCACCATCGGGTCACCCTTGATTCCCTCTGTGAACTGAATAGCTCCGGAGATGCCAAAGGTAAAGCACACTTTTGGCCGGATTACAGTTCCTGACTGTCCCACCTGATTTTCGAAAGGAATCCATCCGTTATCAGCCATCGGGCGGGATCCAGCAACAGATGCGTCGATCTTAGCCGCAAAGGCCTTGATTTTCTCAAAATTATCGTCTTCCATGGCTCCACGGCCGGCGCAGACTACCACCTCTGCATCATGAATGCTGTCAGCAGTATCTATCTTTTCAAACCCTTGAACCTGAATTGCCGAAGCACCTGCATCTGGATGAATCACCGTAACTGGTGCACTGCCGCCGGCCTCAGCCGGTTCACAGTCTTCAGTTTTCATCGTAATTATTTCTTGATTGCAAATTACATCGCAGCGCACCATGATCTGAGATCCGAAGGATGGTTTAATCTGATGAACCACCACTCCATCACCGGATTTTTCCGTGCGAAGAGAAGTACAATCTGCAGTCATACCGATGTTTTCCTTCATTGCTACTCTGGCGAAAAGGGACCGGGAAAGGTGAGTGGCAGGCACAAGAATCGTTGAAAAATTCTTTTCACGAATTACAGAAGCTACTGCTTCTGCCAGAATATCGGTTTGTACCGGTGAAGCGCCAGGCACCTCTGCCAGGATAATCTCATCTACTCCTTCAGCCTGCAGCTTATCGCCATAATTCCCCGCACCATCACCAATTGCCAGTGTGGTCAGATTTTCCCCGGATACATCCGTGATGCTCTTGCCGAAAGCGACCAGCGGCAGATAAGTTTCACTGACGCCCTGATTCGTAATTTCTGCAAAAACGCATACTCCTGCCATTACCGATTCCTCCCTTCTTCCAGAAGCTCATACAGCTTCGCTGCAATCTCATCATCTGAGCCGCTGATTTTCTCAGCGGAATTGCCGCCGGAAGCGGCTTCGAGGCCGGTGACGATTGACAGTGCACCCTTTTCACCGATGGTCTCGGCTGACAGGTCCAGATCATCCTCTCCGACTACAGGGATTTCTGCTCTGTTCGCCTTTCTCTGGGTCCTGAGGGTTGGGAGCGTTGGCTCATTGCAGCCGAAAGGTACGGTTAGCAGCACAGGCATCTTAACCGAAAGAAGCAGATTCCCTCCGTCAACTCTTTTTTTGACGTTCAGTAAACCGTTCCCAGCTTTCACTTCAACAGTCTCACTGACATCAGGCATATGAAGCAGTTCTGCCAGCATAGGTCCTACCTGGCCAGTACCTCCGTCTGATGATTCGCTGCCAGTGAAAACAACATCATATTCTCCTTGCTTCTGGATAGCCTCTGCCAGAACGCGAGCTGTTCCCAGAGTATCACCTCCTGCGAACTTGCGTCCGCTAATCAGACAGGCCTGATCAGCGCCCATAGCCAGGCATTTCTTAAGGGAAGCCATAGCGTTCTCCGGTCCCATGGAATAGACATCAATGGTTCCACCTGCTTCCTGCTTAAGCCGAAGAGCTGTCTCCATGGCATTCAAATCGCATGGATTGGTATCTGACTCCGCATTATCCCGAACCAAACGGTTATTTTCATCCACCTCTACATTCTCCGAAATAGGCACATGCTTGACACAAACTGCTATTTTCATTATTTCCTCCAACCGCCTGCAACTGGCGGATTCCATAAAGTTTCAGTTTTTGCTCTGATTTGCCGGGAGATCCGGCATTTCCATATTGCTATTGCTCAGACTACTTCAAAAGTCGCATTGCAGCCCACTCCTCCAGAATGGCAGTGCTCTCACCTCTCATTATGTATTTTGCCAGATCACGGGTTGCTGCCGGTGCTTCAATTACTCCGTTGCCGCCGAAACCAGTGCAAAGGACGTAATTCTCTATAGTCGTATCGCCCAGAATCGGCAGGAAATCTCTTGGTTCCGCTCTGTATGACAGCCATGATGAAGCAAGTCCGCTGTCTGCCAGCCCCGGCACGTTGGCTTCCATCTGATCCAGCAGGAAGTCGATGAAGTAGTCGTCAGTTCCGCCGGTCTGCGGCAGTTTGTCCGGGTCCCACTGTCCTGCATGCATCGGATCGTCAAGATTCATGGACAGGTGGGATTTGCAGATGAACACGTTGTTTCCCGCCCGCAGAGCATAGAATGCAGGGAATTTCAGGACAGGGAAGACGAAGTCCAGTTTCTTTCCTGGAGGTACCAGGAAAAATGCTTCTGCCTTAGTGTGCCAGATTGGCACATCCAGCCCAGCCAGGTTGCCAGTGTGGCGGCTCCACGGTCCGGTACAGTCTACGATGACATCAAAATCGTAATGGTTTCCATCTTTTGTATCCACTGAGGTCGCTTTCCCGTTTACGACATTGATTTTCGTCACTTCCTGGCCACGGTGAATGATTCCGCCATTTGCTTCCATTTTCTCGGCAAAGGTGTTGGAAATCATGGTTCCGTCAAAATATCCGTCATCTTTTGTGTATCCTGCGCCCAGAATTGAATCGGCATCGATCAGGGGAAGGATTTCCCTTATACGATCCTTATCGGCAATGTATTCCCCGGTATATCCTGCAGACCTGGCCAGAGCAATTCCGGCTTTGATTGTCTTCTCCACTTCCTCATTTGTGGCACATACCAGCGTACCAGTCTGATCAAAACCGGCAGATCCTGGTTTTTCCGCTTCCATCTTGCGATAGGTCTCGAAGCCGTAAAGGCGGACATCCCAGTAGCGGTTCTTCAGTGAATCGTCGAACAGACAAACTGTGCCTGCAGATTTTGCTGTGGTTCCGCAGCCGATTCTGTCTTTCTCAAAGACATGGATTTCTGCTTCATCTCCATACAAGCTCAGGTTATAACCCAGTGCAGTTCCTGCAATCCCGCCGCCGATGATTCCGATTTTCTTAGCCATTTTTCAATTCCTTTCTTTCAAATTCAGTAGTGTGGATCGTCCCTATTTTTTCTTTATTTGATGGGTGCATTTATTCCACCCTCTCTTCATTTCCAAGAGTCCAGAGGGCATCTGCCAGCACCGCTGTTCCTGCCCAGATGTCTCTGATATCTGTCCATTCCGCCCGGTTGTGGCTTATTCCATCACGGCTCGGTACGAAAATCATTCCAACTCTGGTAATATCTCCAAGCATCAGGCTATCGTGGTATGGTCCGCTGACAATGTCCATTGCCGGAATCTTCATCTGGTCCGCCGCTGCTCTGATGATTTCCCTGAGGTGCGGGTCGCACATTACCGGCTTGTCGTGATTCATCATGCTCTCACTAACAGATACGCCACGCTCCAATGCAATTTCCTTAATTCCGGTCCGGAGTCCATCAAGCATCTTATCTTTGTCTTCCATCCTGATTGAACGTATATCCAGCGGAAAAGCAGCTTTGCCTGGTATCACATTGGCTGCTCCCGGTTCTATTCTCATATCCCCGACTGTTGCTGTGATATACGGACTGTCAGACTCCCTGGCAAGCCGCTCCGCCAACAGAGAAATCTCCGCTGCAGCCATATATGCATCCCGCCGGTCCTTCATACTGGTTCCTCCGGCGTGGGACTGCACTCCTGTAACCTCATACTCCAGGTTCGTTGGAGCACAGATTCCTGTAACTATTCCCACGGGAATTCCAGCCGCTTCCAGCTTTCCATTTTGTTCAATATGGAGCTCCAGGCTGGCATAGACCGGTTCTTTTCTCGGGAATTCCTTCTCAAAGTTTTCCACATGAAGTCCCGCTTGTTCCATTGCCTGAAAAAGACTGATTCCATCTGGTCCCACATGGCTCTGGAGATCTGATTTGCGAAGACGTCCCACAATTGAGCGGCTGCCTATGCAGCAGGCTCCGTAGCGGCTCATTTCCTCTCCGGAATATACGTTTACCGAAAGATCCCTGAGAGGCCTTTTCCCACTTTCACGGATTACCCGCAGTGCTTCCATTCCGGAAAAAACTCCTGCCAGTCCGTCAAACTTTCCGCCATTAGGCACTGTGTCGATGTGAGATCCTGTCCACACCGGAGCCAGGTTACGGTCTCTTCCCGGAAGGACACCGTAGATGTTCCCGGCACAGTCCTGGGACACTTCTAATCCGATTTTTTCCATTTCCTTCCGGACATAGGCCCTTGCCTCCATGTCCTCTTTGGAATACACAGGTCTCGTCGTTCCTTCTCCCGGCGTCTGATTGAATGCATCAATTTCGTCGATCCATCCCTTAAGGCGCTGGATGTCTATCTGTTCTTTCATCATACCTTTCGCTCTCTTGCGTCAACAATGGCTGCTCTCCGGTGAGAGTTTATTGTGTTAAAAACCGGTTGACCTTAATACAATATGTATGCTACCACAATAAAAATTGTTGGTCAATAGTATTGGCCAACAATTTTTATTGCACAGAATAATTTATTTTTAATTTATTTGTGTTTGCAAACAAATATAATATTTGCACTTGTTGTAATGCACAATCTCATTTGGAAGCTGTGATTAACATACAGGGTGTTAGATGTACAAAAAAAGCGATACTAGTTACCTGGTATCACTCTAAAGGCCTGAAATATCATTTGAAAAAATCTATTGCCAAGTCAGCTACTTTATCGGGGCAAGCCGGGTCATCACTGAGGGAATGGCCCTGTCCTTCGAAGACTGTGATCGGCAGGCCATATTTCTCTGCGAATTCTCTTGCAAACTTAACAGGAACCACCTGGTCTTTTTCCCCGTGTACCATGGCAACCCTGGTATTCCCGCGATCTGATTCTCCGAAATTTCCGTAAAGGTCATTCTCAGGAAGCATCATATCTTCGAACATCCCTTTCGGCACCTTTACCTGCCTTGTCCCAGTAAGTCCCAACATGAGATATCCTTTTTTATTAAGTTCCTCCAATGCTTCGGAATCAGGCCCCGATCCAGGTGCCCCCAGGAAAAGCCACGGCATGATCACCGCACCACTTCTCATCAGAAGATGAGTGCCGGCATGCTTTCTCCTCTCAAGGTACAGCCCGGTCAGATATGCACCGTAACTGGAAGCAAAATATAATATCTCCTTTTCCGGCCATTTCAACTGAACATATTTCTCTACGGCCGCCAAACTGTCCATGCAGTTCTCTATTCTGAAAGGATCTTCTTTTGCTTCTTCCGCTCCGTGGCCTGGCTGGTCATAGAGCACCACTCCGATTCCCGCCTCCGGCATTCTCCGAAGCAGGAGCTGTCCGGTAGGGCATTCCTTGCTGCTGGTAAATCCATGGACCATGATCACTACAGAATCCGCCTCCTCCGGCACCTTCAGGATAACCGGAATAAGATGACCATCTTCTTTTAAGATTTTCAATCTATTCATTGGAACAACCTCCGCATAAAGTCAATTTCGTTTCCAGGAAAACACAATCTTCTCTTCTGGAAAAAAATCATAGCACATCATCCGGGGTTGTGCTATCTACGTAGAGTAGGGTCTCTCCGGTCTTTGTCTCAAATGGACTTTTACATCCCCCAATTAAGGACTTTTTCAACTGAGTATTTAGAAAGTACGCACTCAGGAAGTACTAAAATTTCTGTCTGCACGCCTATTTCCTCGAAAGAACGCAGATCCACGGCTTTGAACTGTGATGGTAAGTCTTGACATCTGAAAATCCTGCAGTCTTGAGGGCCGACTCAATCTCCGGCGCAGTATAAATCTTCATACCTTCAATGATCTTTTCATATTTAAGGGATGAGGCGTCCGTCCCTTCAGATTCGTTACAAATCATAAAATACCCTCCTGGTCTCAGTATATCTGCTACCTGTTTAAAGCACCGGTCCAGGCCGGGCCAGAAATAGATTGTTTCAAAAGCCGTAGCAAGATCAAAAGTTTCATTCGGCAGGTCAAGAGAAGACACATCTCCCTGGAAAACCGTACAGCGTCCTTCATTAATTTTATCCCGGTTATACGACTTCGCTTTATCCACGGACAGTATAGAATAATCAACACCTGTCACATGACTTTCCGGAAAAGTTTCAAGAAGCAGAGAAACACTTCGTCCTCCTCCGCAGCCCAGGTCAACGGCATTTTCTACTGGAATCTCCGGAAGCTTCGTAAAACCCCAGTCCGTAAGCTTGGCATGTCCGGAATTCATTCCGGAAATCATCAGTTTACCCAGCCTTCCTTCCGGCTTTCGTGTCTGATTGAAGTATTTCTTTAAAAGCCCCATTATTATCTCTCCTTGTCTTACGCAGCAATTATTTCCTGAAACTCTTTTCACTATCTTCCACGTCAACGTATTAGTTCTTTCTAATCGAGTTAGTTTTATCTAACTCATTCTAACCCTTTCACACTATAGTTTCAAGCAACATTTCTTTCATATGTTGCCGCGAAAAAAGCAACCATATGTTCGTTTATAATAAAAAGAAGTGCGCATCTGTTTCCAGCATACGCACTTCATCGGCCGTAAGTAAGTCTCTGCCACCATATTCCCGAAGGCAGTTGGTTTCTCAGTGATACCCATCGAATAAATTTCTTTTTTTACAAAATGAAATACTGTTCCGTCGGAGATATGCGAGTTGTTATGCCCTTTATAGACGACAACCTATTTCCGATATGGCACACGAATAGTTTCATGCAAGAGCCTCTCCGCTGGCCGTAAATCTATGCAATCCTGTCAACTCTTTTTTGAAAAACAAACCAGGTACAAAGGCCCGTCACCAGAACCATTGCAACGAGCTGTGCCAGTGATTCCGTCCGTATATCATTGCCACTGGTAATTAATATCTGTCTGACAATTACAACCAGTAGCGATGAAACGATAGTTGCTGGAACTGATTTTTTCATCATTCCAATCAGGAAAGGCCATACCGACAAAATCGTACACACGATCGTACTAACCACTGCGGATTTCATCCATTCAGCTATGTATTTTGTTTGAAAACTTCCCTCCAGCAAATCCCATCGCTTATCCACTATATAAAGATAGCTGCAGCAGCAAACATATCCTATAGCCACCGATATTGCGGTAATTGCCATGACGATCAGCAGTTTCTCCATGATCAGCAATCTGCGATTAACAGGATACGTAAATAAGATATTTATCGTCTTGTTGTTGTACTCACCTATAATAATTCTGGAGGTCAATAAAGATGAATATATCAGAAACGTAAAGGACAGCAGCAGTCCGATCACTTTGAAAGTGCTGTCGAAGCTGTCCTTGGTCTGAGCCGGATCATATGCGCTGTCTAATAACGATACTGTAATAAAAAGAATACAGCCTGCGATCAATAGCGTAGACCAAAGAAGCGCCCAATGTATTTTGTATTTCTTGCATTCCAGTCTTAATAGATGAATCATTTATCCTCACCACCCAGTAGTTCAAAGAAATAGTCTTCCAATGTGTCCTGTTTTTTCCAAATGCTCTCAATACCTATTCCTGACCTTGCCAATGCCCCTGTGATTTCCATCCCCGATAATGGGCATCTGTAAATGCGAATTGTATGATCGTCTGTTATTTCTAAATTCGAGAGCCCCATTTGATCCAGAATCTGGGAACACCTGGCCACATCATCTACCTCTAAATGAATATATTCCGTTTGGTGATCATGAATATCCTGCAGAGTGAGTTCCTTGATCAAAACTCCATTGTTTATAACTCCGATATCATCGGCAATCAGCTCAACTTCTGAGAGAATATGGCTTGATATCAGAACGGTTGTGCCATACTCCTCATTCAATTTTCTGAGCAGGTTACGCATCTCCCTGATTCCTTCCGGATCCAGGGCATTAATCGGCTCATCTAATATCAAGAGTTCCGGTTTTGTCAGAATGGCTCTTGCGATGGCGAGGCGCTGCTTCATTCCAAGAGAATAGTGTTTCACAGCCTTATTCATATCCGGGTCTAAGCCTGTCAGCCTCAGCACTTCATGGATCCTGCCGAAATCCGGATAGCCCATATACTCGCAATGAAGCTGCAGATTATCCCTTGCGGAGATTCCATCATAGAAATAAGCATTCTCGATAATCGATCCAATGTGCTTAAAGATCTCATAACTTTTGTCGGTGACCTTTTCCCCGAAAATAAAAACGTCTCCAGAATCGGGTTGTACCAGATTCAGAAGCATCTTCATAATGGTACTTTTCCCTGCTCCATTGGGGCCGACGAAGCCATAGATGGAATGTGGGCGTACATGCATATTCACATGATCTACAGCCAGATGTTTCTTAAAATTCTTGGTTAGATTTTTTGTCTCAATAGCATAATCCATGTTGTATTTCTCCTTTGAGTCCATCATACAAAATGGATTTCTCTTTTTTCTTTCTGGAGTCTAACTTTTTTCTAACGATTAAGGGTAATAGTAAAAACAGTCTTTTCGTATGAAATACTCTGAACTTCGATTTTCCCATGCAGCTTGGCAGCGAGCTGCGCAACTATGGCAAGACCCAGCCCATTACCAGTGGTTCTGGCAGCCGTCGTGTAATTCCGCTCAAAGATATGGTCTATATTTTCTTTTGAAATTCCTTTTCCATGATCCTCTATCGTAATGCTGACTGAATCCTTATCATCCTTGATAGAAATCCCCAGAAACTTTCCGCTGCAGCCATGTGTTATGGCATTATCTATGATGTTCTTTAAAATTCTTCCTAATATAACGGGATCCGTGTGGATCCATATCGGCTTCATGTCCTTTGGAACTGATACCTGAAAATCCATTTGTGTTAATTGGTCATAGTATGCGAGCAGCGTGTCATTGCACAGCCTGACAACGTCAACACTACACATTTCAACAATCAGATCTCCGGAAGAGATCTTGGAGAGCAGGAAATAATCATTGACATTTGCAGTTAACTCATCGGCCTTTTGATTCACCTTTGAGGCTGTCTGATAAATCATCTCCTTTTCCCGGTCTTCTTCTATCTGCTTCAACAGGATTTCGCTATTGCCCTTCAGAATCGTAATGGGAGTCCTGATATCATGAGACAGATTCGTAAGCATTTTTGATAACTCACGGGCTTTACAATCATAAAATCGTTTCTGATCATAATACTCATCAAGAAAATTATTGACTTCCGCAAGATGCTCATTCAAATATTTATGATCGGAGGGAACCAGAATGCTTCCTTCGCGATCGCCCATCCGGATTTCATGGAGCATTTTTGTAATATATTGGAGTTCTCTATGTTCCTTCCATGCGCTTCTAATGACAAATGCCAGCGCAAACAGCACCACTGCAAGCAGTAAAAATCCTGCTAGTTCCATCATGATTCACTTACCTTATATCCGATTCCCCACAGGGTTTTAATATACTCTGCATTACCCCCGTTGGCCTTCAGTTTAGCTCTCAGACGATTCACATGAGTATTGATCACATTTTCATCTCCATAGTAAGGCGCCTTCCAAACCGCCTCATAAACCTGTTCCTTGGAAAAAGCCTTGTCAGGATGAGCAGCGAGCAGATAGAGAATATCGAACTCTGTGCGAGTCAGTTTAAGATTGACGCCAGCACGGAAAACTGCATATTGTTTTGGATCAATACAAAGATCCCGCAAATGCAGTATCTGATCACCTCCGCTGCTCATACTTGCTCTTCGGATATGGGCTTTGATTCTTGCTGCAAGTTCAATCAATGAAAAAGGCTTCACCACATAATCATCAGCCCCAAGACCAAATCCAAGAGTTTTATCCAGATCGGAACCTTTTGCAGTGATAATGATAATTGGAATATTCGCTGCACTGCGTATTCGCTTGATCAGTTCCATTCCGCTGATATCCGGCAGCATCAGATCGATCAATATGAGAGAAAACCCTTCAAAATTGTCAATACTATGAATGAAACTGCTTCCATCTTCAAAGGAGGTCACTTCAAAACCGTCCGCTTCCAGGTATTCTTCTACCATGTGACGGATTTCCCCATCATCTTCAATCAGTATTATTTTTTTATTCATAACTCCACCTTGTAGTTACCTGATCAATGTTTTCCATCCGACCTTTTCGTATTGATTTTCCTCCAGGAAATAGTCAATTTCCTCGCTTGATTATTGTGCTGATCTTATCTTTTATATTAGCACAAAGGTAACGAACAGTGGCATCTGCCTGCAGCAGGCGCTCCGTGATATAAAAAAGTGATGAACACATTGGTTTTTCAATGTATTCACCACTTTGGCCAATCTATGAAATTATAGTATCAAATCAGTATCACGCGTTTTTCACCTGTCGCTGCATCCCCTGGAATTTCAGGGATTACAGGAATGTGGCAAACCACATGGTTCTATTCCATTTCCACTGTCCCCGGTGGTTTCGAGGTCAGGTCGTAGAATACCCTGTTTACGTGATCAACTTCGTTGGTGATCCTGTTCATCACCTTCTGCAGGATCTCCCACGGGATATTCACCGCAGTGGCTGTCATGAAGTCAGACGTCTCAACGGCTCTCAGGACTACGGCGTAATCGTAGGTCCTGAAGTCACCCATTACCCCTACGGAACGGACGTTTGTAAGGGCTGCAAAGTACTGGGCAGGCTTCCACTCCGGCTGCTTTCCGCCGTGGGCCTCAGCGTACTCTGCTGCAGCCTTGTCCACCTCTTCACGGTAGATGGCATCTGCCTCCTGGACGATCTTGACCTTTTCGCCGGTAACCTCTCCGATGATTCTGATTCCAAGGCCCGGGCCCGGGAACGGCTGTCTGTTCACCAGATAATCCGGAAGTCCCAGCTCTTTTCCCAGAGCTCTGACCTCATCCTTGAAAAGCATTCTCAGAGGCTCTATGATTTCACGGAAATCCACGTGATCCGGCAGTCCGCCCACGTTGTGGTGAGACTTGATTACAGCGGATTTTCCAAGGCCGCTCTCGATTACATCAGGATAGATTGTACCCTGAACCAGGTAATCAACCTTGCCGATTTTCTTAGCCTCTTCCTCGAAGACCCGGATGAACTCTTCCCCGATGATCTTCCTCTTGGACTCTGGCTCAGTTACTCCGGCCAACTTCTCGTAATATCTGTCCTGAGCGTTGACCCGGATGAAATTCAGATCGTACTGACCTTCCGGTCCAAAGATTGATTCAACCTGATCTCCCTCGTCTTTTCTCAGGAGGCCGTGATCTACGAAAACGCAGGTAAGCTGCTTGCCAACGGCTTTTGCAAGAAGAACTGCTGCAACGCTGGAATCCACTCCGCCGGAGAGAGCGCACAGCACCTTGCCGTCCCCGACTTTTTCCCTGATAGCCTTAATCTGTCTCTCTGCAAATGAACCCATCTGCCAGTCAGCATCGCATCCGCAGATGTGGATGACGAAGTTGCGGATCATTTTGCTGCCCTGAACGGTGTGGTTTACCTCAGGATGGTATTGAACTGCGAAAAATTTATTCTCTCTGTCTTCCATTGCGGCAACAGGGCAGTTTTCGGTGTGCGCAGTTATCTCGAAGCCTTCCGGCACCTGGCTGATGTAATCTGTATGGCTCATCCAGCACACAGTCTCATCATCTACGCCTTTAAGCAGTCCTTTTTTTCCTGTAACAACTACATCTGTTCTGCCGTACTCGCTGACAGGAGCTGTTGCGATCTTTCCACCCAGCTTGTAAGCCATGAGCTGGGCGCCGTAGCAGATTCCCATAATGGGAATTCCCAGCTTGAAGGCACCGTCGTCGATTGAAGGTGCTCCCTCCAGATAGGCGCTCTGAGGACCTCCGGTGAAAATGATTCCCTTAGGGTCGAAGTCTTTAATGGAATCCAGTGTTACGCTTTCGTAGCTCTTAACTTCAGAGTAGACCCCGCATTCTCTTACCCTTCTGGCAATGAGCTGATTGTACTGACCGCCGAAATCCACGATCAAAATTCTGTTCTGGGCCATTTCTCCCCCTTAATCTTTCAGATATACAATGTGGTCTCTATGAATTTCAAAGCGAAAAAGCAATTATCTTATGTTGCTTCTGCTTTCCTTCAGAATTACGTCGTGGGCGCCGCCTTCAACAATAGATGTAGCTGAAACCAGTGTGAGCTTTGCATTCTTCTGCAGTTCAGGAATGCTCAGTACTCCCACATTGCACATTGTGGATTTAACCTTGTTCAGTGACAGGTTAACGTTATCGTGGAGAGATCCAGCATATGGAACGTAAGAGTCAACGCCTTCCTCGAACTTCAGCTTGGCATCTCCGCCCAGGTCGTAACGCTGCCAGTTTCTGGCTCTTGCAGATCCTTCACCCCAGTATTCCTTAACATAGTTGCCGTTTACCATCAGCTTTGCAGAAGGAGACTCGTCGAAACGGGCGAAATATCTTCCCAGCATGATGAAGTCTGCTCCCATAGCCAGTGCCAGAGTCATGTGATAATCGTAAACGATTCCTCCATCTGAACAGATAGGAATGTATACACCTGTTCTCTCGAAGTACTCATCTCTTGCCTTTGCTACTTCCAGTACTGCTGATGCCTGTCCACGGCCGATTCCCTTCTGCTCTCTTGTAATACAGATGGATCCGCCGCCGATTCCGATCTTTATGAAGTCAGCACCCTGTTCTGCCAGGTAATAGAATCCTTCAGCATCTACAACGTTTCCTGCACCGATCTTTACAGTGTCGCCGTATTTCTCTCTTACCCACTTCAGTGTGCGGCCCTGCCACTCAGAATAACCCTCAGAAGAGTCAATTGTCATGATGTCCACGCCAGCATCTATCAGGGCAGGAATTCTCTCCTCATAGTCTCTTGTGTTTACTCCGGCTCCTACGATATAGCTCTTGTTCTCGTCCAGCAGCTCGTTTGGATACTCTTTGTGTGTATCATAGTCTTTTCTGAATACAAAATACTGGAGTCTCATGTCATCGTCGATAATAGGAAGCTGATTGATCTTGTTCTCCCAGATTATGTCGTTAGCCTCCGACAGAGTAATTCCTGTTTTTCCATAAACCAGCTTGTCGATTGGTGTCATGAACTCTGAGATCTTTGTGTCAGGATCCATTCTGCTGACTCTGTAGTCCTTGCTTGTAACCATTCCAACCAGCTTGCCTGCTGCTGTTCCGTCTTCTGTTACTGCCACTGTGGAGTGACCTGTCTTCTCCTTAAGTGCAAGGATATCGGAAAGAGTCTGGTCTGGTCTGATGTTGGAGTCTGATGTTACGAATCCGGCTTTGTAGTCCTTTGCTCTCTTGACCATTGCTGCCTGATCTTCAATTGACTGGGAACCGAAAATAAATGCGATTCCACCTTCCTTAGCCAGGGCAACAGCCATCTTGTCGTCGGATACCGCCTGCATTACTGCTGAAACCAGCGGAATATTCATTGTAATCGCAGGTTCTTCACCCTTTCTGAACTTCGTTACAGGAGTTCTCAGTGATACGTTCTCAGGTCTGTCCTCGGCGCTGGAATATCCAGGAATAAGGAGATATTCGTTAAACGTTCTTGATGGTTCTGACAGTACTGTTGCCATTGTACACCTTACCTTTCTTCATGCTCTGGCGTGATTACTGATACTTTACTTCTATATTATCTAACCATTTGAAATAACTGATATCTTATTGATACCCTGTTACAGAAATTATAGAAACTTACAAAAAATGACGAGTCCGCAGCACGCATCCCGGCACCACTTAACTCATCATAAGAATGCTAGATTACGAGAGAGTATAACAGAAAACGCCTTATTCTTCAAGCCTTATAACAGGGTGTCCGGACGGTCTGAAATACTGGTTAATCTCTGTAAATCCAAATCATTCTGGCCGGGTTCATCATCAGGATATATGCCTGCCCATCCTGAGATATATCTTATTCCTGGTTAACAAATAAGTGGTTGTTACAATTATACCCGTTATCACCCACGTAATAGGGTATATAGCCATTAACAGATAGAAATTGTGATGGATCCTGAATATTGTCCACACGAACACCAGCCTGAGAATACACGACCCGAACAGGGTTTCTACTGCTGGTATCATTGACATTCCCATTCCTCTCAGGCAGCCTCCCGAAATCTCATATGTTCCTGCAAGGGCTTCCATTGCTGCAACAATAATCAGCCTGGCAAGAGCATACTTCATTACCTCCGGTGATGAAGTAAATATGTGAAGCAGCGGATATCTTCCCATGAAAAAAACAAAGGACATTATAATCGTAAGTCCCATTCCTGCGGCCGTTGCTCTCACGTAAATCTTATTGCACCGCTCCTTGTTGCAAGCGGCAAAGTTCTGGCTGGTAAAAGTGGTTGCTGCCTGACCGAATCCGTTAAGCATGAACCAGCAAATAAACTCAAAGTTCTGGGCTGCAGCCGAGCCAGCCACTGCACTGGATCCAAAACTGTTGATAGCAGACTGAATAACTACATTTGAGATGGAGAACACCGCACCCTGAATTCCTGCAGGCAGTCCGATGCCTATCATTTTCCGCAGAATTCCTCTGTCTATCTGAGGTTTTCTTATATCAAGATGAAGATATCCCTTTTCCTTCATAAGGAAGAAAAGAACCAGCCCTGCATTTATCATATTGGAAATGGTAGTTGCAAGGCCTACTCCTGCAGCAGCCATGTGCCATACAATAACAAAATAGAGATTCAGAACAACATTGACGCAGCCTGCAACAATTAATGCATACAACGGTCTCCTGGAATCTCCTTCTGCCCTGAGGACAGCACTTCCGAAGTTGTATATCATTACAAAAGGCATGCCCAGGAAATACAGTCTCAAATACTCCTCTGCCATTCCTATTACATCTGGCGGACAGGAGATCAGTCTCAGTATCTTTGGAGCTACAATTATTCCGAAAACGGTGAGAAAAACACCGCTTATTACCGCTATGGTCATTGCTGTCTGAACAGCATCTTTTACCCTGTTGTGATGGCCGCTGCCGATCATGCTGGCAACAACTACGTTTGCACCAATGGAAAGTCCCACAAAAAGTGTAACTATCAGGTTGATGACAGATGCGTTACTTCCCACTGCTGCCATGGCCTGGGCAGATGCAAACTTTCCAGCAACGGCAGTGTCTGCAGAGTTGAAAAGCTGCTGTAATATTCCTGATAATGCAATTGGCAGCGCCAGACCGCACAATCTTGTTAATATAGGCCCGTTAAGCATATCTATTGAGTGCTTACTGTCCTTCGTCATGAATTATCCTTTCGGTTATATAGTTTCTATGTTTATGCTTTTCTGGCTGAGAGCATGACCCGTCCTCTTTCAGAACAGTACGATTCAGCCTGTCTTTCAATTAATAATTTTATCCGCCACAAGTTCTCATTGCAACGCAGGGTGCGTGAAAAATGAATTATACAATTTGATACAGACCGGAATAAAACGGATAATCATTTTATCGTATTTTATTTTTTTTGTATTTTTCTTGTCCTGATTTCCTTTACAAAACTATAGTGTATTTCAGTAAAACTTCCGGTTTTTCAAGGAAAGTAGCGAGGTATTCACCTGTATTACCGCGCAGGAAAGCTCTGTTTTTACTTAACAATAATTGCAACGTGGTATTGTTACGATAAAAGTTTTATGGTATTATTTCCACGAATTAGCAGATTTGTATTTATTGTTTCGTATTATTGAAAAGGAAGTTGATATGAAGAAAAGGACCAGAAGATTTCTTGCTACTTTCACTGTAGTAGCCGCTGGAGCTGCATTTTTCATGGCAATGGATATAATAAGACCATACGCTGATGCCCAGTGGGTTAAGGATATGCAGTTTGATCATGTAGTTTCAGTAGCCAGCTCAGAAGCTGGAAGCACTGTGGAAGCAGTTACAGATAGTGCGGTAAGCGCTGGTAAACTTGCTTTTGAGAAATCCAGTGGTGTAATTCAGAAGATAATGGACACCGCTGCAGCCTCAGACGAAAAAACTGAAGAAAAAGCTGAAAGCACTGAGAGCTCCACAGAAAAATCAAAGGACACTGCAGTTCCTGACCTTTCTGAAAAGTCCGGCACACAGTCAGAATCTCTGAAGAGTGATCAGTCAGGAACCCATCAGACAAGCAGTTCTACTGCTGCCAGCCAGTCCTCTGCTCAGTCTCCAGCACAGAACAACCAGCAGAACAGCACTTCTGCAGCTCCTGAAAATTCAGGAAAAACCGAAACCTCTTCAAGTACAGACAAGAAATCTGAAAGTGCTTCAGATGCCAATAAGCAGAACTCCTCTGAAAAAGCTGAGTCCTCAAATCAGAATGACGCCCTTGCTTCTTGCAAGACTGTAATTTCAAAGGCTGTTGCGGCTCCAGTTACAAAAGCAAATTCAGTAATAAACTCGACAAAGAAAGCTGATGAGGAGAAGGCTGCACAGGAGGCTGCCGCAAAGGCCGCTGAAGAGAAGGCCGCTCAGGAAGCTGCCGCCAAGGCTGCTCAGGAGAAGGCTGCTCAGGAGAAGGCTGCTCAGGAAGCTGCCGCAAAGGCCGCCCAGGAGAAGGCTGCTCAGGAAGCTGCCGCAAAGGCCGCCCAGGAGAAG
>Ga0256404_1007125_pt1 | contig 17901 bp, 12 predicted proteins | sample RumenRJG_01DNA_FD_185990 | JGI IMG/M metagenome (GOLD analysis project Ga0256404, IMG submission 185990) | Bovine rumen microbial communities from Lethbridge, Alberta, Canada - RJG_01 | ecosystem: Host-associated > Mammals > Digestive system > Stomach > Rumen | place: Canada: Alberta | collected...
CGGTACGCGGCCCAGGGTGCGGGCACGATAGGCTTCGCTCTTCCGAGGGACGATGCCGCCGGCAAAACCGCTGGGCCATTTGTCCTCGTCGTAGAACCAGGCTTCCATCCCCAGTTTCCGGCACTCCTGCACGCCCACATCCATCATATCGAACCATTCCGGGCTCAGATAGGGCGTCAGCAGGCCCGGCCGGCTATGCAGGAAGGCTCCGCCGAATCCGCCCTCCTTCATCATCCGGAGCTGGCTGCGCAGTACATCGGCATCCAGGCTGTCGTTTAGCGAATAAAAGGAGAGGGAACGGTAGGTGGCTTCCGGATGGCGGAAATTGCTGAAATCGACCTTTTCATACGTACGGCCGCAACCCTGGAAAACGGCGGTTGCAGAAAGCAGGATGGCGGCCATCAGGGCCCGGGTAGCGTGTAACTTCATATCTTCTAAACAGGTTTCTATCAAAGTTATGGTTTTTTCGGGTCACTTGCAAGTGAACTGATTATTATTTAAATTTGTAGGAATCGAAACCACCATTTGTATGAAAAGATATTTACTTGCCGCTTTGATGGGATTCGCCGGCCTGATTGTGTCGGCGCAGGGCCCCATCCGCTTTGACTCCAAACCCTTCCATCAGGGTACGGCCGATTGGAAAATGGCCAGGTTCCAGGACATCCGCGAAGGCGGGGAAAAACTGTCGGATCCGGCCTTTGACGACGCATCCTGGATGGAGGCCATCGTTCCCGGAACGGTGCTCAACACCTTGGTATATAATAAGGTATATCCGGAGCCCTACTATGGCTTGAACAACCGGCGCGGGGGCGCCATCCCGGATCTGAGCGAGGCCGGGCGCGACTTTTACACCGCCTGGTTCCGCACGGAATTCGACCTGCCGGAAAACTATCGCGGAAAGAACATCTGGCTGCGGCTGGAGGGCATCAATTATCGGTCCGAAGTTTGGGTGAACGGTTCCCTGCTGGCCACCACGGGCGGCATGTTCAAGGAGGAACGGGTGAACATCACCGATTATTCCCGTCCCGGACAGCGCAACGCCCTGGCCATCAAGGTTCTTCCGGTGGATGTACCCGGCAAACCCATGCTCAAGCCCTGGGGCGCCCCCGGTGAATTCCACAACGGCGGCGATGGTGCCATCGGCCTGAACACCACCATGCTCATGTCCGTGGGCTGGGATTTCACCTTTATGGATGGCGTTCGCGACCGCAACACCGGTATCTGGAAAGGTGTTTCCATCTACACCACCGGCCCCATCGAGATGCGCTGGCCCGTGATCCGCTCCACCCTTGACAAACCCGGTTTCGACCGTTCCCGCGAGCAGGTGGGCGTGACGCTGGTGAATCCGTCCATCGAGATGGCACCGGTTCCGGTAACCGTCAAGGGAGAAATTGTGGGCGAAGGCATTACCTTTGAAAAGGACGTGCTGGTGAACCGCGGCGAGCAACTGGAAGTCTCCTTCACACCCGAAGAATACGCGCAGCTGATCATCGACAAGCCCCGCCTGTGGTGGCCGGTGAACAAGGGGCCGCAGAACCTGTATAAGCTGAAACTCAGCGCGTTTGTGAATGGCACCCTGTCCGATTCCGTGAGTACGGTCTTCGGCATCCGCGACATCGTGTCGGATTGCAATACGCCGGACGGCTCCCGCCAGTTTTACGTGAACGGAAAACGGATTTTCGTACGGGGATCCAACTGGATTCCGGAGGGGATGCTTCGCATGACCCCGGAACGCACCGCCGCGGAATTGCGCTACACCCGCCAGTGCGGCATCAACCTGATCCGCCTGTGGGGTGGCGGCATCGAGGAAGCGGCCGATTTCTATCGCCTCTGCGACGAATACGGCATCATGATCTGGCAGGAATTCTGGGTCACCGGCGACACCCAACACCCGCAGGACCAGGATATGTACCGGGCGAATGTAGCATCGACCATCCGGCGCATCCGCAACCATCCGGCACTGGCCTATTACGTGGATTCGAACGAGAGCTACGAGGTCTCCGGCGTACGCGAACTCATTGAAAGGCTGGATGGTACGCGCGGCTATCAGGTGCAGTCCGAATGCTGCGGCATCCATGACGGCAGCCCGTATAAACAGGTAAACCCGATGCGTCACTACGAGAACACCGCCTCCGAGCGCGGCAGCCGGGTGGACGGTTTCAACCCCGAATACGGAAGCCCGTGCATCCCCACGGCCGAAGTCCTGCGGGAAATCATGGACGAAAAAGACCTGTGGCCCATCAACAAAGAGGTCTGGGACTATCTGGACGGCGACGGTTTCCTGTATATGACCACCCTGTACAAGGAACTCACGGACCATTACGGCGAGTCCTCTTCCATTGAGGAATACTGCCAGAAAGGCCAGTTCCTGGGCGCCATGAACATGAAGAGCATCTGGGATGTCTGGAACTACAACAAACTCGATTACGGAGACCGGTATTGCGCCGGCACGCTGTTCTGGCACCACAACAGCCCCATCCGGCGCGTCGGCGCCATGATGTGGGACTGGTCGCTGGAACCCATGGCTTCGCTCTATGCCACCATGCACTCCCTGGAGCCGCTCCATCCCATGTACGACTACCTCAAAAACACCGTATCGGTCTCCAATGACTACTACCGTTCATTCAGCGGCTATACGGTGAAAGCGCAGGTGTACGATATCCGCAGCCGGAAAGTCTGGGAGCGGAGCGCCCGGATCGATATTCCGGAAGACGGTGTGGTGAACGATGTCATCCGGGTCGATTTCCCCGCCGGCATCTCCCAGGTTCATTTTATCAAACTGTACCTGTACGATGCGGCCGACAAGGTGGTGGCCGATAATTTCTACTGGCGTTCCAACGACAGATATGAGGGATGGAATACTTCCACCGGCCCCTGCGCTTCCGGTTTCGAGAGCCTGCGGAACCTGGCCCCGGTGAAGATGAAATACACCTGGAAACTGCGTTGCGAGAACGGAAAGCACTTCGTGGACATTACCCAGAAGAACACCTCGCACGGAATCTCCTTCTTCAACCGCATCGAACTGCTGGACAAAGAGTTGGTGCCGGTACGTCCGTCCTTCTACGACGACAACTTCTTCTCCCTCATGCCCGGAGAGACCAAGTCCGTCACCATCGAAACGGCCGATGCCCATACCGGCAACGGCCTGATTCTCCGCCTCAGCGGCTGGAATACCGAGACCAAACGCTTTACGGTAAAATAGCCGTAAAGCGTTTCGGTCGTGCGAAATTAGAAAAATCGATAGAAGAAGCCAATCGTCCCGTAAATGGGATAGAGGGTCTGTTCGACCGTTTCAAAACTGCCGGGGAAAATGCCGGTAAGGCCCCAATTGAGGTCGGCGGAAAGCCCGAAGTTGCGATAGACCTGCCAATCGACACCGGCGGCGATTCCCAGCTGCAGGCGACGCATGTCCTCGCTGAAATCATAGGTGGCCCACTCCCCTTCTACACTGCCCATATCGATACGGGGCCCGGTCGGGTCTCCCTGCCGGAGGTATCCGTCTGAAGCAATGCCGCTGAAATTCTTCGAAAGCAAGACCGAGAGATAAGGACCGGCTTTCAGGCTTACGGTCCGGCTTACGGCATATGTAGCCTTGACAGGAATCGTCAGCATCCACTGCGTTACGTCCTGCTGGACATGCCCTGTGAAAAGGCCGCTGAGACGGCTGTCACCTTTGACCACCTCCATGCGGTAACCTTTGGTGGTGACTTCTGCTTTCATGCCTTTATTCTCAACATAAAGCCCTGCCAGCACGCCCCAACCCTGTCCCAGCGACAAGGTCGCATCGACACCGGCTGTCAGAGAAGGGGTGAGACGGAAGGAATCGATGCTCCGGATGGTAGCCGGCATGCCCAGCGGGGCGGTTCCGCCGATACTGTATCCGACGCGGGCTTTCACATCCAGCGTCCCGGACAATTCTCCTTTTTGCGCCAGGGCCGGAACGGCAAAAAAGGCGCAGGCAACGATGATAGAAAAAACCTTTTTCATTGCTTCTCCAAGTTTTCAAAGTACACTTTAACCTCGTCAATGCACAGCGTGCTGCCGATGGCACCTTCGAAGGTGGCGCCATCCTTGCTGGACGAGAACACCACCGTCATGTTATATCCCTGCTCGGCAAGCACCTCCGGATCCGCATCGCCACCTTCGAAGAACATCTCGAAGGGAGTCCAATCATCTGTAGGCGGGACCTTGGCCATCTGGGCCTTCCGGACAACATAGGGGCTGGAAAGGACGTCATCCCCGTAGAGGAACACATCCTGGCCATTCTCGTCCTTGTTCCGGTAGAAGACGGCGTAAATGCTGGCTTCGTCCACACGGCCCGGGACCGGTTCCATATTGGCATTGGTGTACGTATCGCCGGGACGGTATTTGTAATACCCGGTAACCCGCGTTGGCACCTGCGCTATGGGCGTTCCGAATTGCGTCGCCTTCAGGGGATTGACAAGGACCTTCTCCATCAGGAATTTCCCGATGAACAGATTCCCGGCGGCAATGGGTTTCTTGAACATATGGCCCAGTGCTCCGGCATCCTGCGTGTTCAGGCACACACCCTTTCCCATGTATCCGTTTTCCATCGAATATGTGGGCTGTTCCGTAGCCTTCGAGTCCGTCTTGATCAGGATGGCCCCGGGATTGCCCGAAGCCCAGATGTCGTCACGTTTGCCAGATTCATCTAACTCATAGAAAGCGTGATACTGATTGTTGTTCATGCCTTCCACGGTCTCCACGTGTTCAAAACCAAACAAGGTGGTGGGCAGTGAGGCTTCCTTAAATCCAACGGTATACCGGCGTTCCCAGGCGCCATCCTCCGATTTGACCACATAGATGACGGGACCACCCTTGAAATTCTGCTCGGATCCACTGGGTGGATTGATGGTTGCGCCCTCGGTGACGGTGAAGAAAACGGGAAGCCGATCGGGCAGCAGGTTCATCGATTTAACGGAAAAGACAATGTCCTTGCTGGCAGAAGGGATGTTATCCTGCCGCATCTGTGAAGGTTGATAAAAGAGGGCGGCATACTGCTCCCCTTCCAGATAAGCACTGACGATGTCGCACTCCTGATTCAGGGGCTCGCTCTTGATACAGGAACCGAGCAAGGCGATTGCACATATCCCTGTGAAAAACTTTTTCATCATATCATTACAAATTCAGTATATTATTCATCCAGGAAGGCGTGGAGCGAATTCTTGGCTCCGGCAAACCAAAGCAGGTCTCCGGTTTCGAACCGGAATTCCGCTTTCGGATTGGTAATCAATTCATTGCCGCGAAGGACGCAAATGATCATACACCCATAGGAACGCATATCCAGATCCCGAAGGGTCTTGCCTACGATCAGCGAGTGGGCATTATCCAGCGTAACGGGCTGGACAATGAATTCGGAATTGTCGTCGGACGAAGCATAGAAATCGGCCGGGGACTGTTGCGTGATCTCTCCCTCCATGATTGACAGGAAACTGTCCAACTGCTCGCGGGTACCCACGGCCAGCAGGCGGTCGAACGGATAGATCCGCTCCCCTCCCGCAGGGACGACGATCGATTGGGTACCGCGCTGGATTTTGATGATATTCACGCCGGACGTGTGCCGGAAAGGCATTTCCCGCAGGGTCAGACCCACATATTGCGAGTCGGGCGAAATGATGACCATCTCGGTCCCGACATTGTATTTTTCCAGTTTGGCCTTTACCGAATGGGTTACCGGCGCACGTTTCGCGGCCCGCTCATCGGTGGCATTCAGGTTCTCCAGGAAGCGTTGCTCGATATGGATGAAGCGGTTCAGGATCTTTCGCAGCGGATAATAGGCCAGGACGAAGACCAGCAGGATAAAGATAATTTCGGTCATGGACAGCTCGAAATGAGCCGTAATGGACAGCAGGATGCACATAAAGGCGATTCCCAGCCGGAGCAGATCCAGCGAGAGCAGCGGCCAGGCATTGCTTTTCCGGTTCTTGACCAGCTTGGTCTGGGAAACATGCATGCCGGGGCCCGTACTGGTGAGTCCGTAAATAAACGGAGCTTGTGCCAGCACGGTCAACACCACCGCCAGGATGTTCCGGGCATTCTGGCCCCAGGAAGTGAGCCATTTGGCCAGGATCTGGTTCGAGAACAGGCCGCACAGCACGGAAACGGCAACCAACAGCACCAGATAGACACCGACGCGGATGAAATAATTCTTCAGGTACACCCGCCATTCACTCAACTCCACGCCCGTATGACCTTTGTCCTCCTGCATGCTGTCGATCCGCACCTGCCAGTGGGCAGGCATTTTTCTGCGCAGCAAACCCAGCGCCGGGCCGGCCGCCTTGATCATATACGGCGTCGTAAAGGTCGTAATCACCGACACGGCGATCACCACGGGGTAGATAAAGTCACGCATCACGCCCAGCGAACAGCCGAGCGTTGCAATGATAAAGCCGAATTCACCCAGTTGTGCGAGCGAAAAACCGGCATTCGTAGCGGTCTCGAGGCCCTCCCCGGCCAGGATGGCACCGCCGAACGAAAAGAACAGGTGGCCGATGACAACCACCAGGGTCAGCACCAGTACGGCTCCCCAGTTTGCGCCGATAACAGCCGGATCCACCATCATGCCCACGGAAACGAAGAAAATGGCACCGAACAGGTCTTTGATGCCGCCCAGCAGATGTTCGATACGCTCCCCTTCCAGGGTTTCGGACAGGATGGAACCCATGACGAAGGCACCCAGTGCGGAGGAAAACCCTACGGAGTCGGCAATGGATACCATACCGAAACACAGACCCACGGCCACCACCAGCAAGGTCTCGTCATTGAGCAGTTTCTTGGCTTGTTTGAGCGCAGAAGGAATGACATAGATGCCAACCAGGAACCACAGAACCAGGAAAAAGACCAGGCGTACCAGCGATTTGATCATGGCCCCGCCTTCAAAACGGCCCGTTGCGGCCATGGTGGAAAGCAGCACCATCAACAAGACGGCAATCAGGTCTTCCACCACCAGGCTGCCGAAGATGACCGAGGCATAGGGTTTCTTTTTCAGCCCCATTTCGTCATAGGCCTTGATAATGATGGTGGTCGAGGACATGGATAGCAGTCCGCCGAGGAAGATGCCTTCCATGGTAGTCCAGCCCATAAACTGGGCCACGATGACGCCTAGGATGAACATGCCCACACTCTTGACCATCGCCATGGTGATGGCAGCGCTGCCCACCTTGACCAGTTTCTTGAAACTGAATTCAAGCCCCAGGGCGAACAGGAGGAAAATGATACCGATCTCCGACCACTGGTTCACCGCTTCGTGACTGGTCAGGGAGAATAGCCCCAGGTGCGGTCCCACGAAGAAACCGGCCATGATGTAGCCCAGGATAAGCGGCTGCTTGAGGGCCTTGAAAACAATCGTGAAAAAGCCGGCGGCAATCAGGATCACCGCAAGGTCTTTCACCAAATTCAACTCTTCAGACATCTATACCGTTTTCTTTTTCATGCTTCCTGCTTGCGAAGGGTAAACCATCAGGCACACCCGATCAGCACGAAAAACATGTTAATTTTACAAAGATACATAAAAATTTCTTTGATTTCAGCGTTTTCCTCCCGATATTTGTCAAATGACACGCGATCATCATATGATAACACGAATAAGCCTCCTGATATCCCTATCGTTTCTCTTCTCGGCCGCCTTGCAGGCCCAGGAAGCCTTCCTGGTCAAAGAGGCACAGCGTCCCCTCTCCGTTTCCACCCTGCCCGGCGGCATCCAGCAAGCCGATTTCGGCCGCGTGGCGTTCGGCCAGTTGGAAATCCGGCTCACTTCCCGTACCGGGCGGGACACCGTCATCCTGCATCTGGGAGAACGGGCGATCGACGGGCGGATCTGGCGCAACCCCACCACAACGGTACGCTATCGCAAGCAGGTGCTGCCGCTGCAAAAAGGGACACACACGTATGCGTTCGACATCGAACCGGATCGGCGGAATACCGGCCGCGATGCGATCAAGATGCCCGCCGCCATCGGCGAAGTGCTCCCATTTCGCTGGCTGGAGGTAGAGAATTACGGGCGGCCGCTGCGTGCAAAGGATATCACCCGATACGCGGTGCACGTTCCTTTCCGGGACGATGCGGCATCGTTCCGCTGCAGCAACGATACCTTGAACCACTTGTGGAATCTCTGCAAATACACCGTCAAAGCAACCTCATTTACAGGCTATTACGTTGACGGCGACCGTGAGCGGATCCCCTACGAGGCCGATGCGCTCATCAACCAGCTCTGCCACTACGCGGCCGATTGTGAATTCACGACGGCCCGACGGACGCTGGCCCATCTGCTGGATCATCCCACCTGGCCCACCGAATGGATCCTGCAGGCCATTCCCATCGCCTGGAACGACTGGATGTTTTCCGGAGATGACAGTTTTATCCGTGCGCATTACCCCTTGCTGAAAAAGCGGACCCTGCTGGATTTACGCACCGAAAACGGTCTCATCAGCACCACCACGGGTCTGCAGACGCCCGAATTCCTGGCTTCCATCAACCGGACGGCCCCCATCCGCGATATCGTAGACTGGCCGCATTCCGGCTCCACGGGTCTGGCCAAAGGCCAGGGCGGCGAAGATGACGGCTATGTCTATACCGATTGCAATACGGTGGTGAATGCCTGGTTCTACCATGCCCTGGTTCTGATGGAAGAGATGGCCCGTCACCTGGGTTATTCCACGGATGCGGAGCTCTTTGGAGATGCCGCCCAAAAGGTCCAGGAAGTGTTTGATAATGAACTATATGATCCCGCTCGCGGGGTCTATGTCGATGGCATCGGGACCTCCCACGCGGCCCTGCACGCCAATGTGTTCCCGCTGCTGTTCGGACTGGTCCCGCCCGAGCGGCAGGAGGGCGTGGTAGCCTTTATCCGTTCGCGCGGCATGGCCTGCAGCGTTTATGGGGCCCAGTTCCTGCTGGATGCCCTGTACCAGGCCGGGGAGGCCGGTTATGCCCTGAGCCTGCTGTCCTCCGACAGCCTCCGCAGCTGGTACAACATGCTGCGCGTCGGTTCCACCCTCACCCTCGAGGCCTGGGACGACTCCTTCAAGCCCAACCAGGACTGGAACCACGCCTGGGGAGCCGCTCCCGGCAACCTCCTCCCCTTCCGCCTCATCGGCTTCCAGCCCCTTGAGCCGGGCTGCACGCGCGTCCGCATCCACCCCCAGCCGGCCTCCCTCAAATGGGCCCGCGCCACCATCCCCACCCTCCTTGGTCCCGTCCATATCCGCCTCCGCACCGCCCGCTCCGGCCGGCTGCGCATCCGCGTCCGCGCCCCCCGCGGCATGACCGTCCAGCTTGGGGAAATGGAGAAAAGTCAGTAAATTTACAGACCATGAGAAAAATGAGCGTATTGAGTTTGATGCTGGCGCTGGCCCTGACGGCCTTCGCCCAGCCTGCGGCAAAAGGTCAACGGACTGAAGATCTGCCTAATCCGGCGGAAATCCGGCCGGAGGATTACCGGATTTCCCGGAAGGACCTGCAGAAGGCCCTGCATATTCTGTACGGCCCCGGGCCGGAGAACCTCGTCTATCCCAACCCCGCACCGGGGGCCCAGTGGTATCCGCAGGCGGGTCTGGGCCTTTTCATGCACTGGGGCATCCACAGCATGATCGGCGTCCAGCCTTCCTGGAACATGATCAAAGACTATGAGTGGGGCGGCGAGTACCACAGCCGCGAAGAATATTACGGCCAGGCTTATCGCTTCGATCCGCAGGAGTATCATCCCGAAAAATACTTGCAGGCGGCAGCGGACGTGGGTTTTACCTACGCCGTGCTCACCACCCGTCACCACGACGGATACGCCCTTTGGCCGTCGAAATACGGCATCGGCACCAAACAATACATGCACGGACGCGACCTGCTGGAACCGTATGTAAAGGCTTGCCGCGATGCCGGGCTCAAGGTGGGATTCTACTATTCTCCGCGGGACTGGCACTACCCCGGAGACCGGCCGGAGACCGAATGGGACGTGGCTACCTGGGGCAAGCGGGGCCCGGTGAAAGACACCGTGGCCAACCGGCAGGCCTTCGAACACTTTTTCGCCTATGTGATGGCACAATTGGAGGAACTCCTGACCCGATACGGCAAGATCGACGTCCTGTGGCTGGACGGCATGGGCTGGTACGGCATCCCCGTCCAGGACCTGCAGACCGACAAGGTCTATGCCTGGATCCGCAGCCTGCAGCCGGACATCGTCATCAACGACCGCTGGGGCAACATCGTCAACCCCGACAACCCGGAGGGCACGTCGGTGCGCATCGGCGACTTCACGACCCCCTTCGAATGCCAGACCCCGACCTATGTTCCCTCTGCCTGGTGGGAGCACTGCCATATCTGGAACGGAAAAGGTGGCGGCTGGGGCTATAATAAAAAAGGTATCTTCAGGCCCTTCTCCTGGTTTATGGAAGAATATGTGGCTTCCCGCTCGCTGGGAGGCAATTTCCTCATCAACGTAGGACCTTCCGGAACGGGCGACATGCATCCGAATTTCTACCGCGAGATAGCCACGGTACAGGCGTGGATGGCCACCGGCGCCGAATCGGTCTGCGGGAACGGGCCCTCCCCCGGCGTGGAACGCAGCAACGTCCCGCTCACCACCCGCGGGGCCGATATCTGGTATGCCCACGTCCTGGCGCGCTTCAAGGGTCAGGTCTCCGTCAAGACCGACCGGAAGCCGGCGAAGGTCATCCTGCTGCGTACCGGAGAGCCCGTCACCCACATCTGGCGCGATGGTTTCCTGCATTTCAAATTGCCGAAAGAAAGCCGCACCGATGCGGATGATGTGGTGAAAATCATCTTCTAAAAAAAGATGGAGGGTCAGCCCTCCATCAATTTTTTGTATTTGAAGCGTTTGGGTTCGTCGTCGCCCAGGCGCATCTTCCGGTTGGCCTCGTATTCCTGATAGTTCCCTTCAAAGAAATACACGCTGGAATCGCCCTCGAACGCCAGGATATGCGTGGCGATACGGTCCAGGAACCAGCGGTCGTGGCTCACCACCACCGCGCAGCCCGCAAAGCCGTCCAGACCCTCTTCCAGAGCCCGTATTGTATTGACATCCACATCGTTGGTCGGTTCATCCAGCAGGAGCACGTTGCCCTCGTCCTTGAGCGTCAGGGCCAGATGCAGCCGGTTCCGTTCACCGCCGGAAAGGATGCCGCATTTCTTCTCCTGGTCGGCCCCGCTGAAATTGAAACGCGACACCCATGAACGCGCGTTGATGTCCCGGTTCCCCAGCCGCACCCACTCGGAATTGCCCGCAATGGTCTCGTACACGGTTTTATCCGGATCGATGGAACGATGCTGCTGGTCCACATAGGCCAGTTTCACCGTCTCGCCAATTTCGATGCTGCCGCTGTCGGGCTTTTCGATGCCCATAATCAGCCGGAACAGGGTGGTCTTGCCCGCGCCGTTCGGGCCGATAACGCCCACGATGCCTGCCGGCGGAAGGACGAAGCTGAGGTGCTCGAAGAGAAGTTTGTCTCCGTAAGCCTTGCTAACATCATGGAATTCAATGACCTTGTTGCCCAAGTGCGGGCCGTTGGGGATATAGATTTCCAGGTTGGCTTCCTTCTCTTTTACATCGGCCGAGGCCATCTTCTCGTAAGCGCCCAGACGGGCTTTCTGCTTGGCCTGGCGGGCCTTCGGGGCCATCCGGACCCATTCCAACTCGCGTTCCAGGGTCTTGCGCCGCTTGCTCTCCTGCTTCTCTTCCATGGCAAGGCGTTTGGTCTTCTGGTCCAACCAGGAAGAATAGTTGCCCTTCCAGGGAATGCCCTCTCCCCGGTCCAGTTCCAGAATCCAGCCGGCCACGTTGTCCAGGAAGTAACGGTCATGCGTAACGGCAATCACCGTACCCTTATACTGCTGCAAATGGGCTTCCAGCCACTGGATGGATTCGGTATCCAGGTGGTTGGTGGGCTCGTCCAGCAGGAGGACATCGGGCTGACGCAGCAGCAGGCGGCAGAGGGCCACCCGACGCCGTTCACCGCCCGACAGGGTTGCAACCGATGCATCCGGCGGCGGGCACTGGAGGGCATCCATCGCCCGTTCCAGTTTGGAATCGATCTCCCATCCGCCCACATGCTCGATCTGTTCCGTGAGCTCACCCTGCCGTTCGATGAGCGCGTTCATGCGGTCATCGTCCATCGGCTCCATAAAAGCTGCCGAGATCTCGTTGTACTCGGCCAACAGGTCCATCACCTCCTGAACCCCTTCCTGAACCACTTCCAGCACGGTTTTGGACGGATCCATCTGCGGTTCCTGCTCCAGGTAGCCGACACTGTAGCCCGGCGCCCAGACCACCTCTCCCTTGTAGGATTTCTCAACCCCGGCGATGATTTTCAGGAGCGTTGATTTACCCGAGCCGTTCAGACCGATGATGCCGATCTTGGCCCCGTAGAAAAAGGACAGGAAGATGTCCTTGAGGATAACCTTGTTGTTGTGCGGGAGGACCTTGCCCACCCCGTTCATGGAGAAAATGATTTTTTCGTCAGCCATACCTTGGTCGATTTGTACAAATATACTTTAAATGTAAGAATCCACAAAATAATTTGGCTGTTTGCAAAAAATGTCCTACATTTGCAATCCCGAACGAAACAGGGGCGTAGCTCAGCTGGTTTAGAGCGCTTCAGTCACATTGAAGAGGTCATCGGTTCGAATCCGATCGTCCCTACCGGAAAGGCCTGGTTTTCAGGCATTAAAGAATTCAGGCAGAACTAGGCGTACACGTCAATGGTTCTGCTTTTTGTTTAAAAACCAGTTTGTAATGGTTAGAGCGATTGTTCACTACATCCTCAAGACGCTGGGCCTGGCCCTTGTCGTCTTCCTGTTCATGGTCTGTGTGACCAGTGTAACCCCCATTTACCGTTTTCGTGCGCCCGCTCCCTTCCAGGGGCCGGACATCTTCAATCCCTACCGGGAACTGGATACGGCGAATTGCTGGAAGCGCTCTCTCTTTCATTGTCACACGCGTGTGAAAGGCCCGCTGAACGAATGCGAATTCTGGCCCGGCGAGGTCTATGATGATCTGAAGAAGTTCAACTACGATATCATCACCTTCTCCAACCATAACGAGCTCACGGTGCATCCGTACGACTCCACCCTCCAGGTGAACGTCTATGAGCACGGCTACAACCTGTTCAAATACCACAAGCTGGTCTTCGGCTGCAAAAAGGTCATCCACTTCGATCACCTGATTCCCCTGTTCGCCTCGCAGAAACAGTTCCAGCTGGACTACCTGGGACGCAGCTCGGACTTCATCCAGATGAACCACCCGTATCGAACCGTAGGTACCTGCAAGAAGCATTTCGAGGAACTTTCGGGCTACGAGATCATGGAACTGGACAGCGGTTCGGGCACCGAGAACGAATACTGGGACTGGGCGCTGAGCGCCGGTCACTACAGCTTCGGCCTGGCCAACGACGACCTCCACTACCCCGATCGGACCCACAAGATCGCCGTGCGCTGCAACTTCCTCTGCAGCCCAGACGGCACCTACGCCTCCATCAAGAAAACCCTGCTGGGTGGCTGCTACTACGCGATGCGCGTGCCGGATTACGGCGACGGAGACTGGGCGGTCAAGTATGAGAAAAACCGCCACCTGCCCTTCGTGCAGGATATCGGCATGCGGGACGATGGAACCATCTACCTGAAGGTCTCCGTGGCAGCCGACAGCATCAAGGTATATGGACAGGATCATGCCACGCTGGCCCGCACGGACCGCTGCGACACCCTCTCCTACACCATCCGTCCGGAAGACACGTACGCCCGCATGACCGCCTGGTTCCCCGAGGGTGAGGTCATCTACACGAATCCGTTTGCGCGGTTCGATTCGAGCGTGTCCGCCACTCCGTACGACGGAACGCTGCAGCAGGTAAGCATCCCGCTGACCATCCTCTTCAACCTGCTGCTGCTCGCGTTGGCGGTCGGACTGATCGTCCTGTTCCACAAAATTTTGTTTTGGAAATGAAACTGTTTAAAAAGAATATGTCGCTCACAGCCTTCTGCCTGGTGCTGAGCCTCTATACGCTGGTGGCCTTCCACGCCCCCTTCTACCGGCACCTGCTGAGCGTTATTGAACCCGGCTTGAACGGCTCGTTTATCGTTGCCAGCATGGTCCTGCTGATGATCGCCGGCAATTTCTTTGCCTACTATTTGGTTCTGTCCCTGGGCCGTTTCGTAGGAAAATGCATCCTCGCCTTCACCCTGGTGGGCGACGCCATCATGCTCTATTTTGTCCGCAATTTCAACGTGCTGGTAACGGACGACATGATGGGCAATGTCTTCAACACCCAGTATTCCGAAGCCTCCGGTTTCTTCTCCTGGGCCCTGGTGGGCTATGTCCTGGTGCTGGGCGTCCTGCCCTGCATCTACCTCTTTGCCCGGAAAGTGGACTACGACGGGGCGAAGAAAGCCCTGGTACGCATCGGCATCGCCCTCGGCGCGGTGGTCCTGCTGGTATTCGGCAACATCACCAACTGGCCCTGGATGGACCGGAACGCTACCCAGCTGGGCAGCATGCTCATGCCGTGGTCCTATACCGTGAATACCTTCCGCTTTTTCAGCGCCGAACGCCGCCGCAACGTCAAAGAGATTCCGCTGGAAGACCCGGTGTCCATCTCCAAAAGCCGCGACGTGTGCGTGCTCATCATCGGGGAATCGGCCCGACGCGACCATTTCTCCCTGTACGGCTACGACCGGGAGACCAACGCCTACACCGCCCAGGACAGCGTATCGGTCCTGCTCGCAAATTCATCGGCCACCTACACCGTGGCGGGCGTCAGGTGCATCCTGCAGCCGCGCGACACCAAGGAGCTGTACGAAATTCTCCCCAACTACCTGTACCGGAACGGCGTAGATGTAACGTGGCGGACCAGCAACTGGGGCGAGCCGCCGGTACACATCGAAAAGTATTGGAAAAAGGCCGATCTCAAGGCGATGCATCCCGAGGCCGATGAGCGGTTCGACGGCATCCTGCTGGCGGGTCTGAAGGAGGACATCCTCTCCAGCACGGCCGATAAAGTCTTTGTGGTCCTGCATACGAATACCAGCCACGGACCGGCCTACAACACCTGCTATCCGCCCGAATTTGAGAAATTTACGCCGGTGTGCGAGACGGTCGAGATGTCCAAGGCGTCGCAGGAGGAAGTGTTCAACGCGTATGACAACAGCATCCTGTACACGGATTGGCTCATCCATTCGGTGATTTCCATTCTGCGGGAGATTCCGGACCGCCGTTGCTGCATGCTCTACATCTCCGACCACGGGGAATCCCTGGGCGAGAACAACCTCTACATGCACGGCCTTCCCATGGCCCTGGCCCCTAAGGAGCAGTACGAAATCCCCTACCTCGCCTGGACCAGCGATCCGGCCCTTTCCGTAAAGCCGGAAATGACTCTGGCCAATGACCCTGCACCGATGGAGGGGCAGTTTACCATCTACCACAGTGTCCTGCGGTTCCTGGGTATCGACGCCCCTGTGTACGAGGCAGAGAAGAGCATCTTTTAAGAGAAAACGATCTTTTAGCGGCATAATCCGTATATTTGCATGAGAAATACTGGAAAATAAGACTAATTCGAGAGGATATGAAAACCATTGGCAGAAGAGTGTTTTTGAAGGAAGGATTTGCCGGAGCTTTGGGCCTGGCAGTGGCGTCCGGAGCTGGTCTGGGTTCGCTGAACGCCTGTTCACATGAAACGGAACAGCAACTGAAGAAGGCTGTCAAGGCCGCCGGGAGCTATGATGTGGTCGTGGCTGGCGGAGGCCCGGCCGGCTTCGTCGCTGCCATCGCCGCTGCGCGCCAACTCAACAGCGAGGCCAGCCCCCGACTCAACCGTGAAGGAAACCGTGAAGGCGCCCGCCAAGCTGGCACCCCCGACGCCCAAACCCCGCGCAAACGGGTCGCCCTCATCGAGCGGTATGGTTTTCTGGGCGGTATGGCCACTATGGGCTACGTAGCCCCGCTGAGCGTTTTCGCCTTCGTGGACAAGGAAAAAGATCCCCTTCACGGCGAATTGGTTATCGGCGGCATTCCGTGGGAGTTTGTCCAGCGGTTGGAGCAGATGGGCGGCGCCTTCATCGAATGGCCCAAAGCCAACGTCGATTTCGATATCGAACTGTATAAACTCCTCACGCAGCGGATGGTGCTGGAAGCCGGTGTGGATCTTTACCTGCACTCCTCCCTGATCGGCTGCGAGCTGGCAGGGAATGCCATCGAAAAGGTTTTCATCGAAAATAAAACGGTCTGGAGTCCCTGGAGGCCAAGCGTTTCATCGACACCACCGGCGACGGCGACCTGGCGTGGATGGCAGGCGTTCCGATGCAGGACAACCCCGATGGGGACCTGCAACCCTCGTCCTTCTGCTTCGTGCTGAGCGGCGTGGATACCCAAAGCGACCTGCTCAAAAACTGCATGTACCACAATGGCCTGAATGGCCCCAGCCAGTGCGTTCCCGTCCGCGAAAAGCTCCTTCAACTGAAGGCCGACGGGGCCGATATTCCCGATTTCGGGGGTCCCTGGTTCAACAACGTCCTGCATGAGGGAAGCGTGGCGGTCAACATCACCCGCACCGCCGCCGATTCCACGGACAACCGCAATTTTACCGATGCGGAATGCCGGCTGCGCGAAGAGATTTTCCTCTTTACCGACCTGCTGCGCAAGCATTTCCCGGAATTCAAAGACTGCTACGTCAGTTCCACGGCACCCCAGGCGGGCATCCGCGAAAGCCGCCGCATCCGCGGGGTCCATACCGTCACGGGCGAGGAATATGTCCGGGCCGAGCACTATCCGGACAGCATCTCGCGGGGAGCGCATCCCATCGACATGCACGCCAGCAAGGGTTCCGAGCAGGTGCGCATCACGTTGAAGCAGCCGGCCTATGTGCCGTACCGCGCTCTCATTGCGCCCGACTATCCCAACCTGCTGGTCGCGGGCCGATGCATTTCGACCGATCGCCGCGCGCTGGCTTCCCTCCGGGTGCAGGCCAGTTGCATGGGAACGGGGCAGGCAGCCGGCGTGGCGGCCGCCCAGAGCATCGCAACGGGCAAAAAAGTCCAGGACATCGATACCGATGCCCTGGTCCGTACGCTCCGCGAAATGGGAGCCAAAGTCTGACGTGCCTTGGACGAAGTGTGCAGCTATTGAAGACGAGCACGCTGGTGAAGACGGTTCTGTAAGATTATGAATATCGTTCAATTACATACATTGACGGCTGGGCAGACGGAGGATTTGCTGGGGCTGATGAAGGAGTTGAATCCGCAGATCAAGGTGACGGTCCAGATGCTCCAGGATACGGTACAGGATCCTGGAACGCGGCTTTTTGCGGCGATCGAACCGGACGGGCACATCGTGGGATGTGCCACCCTTTGCATCAGCCATTCCCCCACCGGCCGCAAGGGCAACATCGAGGATGTCGTGGTGAATTCCGCATACCGCGGACAGGGGCTCGGACGAGGGTTGATGGAACACATCATCGCGTATGCACAGGCGGAATGGTCACCACTCCTGCTGCATCTGACCTCCCATCCCACGCGCGTGGCCGCCAACCGGCTCTACCAGGCCATCGGCTTCCAGCCCTACCCCACCAACGTCTATAAGCTGCCGATATGAACCCGTTGCTGACCCGAATGCTCGCGTGTGCCGATCCATCTCAGGTGGAGGGGCTTTCGCGCTTTTTCAAGACCGGTCCCGGCCAATATGGCGAGGGCGATAAGTTCCTGGGAATCAAGGTACCGGTGACGCGGGCGGTGGTAAAGGCATGCTGGCGGGAGATGCTGCCAGCCGATGGCCATGCGGCCCGTCCGAAAAATGACCATGCAGCCCGCCCGGGAGACGCACAAACGATCTTTCCGGAACTGGAGGAATGTATCCGTTCCGAGTACCATGAAGTGCGACTGGCGGCCCTG